>Ga0157606_1000690_pt1 | contig 9534 bp, 6 predicted proteins | sample GEODES131metaT_FD_106803 | JGI IMG/M metagenome (GOLD analysis project Ga0157606, IMG submission 106803) | Eutrophic lake water microbial communities from Lake Mendota, Wisconsin, USA - GEODES131 metaT (Metagenome Metatranscriptome) | ecosystem: Environmental > Aquatic > Freshwater > Lake ... | reverse complement strand
GTCGGAACCAATGTGAATGTGCGGATCGCGCAGATTGATAAGTTCCCAGAAGTCAATGTTGAGTCCGACAGCAAGTGGCACCAATCCAAGGATCGTTGCTGTTGCTGTAAGGATGACAGGGTTGAATCGAATTGCGCCGCCCTCAATGATTGCACGACGGATGCGCCATCCTTGGTTACGAAGAACATCTGTGAAGTCGACCAAGACGATACCATTGCGAACGACGATACCCGCCAATGCAACAATACCAACACCAGTGATCGCCACAGAGAATGTCATCCGGAAGATGATAAACCCGAGCAACACACCAATGAGACTGAACACAACTGTTACCATGATGAACAGTGGCTTACGAATCGAATTGAACTGCGTCACCATGATCAGGAGAATCAACATCGCTGATACCGCAAATGCAAACCCGAGGAAGCTGGCGCTTTCAGCTTGCTCCTCTTGAGCACCTGTCAACTTTATCTCATACCCTGCTGGCAGGCTCATAGTCTTCACAACGTTGCGTATCTCTGCGTTAATCTCGTTCTCGTTGTACCCCTGGAGCACGTTTGAGCCTAGCGTGACCACGCGCTTCTGATTCTTACGGTTGATGCCAGCAAACGTCGAAGAGTACTCGATTTGCGCAACGGAAGACACTGGGATCTGGCGGAACTGACCAGTGCTCATGTCACGGAATGTCAGAGGAATGTTCAACAATGCTGAAGCATCGCCACGTAGGTCCTCGCGCGCCCGGAGTTGCACAGGATACTCTTCTTCTCCAGTGCGATACTTCGTGGCCTCTGCACCATAGAGCGCGTTACGAAGTGCCATACCAATCTGCACAGTTGAGACACCTTCGGCGTTGGCCTTCTCACGATCGACACGCACCGAGATCTCAGGTTTGTTTCGGATGAGATCGCTTCTGAGGCGTTCGATGCCGCCAATCTTGAGTGAGTCTACTAACAATCGTCGCACACGCTCTTGAATGCTTACGAGTGTATCAAGATCATCTCCGCTTATCTCGATATTGATGGGCTTTCCTGTCGGTGGACCATTTGACTCCTTGTCAACAACGATCTCCACTCCTGCCAGGTCGGTGAGAGCTTCACGAAACTTCGGCAAGAAGTCCTGTGTGCTTGTGCCACCTCGATACTGATACTCGACAAATGCAACGGTAACCTTACCCTTGTGAGGAGTTACCGTCCGATCTGGATTTTGTGGATCACCTGCTCCAAGACCTACGTTCGAAATCACCGACTTCACGAGTGGGTTGTTCGGACCCAGTACTTGCTGTACACGCTTCTCTACGATCTTCACAACAGAATCTGTCTGCACCGCATCTGTACCAATAGGAAGCTGGACATAGACGTACGCGTAGTTCGGATCGGCACTCGGGAAGAACGTGACCTGTGGTCCAGCTATCGTCATCAGGAAGACTGATATCACCAACAGGACAACGTTCGCTCCAATGATGTAGTACGGACGCCGACCACTAAGCGAGTAGTGCAGGATGCGTCGATAGAAGTCCATAATTCCAGGAAGAACAACATCCTGAAACGGCTTGATGAAGCGCGGTGTGATGTACACACGGTTGATCCACCAGAACCCGAATACAAAGAGTGCAAGCGCACCGATCCATGCCGTGCCAGTACCGAGAGCCAACGCAGCTCCAATAGCCACAGCAGAGATCAAGCCGATGAGCGAACCAAGCAGGTAAAGTCGCTTCTTCGTGACGCGCTGCGGTGGACGATCCATGAAATCAACGGCAAAGACGGGATTCATGATGTAGGCTACGATGAGCGATGCCGTGAGCGTTAGGATCAAGATCGACGGCAAATACACCATGAACTCTCCAACAAGTCCAGGCCAAAAGAGCAGCGGGAAGAATGGTGCAAGCGTTGTGAGTGTACCAGCAACAACTGGTGCAAACACTTCGGCAGCCGCGTACTTCGTCGCCGTCTTGATGTCGAGATTCTCCTTCGTGTGCAGTCGGTGTGTGTTCTCGATCACCACAATGGCATCGTCAACAACGATACCAAGCGCGAGCAAGAAGCCGAACGTAACAACCACGTTAAAGGTGAAATCGAACGATGGCATGATGAGGAATGCAATGAACGCCGACAGCGGCGTTGCAAGACCAACAAACAAGGCGTTCTGAACTCCCATGAAGAACATCAGAACGATCGTCACGAGGATAAAGCCAATGATGATCGTGTTAATCAAGTCGGCAAGGTTAATACGAGTTGCCGAAGACTGATCGTTCGTAATGGTGATTGATACGTTCTTTGGCAGCTTTGTCGCTTGATACTCTTCTACGATCTCTCGGATCTGATCCGATGCGTTGATCAGGTTCTCGCCAGCCTTCTTCAATACAGCGAGTGTCACAACTTCCTTACCGTCGAGACGAGCGTAACTCTGCTGTTCCTTGTTCGTTTCAACCACCGTTGCAATGTCACGCACATATGCTGTATTGCCTCGACCGCCACGAATGATGACGTTCTTGATCTGATCGGAGCTCGTGAACTCACCCGTTACCTGAAGATTACGACGAACGCCTGCATTGAGAACTTCACCACCTGAAATGTTGACGTTCTCGTACTGAATCGCACGCGCAACATCATCGAATGACAGACCTGCATTCTGCAGCAGATATGGGTCAATGTCAACACGCACTTCCTTATCGAGAGCAACGATAATGTCGGCGCGACGGATCTCCTTGAGCGATTCAAACTTGTCTTGAAGCTCATCAGCATAGCGCTTAAGGACGTCAAGTCCGACGTTACCCGAGATATTGACGTTCATAATTGGGAACTCAGAGAAGTCGATTTCTCGAACATCTGGTTCCTTCGTCAGCTGCTGCGGCAGTTCGGACCGTGCGCGATCGACAGCATCTGTTACGCGTTGCTTCGCGACCACTGGATCGATGCCCGTGGTAAACTCGACAACAACGATCGATGCGTCTTGAATACTCGTGCTGGTAACCTTCTTTACATCGGATACCGATTTGATCTGCTTTTCAATAGGACGTGAGATGAGGTTCTCGACGTCCGTTGGCGTTGTCCCTGCGTTGATTGTCGTAACGAGAATTGTCGGCACAACAATGTCAGGAAACTGCTCTTTGGGCAACCTGATGTAGGTTATCACACCAAGGATGGTGATGATGACCATCAGTACGTAGATCGTGGTCTTGTTCTCGACTGCCCACGATGTAATTGGGAACTTCTTGTGATGGTGCATAGGAGTGCCTTAGTTCACAACGCGAACAATTTGTCCGTCGGCTACATCTGTTGCGCCACGGGTAATGACATTCTCCCCTGGCTGCATGCCACTGAGAATCTGAATCGAGCCACCACTGGTAAGACCAGTTGTGAGTGTCCGACGGCGAACGGTGCCCTTTGCATCAACGACATATGCGTACGATCCCGAGTTGTCATGAAGTACAGCACTCAGCGGAAGGACAAGAGCAGCCGGAATGGTGACGTCATTGATCACCACACGACAGGTCGTGTTTGGACGCAAGTTCTTCGGCACTGACGTGAGTGGGATCTCAACGCGGAAGGTGCGACTGACCGGATTGACCGTCTTTGCAACCGTCGTAATCTTGGTCATCATTGAGTCGGCAATCTCGGAGAAATGAACAGTTACCACATCACCAACGGTGATACTTGGGATAAATGCTTCCGCGAGATCCACAACCACTCGCATATCGCTCGTGTTAACGATCGTACAGATTGGCATGCCTGGGCCAACATTCTCACCATACTTTGCGGTGAGGTTGTCGATGTATCCACTTGTCGGTGCAACGATACGCGACATGCTCAGCTGCTCCTTGAGTGACTCAAGACGGCGCTCAAGTGCTTCTTTTTGATTCTTCGCAGCCAGATACTGAATCTCACTTCCTGCTTTCAGCTCAAAGATGCGCTTCTGCTTTTCAAACAAGGTTGTAGCGAAGTCAAGCTGTACCTGCACCTCATCGATGCCCTTCTTGATGACTTCGTTGTCGAGTTCAAGGAGGAGCTGGCCCTTCTTTACAGACTGACCGTTGGCGATGCTAAGGAGTTCAACACGACCACCCATGAGTGGCGATACCGTCACCGATGAGCGCGAATCAACCGTACCCTTCGCATCAACATGATGCTCAAACACCTGTGGCGCGAGGGTCAGTGTCTGTACCGGCTGAGCACCAGCCAGTGCCTCTGCCGGATTCTGTCCGGACTCCAGCTCACGAATCTTCTGATCTATGCTAGCGCGCTGCTTGCGTAGTTCATCGAGCTGCTTATCAACAGATTGGCCTGACTCCGAGGAGCAGGCTGTGAGCACCAAGCCAACGATCGCTGCGACGCGTAGTATGGTGGTTTGCATGCGAATTCCTGAAAACGTGAAATATGTGTTCATTACTATTCGTGGTTGACGATTCTTCCGTCGCGGATGGCAATCACCCGATCTGCCCGTTCTGCAAACTGCAGATCGTGCGTGACCATGAGTATCGTTTGATTGAATTCAGCCTTGAGATCCTGAAGAATGTCCAGGACCATTGATGTGTTCTTTGAATCAAGATTCCCTGTTGGTTCATCACCGAATAGAATCTTGGGGTTATTCATCAGTGCTCGAGCAATTGCAACACGCTGCTGCTGTCCACCTGAGAGCCTGCTCGAGCGCTTACGTGCCTGATCGGCAACTCCAAGCAACTCTAAGTTCTTCATCGCTCGTTCCTCGATCTCGTCGGCAGACCATACACCAGCTTTGATTGCTGGGAGCGATACGTTGTCCAGAACAGTGAAGTCTGGCAACAGATAATGGAACTGGAAGACAAAGCCAATGGTGGAATTGCGAAACTGCGCCAGTTGATTCGGACTCAATGATGCGATATCCGTTCCATCTACCGTAATGGTGCCCTCGTACGCCGTATCGAGCGTCGAAAGCGCGTACATGAGCGTTGTCTTACCACTGCCCGACGGGCCAACCAACACAACGAACTCACCCTTGTCAACAGTCAGCGAGATATCGTCTAACACACGGAAGTCGACTGGGTCGGTGAAGACCTTCGATACGTGATCGGCAACGATGATATGATTCGACTGCATCATCGGCTCCGGATGATCTCAACTGGATCGAATCGTGATGCTTTACGAGCTGGGAAATACCCGGCTATCGCCGTCGACAGTAAGGCAAATCCGAACGCAACTAAGTAGAAGACAGGATTGAAGTTGATCGTCAGGAACTGTACACTCACGAATCCCTGAATGTTGAGAGGGATCGAACTCATGATGACAGACGCAATGAATCCTAACAGAAGTCCTAACAGTCCCCCAGTAACACCAATCACAAGTGACTCAATGACGAAAATGGTGCTGATGTCGCGATTGCGATAGCCCATCGCCTTGAGAATCGCGATGTCTGGCATCTTCTCGTAGATAATCGTCATCAGAATGTTGAAGATTCCGAAGCCCGATACAACGAGGATTGAGATGATGACGAACGTGATGGTGATGTTCTGAATACGAAAGACACCAAAGATGTTCGCATTGGCTGCTACCCAGTCTTCGGCACGGTATTGATAGCGTGATTGATACTCAGCAGCTATTGTCTGTGCTGCATTCACATCCCGCAATCGAATGTTTATGTCCGTGATGTATGTGCCAGACTGCTGAAGCAACCGTTGCGCGTTTCGAATGGTGATGTACGCTCGTGTGTTATCCTGTGCCGTGATACCAGTCTTGCTAATAGCAACAATCTTCATGTCGAGCACAACACCCTTCGACGAGATGATAGCGAGATTGTCGTCGACCTGGACACCCAGTTTGTCGGCGAGTCCCGAACCCAGGATGATTCCATTGGGTATCGTCTGCATCCGAAGCATGTCGCCATCGATGAGGTTCTCTCGAACGCGGAAGAGCTGGTCCTCACGTAGGATATCTACCCCAGCAAGCGTGGCCGCCTGCTGAGCAGTGCCAAATCGCACAATACCCTGTAAGCCGAGGTATGGTGCTACACCTTCTACACGTGGATCCTGCTCGAGAACACGCAGAATCTGATAGCCATTGCGGAGGCGCCGCTCTTCATCACGTGGCTTTTGATTACGAACTACCTTCCAGGTTGAATCATACGCTCGAACGTTATCGAGCACGTGCGGACGCTCAGCTCGGAGTTCATTGTAGATATGGATATGTGCCGTTGTGTTGACTGTCTTCTCAATGAAATAGTTCTGAAGTCCAGTCAGCAGTCCAGCTTGGAAGATGAACACTGTTACGCCAAACATCACGCCAAGCATAGCGACAATTGTCTGTCGCTTCTTGCTGACGAGATGTACCCACGCAATCTTAATGAGGGCGTTTGATCGTAACGGTGAACTCACTTCACAACCTCATCTGCTTCAGTGATACCTGAGCGGATTTCTACGAACTGCAGATCCTGAATGCCCTTCACAATGGGCACCGTGAGTTCTTCGCCGTCCCTACGTACTCGTACCTGAGAGCCTCCAACGAGATATTCACGAGGGATGACGAGTGCATTCTTTTGCTGACGCGTAACAATGTTCGCCTCAACAGACATACCCGGATACACCCGCACGCTATTTGACTCGAGCGTTGCTCGTACACGTGCTGACTTATCTGTAGCCGATACACGCGGCGTGATCTCAGTGATCACTCCTGCGTAATCCTGACCCGAGTATGCGTCAATGGAGTAGTGAACACGCTGTCCAATAGTGACCAAGGCGATGTCAAGCTCATCAACTGACAGTTCGACCTCGAAGGTTGCAGCTGATCCGATTTCAACAAGTACAGCCTGCTGCGTTACAAGCTCCCCAACGTCGGGCACAATGTTGTACACGACACCAGCCACTGCTGCATAGATGATGTAGTCATCACGTTGAGCCGTTTGCGACGACACCTGGAGTTCTGCATTACGAAGCTCGGTTGCAACCCGCTGCCGAGCTGCACGCAGTCCATCCTGAGCCTTGCTGAGTGCCTCCGCGGAGATCGTCAACTGAGTCCGTGCTGCATCTAAGGTTGACCGCGTCGTTGCCTGCTGCTGGTACAATCGTTCCTGACGAGCTGCATTGATTGAGTCGAGTGTGAATCGTGCGCGTGCTGCTTCCACGTCTCGCGTAAACGCCAGGAGGAACGCACCACTCGTCTGTGCATTCTCACGCGCAAGGACCAGCTGATTCCGTGCAGCTTCAATGCCAACATCATTAGCGACGCTCTTGATGCGTACCAATGGTTGACCAACCACGACGCTGTCACCCTCGTGGACGAAGATCTCTTGGACGATACCAGGAACCTTCGTCGACACTTGGGTGAAGTCCAATGGATAGATCTTGCCAGAAGCGTATACCGCCTGCGTGATGTCACGGCGTTCAGGTCGGATGCTTGTCGATTTCGAGGAGCATCCTACAACCATCGCTGAAAGCACAAGTACGCCAATGAACTTCATCATTGCTTCACCATTGATGGAAGTGGATGATTGTGATCGCCGAAGAGATACATGGAGCATGCGGGCGTATTCGGAGACTCAAGACTGCGGATGAACATGCATGACATGTTATGTAGAATGAGACGTAGATCTTGAAGTGGCAACGCTGGCGGAACCATTCCATTGGAAACGATGACCATTGCACCCTTGAGAGCAAGCATCATTTCCATGACGACCATCTCAATTGGCTGGGAGAGGTAGAACACGCCCTGCTCAATTCCCTCTTGCACAATCGACGTGATGACACCGATCATGCGCGCATTAGCCAAGCGGAAGTGCTCAAGAAGCTCACTTGCTTCCTGTGCTGCAACAAGAGACTGCATGTTGAGATGCGTAATCGTCTTGTAGAATACTTGGTTCCTACCCGAGAAATCATGGAAACAACCAGGAATTGAAATCAACTTCTCTTGTGGTGTCGTCCGCTTGGCAACAGTCGCTTCGATTTCATCGATCAGCAAACCGAAATCATGCACGAGAAGCGCCATGAGAAGCTCATCGCGATTCTTGAAGTACAGATAGAGCGTTCCCTTGGCAAGCTCAGCCTCCTGAGCAATACGATCCATTGACGTATGCTCGAGTCCGTGCTTACCAAACGCTACGCGCGCTGATTCGAGAATGTCGAATCGACGTTGTTCACGTTCCCGCTCTTTTCGTTCGCGTACACCCATGAGGATAATGCCTTATCGAACCATGCGACGATACTTCTCGTCGATGACACCGGTTACACGATCGAAGTCAGCACGCTTGACGTGATAATCCAACAACGCATTGATTTCATTCACACGTGCTTGCGCAAGCGATGTCTCTGCGTCGGTGATCTCCAACAAGCTGCCCGTACCTTCAGTGTAACGGATCTTGGAAATGTCATATCCACGCGTTGCCTGCGACACAGATGTCTTTTGCGCATCAATGCGAAGCTTCGCCGATCGCACATCGTTGAGCGATGCACGAACTTGAAGCTTGAGCAATTCTAGTACCTGATCATAGCGTTGTTGCGCAGTCTTGTGGTCAATTGATGCCTGCTCGACACGTGAGGATGTACGCAGACCATCGAACAGATTCATCGTGAAGTTGAGTCCCACCACTGTACTCGATGCCGCGTACCAATTCGAGAGTGACTCACTCTGACCCTGATTCTGCCATTGTCCGAAGGCAGCAATCGTCGGATAGTAATCCGATCGGTTGATCGTAACCATCTCTTTGGCAACCTTTACTTGCAGAGCAAGCGCCTTAAGATCAAGATTCTGCTCCATTGCTTGACGAAGCGCTGCATCTTCTGCTGGTGGGTCGACTGGCACGTCGAGTCCATCTTGGGATAGCGTCAGTGTGTCTGTTAACTCAAGCGAAAGGTATGTCTGCAATGCGGCCAGAGCATTGTTTGCGCCGGCACGCGCATCAATAAGAATTGGCTCTGTATTGGCGACTGCAACATCAGCGCGAATCTTGTCGAACTCGGCAACGAGACCCTCACTGAAAAGTGCAGTGATGGTCTTCCGTGTTTCGAGCACGTTATTGAAGGTTGCCTCTGCAACGTTTACAAATCCTGATGCAGCGAGCGCGCGATAGTAGCGCTTCTTCGTCTCGGCAACGACCTCAGCAATCTTCGCATCAAGCCCAGCCTCGGCAGCATCCTCATAAATCTTCGAAGCGCCGATACCTGTAAACACGGCACTGTTGAAGAGGATCTGCTGAACCTGTGCGCTGACGTTGTAGGCATTGGTAAGACCAAAACGCAAAGGAGCTACTTGCCCAGTCTGTGGATTCGGAAAGAAAAACACAGGGAGCTGAATGTTGTAGTTATAACCCGCGTTGATCGCTACAGAAGGAAGCGCGTTGCCAAACGCTTCTGTTACCTGCGACGATGCCTTCGAGACGGAGAGCTTTGCAATCGTGAGCTCCCTATTCTGCTTCAACGCGATCGTGATAGCCTCGTCGAGCGACATCGGACGCACTCCTGCATAGAGTGCGCTGGAACATGCGACAAGGATTACGAGAAGCACACAACGAAGTCGTGTTGCCATGGATCTGCCTTTCGGACGTCTTGAAATGACGATTTGAGGATTATCTGAC
>Ga0157606_1067640_pt1 | contig 9887 bp, 7 predicted proteins | sample GEODES131metaT_FD_106803 | JGI IMG/M metagenome (GOLD analysis project Ga0157606, IMG submission 106803) | Eutrophic lake water microbial communities from Lake Mendota, Wisconsin, USA - GEODES131 metaT (Metagenome Metatranscriptome) | ecosystem: Environmental > Aquatic > Freshwater > Lake ... | reverse complement strand
TTTCAATGCAAATGATGTTCTCAATAACGTTTCCCTTAATGAGAAAAAGATCGCAAGTCATAGTATCAGGTAATCGTCAGAACACCAGCGGCATCATCAAAGTTGAGAAGAAGTGATTCTCCACCGCCAAGGGTAATGGAACTACCATAATCATACCAACCAATCAGTTCGTCGTTGGTTGCGGTCTGGTTGAACAGCACCACATACCGGAACGGACCAGTAGAACCACCAGTAGAGGTGAGGGTCTTGTCCGTGATGGTGAGCTTATAGACGCCACTCGTTTGAGCACTACCACTCACCGTAACGGTACGAGCATTGAGGAAGGTGTAGGAGATCTGAGTGATGTTTGCCAGCACCGTGTTGCCCGCCACCGGAAGGGTGTTGGTCAGGGCCACCTCAAGGGTGTCAGATCCGAGGTTGTGGACCTTCTCAGCAAGAGCTTCGGTGAAGCTGTTGAACTTGTTAAATGCGCTAGTAGCCATGATCAGTCAGTCAGTTCGGAAATATACAAAGTAGTTGCTGCTCCAGTACCCTGAATAGCGGCGATATTAGCATTAGGAGGAACTGCTAGTAGAATTCGTTCACCAGTACGCAGGTAATGAGACGAAGCAGTCGCAGTTTGAGCCCCAACACCAATTGTATAATGACAGTGATTACCACCAGCACATTTAATTGACACAAAACGACACGTTGTCGTCAGTGCTTGGTTTGTACTTGTAGCCGCAAGAGTAATGGAACGTGATGCTCCAAGAGAAAATACCGTAGTGCTAACTTCGGTAGCAAAGGTGCCGGGACTGGTAGAGCCACCGGTTGTAATGGATGCCATCAGTTATTCTCCAAGATGATTTGAATGAGTTTGGATGGATAGGTAGGATCTGTTGCATACCCCTCTTTCTGAAGTAGGTGGCAGCATTCCCTCCAATCCAAGGCACGATTGACGCCTTTGTACCCCTTGTAGTCCTTGTACCAAAGAGTGATCAAGTGATCAATACATTCGACAGGGGTCTCGTAGTTCTTAAAGGTATCGGAAATGGTGATCCACTTCCCATTGATGAACTCCGATGTTTGTTTTGCGGTGCCTGGAGTGCCCTTAATGCCGAAAAAGTTGTTCTTTCCAGACGTGTGGACGCCCCAGCTGGACTCAAGTGCCCACTGTGCTGCTACAACCTCTGGAAACTTGGCTCCAAGACTAGCCGCAGCCTTCCTAACACCATTAAAGCTGTTCTCGAATGGCACCGCAGCGGGGGCAGGCTTAACGTCTTCGATCCTACGAAGATCCATAAACCACCCAGTATTGGGTCCCTCTACCTCCCAACGTGGAAGCCAGTTCTTCCAGGAGTAGCTGACCTGTTTGCCACCCCTTCCACGACTCACATAGCCGCCGTTGACATTATCAAGTTCCCCATACGGATCGTGAAAGATACCATGAGTATCCGTCATACCCACCAGGAGAACCCAGTGGCCGCCCCCACGAGGGGCCGTAGGCGTACCATGATGGAGAAACCCCACAGGCACGGGAACACCATCTTCTAGCCGCTTTTGGAGGGCACTGAGGTTGCCGTTTTTGTGGAAGGTAGCACGTACCTTATACTCCTTGGCAGCTTGGGTTTGTGCTACAAAATTTGTAGTGTCTCCAAACTTAAGCACGGTGCGGAGATAGTCGTCGTCTGCGTTAGAGCCAAGAAGTGATTGCGGCCGTAGATATTTGACGGCCATCGCCATTGTGCTAGAAAAACACATACGATCACTGTGCATAGTCCGGCTATCAACCTGACTATAATATTGAGCCACTGGTAACAAAATGTTTGTCATAGCTCTGCTTTTCGTAAATAAGCAATCGCTTTAGCAAGTCCATCAACATTATCTCCGAGTAGTCCAATTCCACTGTTGCATTTACGGCACAGCAAACCCCTAATTTGATTAGTTTGATGACAATGGTCTACTTCAAACTTTCCTAAACCCTTAGGAGTTTTAGTTTCGCAAATTGCACAGGCGTAATTTTGATTAGCGAGGATTTGCTCGTATTGTTCAATAGTGAGGCCATAGCGTTTTTTCATGCTAGGGCCCCACATTGTGGCTTTTGCACAATCCTTACAAATTGTACGCAGTCCATCTGGACTTTTACGGTTGTGGCCGACTTTGTGAAAATGCTCTAAAGTTTTTGTTTGATTACATTTAGTGCAAAGTTTCACTTAAAAGAATCCTTGACCTTTTGGATCCTGTCATCCTCAGACCGAAGGGGCTTCAGCAGGGCGACGACTTTCAGCAGAACCTGAACAACGCTGTTGGAGCGGTACTTGCTGAGACCAATAACCTCAGAAGCAATGAAGAGTCCGAAAAAGATAGCTGCCTCATAGGTCAGCTTGATGCCGAAAATGGTGATCATTTACCTTGACCTCGTGATTGTTTACGCCCATGATTGGGCAAAGAATGTTGTCCCTGGCCCTGTTTAGTTTTCTTCGGGGGACCAGGGACGTGGGTTGTCTTATTGAGGGGGCCTTTTGGTTTAGCCATAGGTCAAGCAATACGCTCAATGCTGAAACTTGACGTCCACGTAGAGCCACCAAACACCGGGGTAGTGCCGTTGATTGTCGCCGTTATCGTGACTACATCGGCAGCGGAAAGACCAAAGTCTTGAGCAATCGTAGTTGTTAGAATTGTCGTGCTGTATGGAGTCAGCAAATACAAACGCGGGGATCCACTGTTTACGAGCACATCAACGTAGCTTGCCGTTGCCGACATTGCAGTGCCTGAAAAGTAAAGGTTAGCAATAAGTCGATACTGTCCACCTTGTCCTGCCGGAACCGTGAACGCTCCGGTTGAACTGTTGTAAGCGGTTCGCCTATCAAGCAAGACAGACGGGAATAGCAGAGTGGTGTTGCCCACAATGCTTTGCGTAGTTGCGGCCAACCGTCGAGCATTGACATAGACGGGGCCAGGATCATTGATCGAAATGCCAGAATCATAAGCACCAGGCCCGTCGCATTTCTGAACAATTAGTTCCGTTGGCATTACACCACCAACCGCCAGCCGCTTAACGTCTCCGTAGCTGCCAGGGCAGTACATGTTTTTGATATAATTGTAGCCACTAGAAACGCCTGAATAATTGTAAACCCAGCAATCCAGATCGCCTCCATTAAGAACTATTCCTTTGGAGTTATCAAAGAAAATCGCACCGGCTCCAGCATTGTTGTTTCCGTAGAAATGGCAATTAGTAAACGAATGACCAAAAGTGACAGCAGTTGTTTGAAGGTTATAGACATTGTTGTGGTTGATGTTGACACCAGTAAACATGCCGTGGCAATGATTAGAGCCTGCTGTCAAGACAACTCCATAAGAGTTATCGACAATGCTGCCACCGACGACGGTGTTGTTACCGGCTGCCATAGCCATGCCAGTCACGCAACCGCTTATGTTTGTGTTTGTCCAGGTGTTGTACTCAGCACCAGCGCCTGCATCAATTTGAATGCCAACCGTACAGTCGTAAGCAGCACAATCAGTAAATTGTCCACGGTCGCCACGTAACGCACCAGCGGTGCTGCCATCTAACCAAATCCCTTTACCCTTGAACTTCCTAGCTTCAACTCCTTCGACTCGATACCGTTTGCCGTTGGTGATATAAAGCCCAGTCTCAGCCGTTGTGGCAGCCGTAACAAGGGTTCCTTCAAGCACCAGTTTCCCAAGCAAGCTAAATCCTGTCTTGCTGTCGGCGCGAAGGATGGTCTTGGTGTCGTCTGTGTGCTTAAGAGTGCAACCCTCAAAGAACCATGTTTGATTGTCTAAAATGTTGACCGCGTTATTGATCAGATAGGTTCCGTTTGGGACAAACACATCGGAACTGGCTGCTGCCGCTGCGTTGAAGGCAGCCGTATCATCCGCCACCCCGTCTCCTACTGCCCCAAAGTCCTTAACGGATACAACATCCCTTAGCTTCGCCTCAACGGTCCTAGTAGTTGCACCAGTGCCGCTTTGGGTAAAGGCCAACTTGGTGGCATTGATATTAGCGGTAGCATTTACTTGTAAATCAGTAATGGTGCCTGCCGGTATCTGACCAGCAACAGCATTCGCTACATTATTAGCTGTTTCTTGGGCAATATAAAGATTTTGAACGAAATTCTCATTCAGATCCTTGGCCTTGATGGCCGAACCAGCAAAGAAGGTGGCCTTTGTCTGATCCGTATCGGTGTCCCGATAGATTCGAATGGCAGCCCCAGCAGAAGGGGCCGTCGAGAACTGAATGGACGAAGCGGTGGCAAAGATGTAGTTGGTTACGAGTACGTTGTTAACCGTAACCTTGACATCGGCCTTATCCAGGTAGGAAAAAGACAGGGAATAGATCGTGGTAGACCCATTCCCCGTATAGGTGTTCTGAGTAACAGCCATGGTTTACTTGAAGTTCATGATGTCCTGATAGACTCTGTTCAACCCTTCAACATCAGCGGTGCTGAAATCCTTGGGTTGATCGGGGCTGTAGTTGCCCTGTTGGGTTTGATACTGGGCAGCACGAATTTTACGGTTCTGTTCCGCAATCACCGCATCTTCCAGCTCTAGTTTTTCAAAGGCTCGACGCTTGGAATCATCCCAAAGCTTCTTGACCTCATCATTGACCAGCGGAGTATCACGAGTGTAGTCACTCATGGCACCCTTGTTGCGGTTCTTCCATTTGGTAAGGTCCTCCTTAACCCAATCCAGTTTGCGGAGGTTATCAATGTCCCTGCGAAGTCCGTTGCGATACATTTCCTTGCGAATGAATTGCTTCTGTTCCGCAGTCATGGGGCGACCATTGGGGGCCTTATCCAGACTGTCTTTCCAGGCAAATTCAATCTCCATAAGGAATTTAGCCACAGGATCCTTGTTTTCAGGGCTCACTTCGAAGGGGACGTTGGCATTCCAAAGCCCACCATTTGGGTTGCGGAGTGGTTTACCCGTAAGCACATCAATGACTTCTGGACGAGTCACAGCATAGCCAGGAAGAGCTACATTCAGAAGGCGTTCGAACTCATTGCTGTATTCCCGCATATACGGATTCATGCTGTTCGACAATGCCCTACGAGCCCCAGCAATAGGTGTTTGGTTATTGGCCATGCTAAGGAGGCCCTTCATGGCCGTAGTGGAGGTCCAGTTTTCAGGGGTTAGAAACTCACCAAGAGCAGCCAAACCAGAAAAGTAACTCTTTTCGGTAAAGCTTGCTGCAAAAGCCAGGACAAGTTGTCCAAGAAGTCGTTCGCCAAGATCAGCACCGCCTACCTTGAAAACCGCTATAATATCCGCAACAGCAGCAATGATATTGGAAAGAGGTTCCAGAGCATTATACGAGATGTACTGACCCCCAATCTTGACAGAACGAGCCTGAATGCCTAGCTTCTGCCACCGCTGACGTTCCTTTGAGTCAATTGGAATGTTGCCCGTAAACATCTCATTCCATGCCATAGGCGCAACAGCTGCTACAATCATTGTCCCCACGGCCTGACGTCCTTCGTATTCAGCAATCAACAATGGATCACCGGAAGCCATTGCATCCTGATACTGCTTTGAGAACTTAGCCGTCAGTGGCAGATGCTCAAGTTGGTATGCAAAGATGTTTGCTGGGGTACGAATAAATGGAATCGCAAGGCGACCAGCAGGTCCAATATACGGAAGATTGTCGAGAGCAGCCGAGAGGTGATTCAGACCCACTCCTGGATCGTTCTGATAGGTGCCAATCTCCGCATACTTTTGGAGACCAGCATCTTTGATCTGACCAGTGTTTGGATCGATATACTTAGCATACTCGTTGACGTATGCCTTTGTTCGAGCTGCCACATCCAAGGGGCCTTCTTGATAGGCTTTATAGGTTGCAATTTCTGCAATCCGTTGCCGCACAAGAATGGTCTTGAAGGCATCATCCATGCTGACCAGCAGACGGCTAGGGAAATCCAAAAACTCAGCAGAACGATACTGAGCCTTGAGGAGGGCGACCGTCAACTTCTCTGTTGGAGTCTTAGCAATCTGTCCCATGGCTTCAAGCATGGCAAGAGACTCCGCATCCTGAACCACCCGGTGAACAGTGGAGGAAGCAGGGATACCTGTTTGCCACGTCCTAAGGGCCACCCTAAGGGCCTCCTGGGTGCTTTGAGTGATGGCACTATACCCAGCAAGGGCAGCCTTGATCGTGGCCTTATCGCCCTTCCAGGCACCGCTGATGGCCATGCTAGTGGGGGCCTCAACCAAGCGATAGACACCAGAGAAGTTTCGGATGATGGTTTTGGTGCCAGAAAGAATGCTATTGTAGAAGAGCGACATCTGGTTCTTGCCAAACATCTGCATCGCAGTGCCAGCAAAAGAAACGGTCTTGGATGGATCACCCCCAGCAAGAACCATTGCACGAACCAAGGCTCGCATCTTATCTACGGCTTCCGCATCACCCCTTCGATACGCATCCTTGACTTCCTGTGCCCACTTCTTCAAACGACGTGTGGTGACAACATCATCCATTTCGAAGTCACGGGCAGCCATTGCTGCTTCGCCCGCTTCAACGTTTTTGGTGATGCTTTGCTTTAGTGAGTTGAGAGATCCACCAAAGAAATTGGTACCTTCTTTGTAGAACTCAAGAACACCCACAAGCCTATCAACGGCTCGATCAAAGCTGTTGAAATTATAGATCTGAGCCTGATCGGCCTCTTCGGCCTGCTTAGCCAGATCATAGATTTGGTTGGAGAAGTCACCAACAATAGCCTTCATGGCTACCAATGATTCACTGGTGGGAACTTGTCTGCCAGTTTCATTGAGGGTAAGTGTGGCCTTCTGCTCTTCAAACAATCTGCGAATCAGAGCAGCTTCACCCTCTTCTGCCACCATCTCATCGTAGGGGCGAAGAGAATCCATAAAGTCACGATAGATGCGAGACGCATTGCCGATAACTTCATCAACAGTCTTACCTGTCAGGCGAGAAATTTCAGCAACATCAACATCCTTTTCGTACTTGCGAACTGCTTGTTCTACCCAGGTATCCTTGTAACCAGCACCACGAATGGCCGAATCCGTCATGGTCTTGCCGGATGCACCATGAATGCTGATCTTACTGGTTTCCAGTTCCAGTTGGTCGGCAGCTACCCTATTGATTGGTTCGGGTTTGACTGTGCCCTGAGTTTCCCAATACTCATACTTTGACTCAGGATTACCAGCTTCAAGAATCGTGTTATCGATTTCTTTCTGCTTATCCATCACATCGTTGAGTTCCTTGTTGAGGCCCTCAAGTACATCCGCATCCTCTGGATCTGTTGCTGAGATCCGTTCCCGAATCTTCTGTTCATCCTGGAGAAGCTTATTCAGTTCCTCCTCTCGAACATCATTCCAGGCACCAGACTCTTTGGATTGGAGTTTATCGGTCTCCTTAGCCAATTCATCTGACTTGGTAGCAGCTACATTGACACCCTCAGCAAGAGCTTCCGCATCTGATTTACCGGCCTTCTTGGCTGCCTGAGCAGCAAACCTACCGGCAACCATCGCCGCCAGGGCATTGCCCGCAAAGTTAAGAGGGCCACCTTCAAGAGCAGACTTGGCTCGATTCAGCCAGGGGTTACCGAGGCGTTCGGTGGACAATCCAAACACAAATGAATCCCGATATTCTTCGGGAACCATCGACTTAACAGCATCCGAAAAGTTACCATCCTTGACGTTGGTAAGCAGGAAATCAGCAACAGCACCAGGAACCAGATCCTCAAGTGCCAGCTTCTTGCCTTTGGCTCCAAGCTTAGCAACGCCTTGAAGTTTTGGATCGATAGGGGCGGTGCCAAACTTACCACCCGGCAGACGGCGAGCACCCCTAACCGTTGCGATAATACTGAGAAGCTTGGAAGCAGCCTGACCAACACCAGTCTTGGGTCCTTCAATACCAATATCCGAGAGGGCTCTTTTGTACCCATCCTCGTAGGGGCGCTTTCCAAGATTAACCGTAGCATCCAACGCGATCTGAGATACCAGATCAACTGGACTCTCAATGATGTCCGCACCAGCCTGTCTTACAGTGCCAAGAACTTCCTTAGCGGCTCCAAGTCCTGGGATCTGACTTTGACCTTTGCGGTAGATCTCTTGGGTTTTGGTGCCAAGCATCCGATCAGCCACTCCTGTGATAACATCACCAGGATCGCTAATGAACTGACCAAAGGGTTTAGCGAATTCCAGAGGATTGACAAGAGATTCATTGAACTGTTTCTCTTGAGCGGCCTTCTTTTCGGCAGCAGCGCGTTGCTTCTCAGCTTCTTGGCGCTTACGCTTCTCTTCCTCTGCTTTCTTTTTAGCCGCAGCAACGGCTTGATTTTGTTTGGCCCGTTCCGCCATATTAACAGCGGGAACACCTTCCAGGTTGTAATCAGCCATTTGTGTTTTGGGGAAGTAGGGTCCCCCTCAAGGGACAGTGAATTGACTAAAAGGGCGGGAGGCCCTATTCCCCGCAAGGAACAAGGGCCTTATTTCCCAAGTTGAGCAGCAATGCGCCTCCGCAGGCGATCAAAGTTTCGATACGGAGTCATGCTGGTGCTGCCCGCCGGGGCTGGAGCTAGGAAGTCGATGCTGGCAATTGTACCATCCGCAGATCGAACATTGCCTGTACCGCCTTGTCGGCCAATGATTTGACCAGGAACCACCCGTGTCCCAATCTCCAAGGAGGGTCGAGAAGCAAGGTGGGCATAGAGCACATCAACGGGTTGACGAGTCTCTGGATCAATGGATTCCACAACCACGTAGTTTCCATAGCCAGGTTCAAAGTTGATGTCCTTGATTCTGCCAGGAAGTACTGCTGGGAATTGCTTGTTTTCAAAGAATACATCGAGGCCGGGTTGACCATCAGGACGTTCGAATGTAACGGAACTTACCTGCTGTCGAAACGATTGGAGCCCGGCACCATTAAAATTTCCGCCGCCTGCCATCTCCTGCCTAAGGGCACGAAGGTAGCGTGGGGCATCAATCTTGCGAGTTGCTTCCCATTCCATTGTCAGATCCTCAACAGCACCACGAAGATCATTGCTTTGACCTCGCAGATACGAATTAAGTCTCTTCCTCCAGGGGAATCCCTCGGTGATTACCGCATCAAACAGGCGGTCCTGCGTAGCCTTATCAAACACTGCTGTGTCTGGAATCCCTGCCAACTGTTGAGCAGCTTCTAGGGTCTTGACTTTGAATTGATACTTTCCGTTGTGGAGGTAGCCACGTTGCTTGACCTGGGCGATGGTCATCTTAGGCAGCTGTGGGTCTGTCAGACTTCCAGCAGTACCCATGTTATACCCACCATACCCAGCATCACCGGGACCGCCCTCCAGTTCGCCTAGAGCGGCTCTGAGGGAAGCCAGGCCTTTACCAGCGCCTCCTTGGGATTGACTTTGGAGGTCTTGACCGGCTTTGGCTCTTTGAAGGCGAAGTCGAAGCCGTTCTCTGGCGCGACCTGTAATTCTTGGATTTGCCAACCCGGCAGCAGCAACAGGATCGTAGCTAGCGTTGTCTGAGTAGCGTTTAGCAGAAACATTAGAAGAAGTTACGGTGTACGGAATCCCCTGTAATTCAGCCTGTTTCTTCAGAAGTTCATTAACCGATAGGTTGCTGGCCCTGGCCATGACTTCCAAATCTGCAGATGGCTTGCCTCCGTTATTAAGAACATCCATGTTCAACTCAAGGCGTTCTCGTGGGAAGAGAACACTACTGCGTCCGGAGACAACGCGGGGAAGGCGGGCTGCCACTTGTTCAGCAAGATCCAGTCCAGAAGGACCAGCTACCTTACGAACGGGGCGGGGCAGGCCACGCATGGCACCAGGAGTCGGTAGAACCCAAGCACCAGTTTTATCTTGAATCGGGGCAAAGTCCCCACCAGGCCCAAGAGCAGAAACAATCTGCTGCTCCATAAAGGTCTGTGCCTG
>Ga0157606_1089410_pt1 | contig 9933 bp, 1 predicted proteins | sample GEODES131metaT_FD_106803 | JGI IMG/M metagenome (GOLD analysis project Ga0157606, IMG submission 106803) | Eutrophic lake water microbial communities from Lake Mendota, Wisconsin, USA - GEODES131 metaT (Metagenome Metatranscriptome) | ecosystem: Environmental > Aquatic > Freshwater > Lake ... | reverse complement strand
TTAATACCTAGACTTCGACTCCATGTAGGCCACAGTGCAATACTCGGTGCCTTGGTATGTAATGCCGAGCTTCTGGTCCTGGAAGTCGAGATCGACGATTGGCTTGGCGCCAGCCTGTGCCGTAACTATCTTTCCATCTATCAGGTTGTTGCCGGCTTGCAGGTAAGTGATCTTGAGAGGATTGTATTGCAGCAGATTGCCGAAAGTTGAACCGAAGGTTCGGACAACTTCCTTCATGGTCGAGTTGTCGACCTGGAAAGCCCGCCCAATCTTTACACGACTATTCGGGGCCAGCAGTTGGTCCTTCGACTGAATGCTCGGATTTAGCCACCATAGTGTCTTCCACAGAGTCGAGTCGCTAAAGACTTCGCGAGCGATAGTCTCCAATGTTGAACCCGTGCTAAGAATAGCCTTGTCACAGAATAGGACGAACACGCGGAAACAGCGCCTATCCTTAACGACTGCGCCATTCACGATCTCCCAGCAAAGTTGATAGTCGCCAGCTCGGCTGGGCGTCCACGTCAGAATGCTGGTGACATTTTCACCGGTAGCAGTCGACACGACGCTGGGCGGAAGAAACGAATAATCTTTGATGTTGTCAGCTCCCAATGAGAAGAGCGACGCATCGGTCAGCGAAAACGTCGGTGGGCTGGCGCTTAAAGACGGTTGGATCCTCACTACATCGGCCGAATGACCTATCTTCGACTGAATCCTCAGCTCCAATCGGGCCCCAGACATGACCTCGAAGGCTGAGCCTTCCCGTGGCGAGCTGATGCTAGCGAAGCAATTCGTCGAGTTGCCACCGCACAACATGCACTTGTCGAGCTTCTTGCCACTCCACGGAATGCCGTCACAACCAGCGCAAGACGAGCTGTTACCGCCACAGACGCCGCATTGGTCATACATGAGTCCACCAAGCGGAATGACGGTGCCGTTGCAGCCCATGCAGGACGAATTGTCGCCAGCACAAACGCCGCATGCGTCGAGGACCACACCGCTCGACGGCATACCATCACAGCCTGCACAGGTGGAGTTGTCTCCACCACACGTGCCACATGCATCAACGCGCTTGCCACTGTTTGCAACACCATCACAACCCTTGCAGAAGGAGCCGTCTGCTGGCCGGCCGGCTGTGTCGGTGTTGTCGGAGTTGATCGGGCATATGCCACAAACATCAGCAACTTTACCGCTTCCTTTCACACCGTCGCATCCGGGGTCTTCAATGGCAGCATTATAGTACTGCACGTACACCTCCACGCGAGCGGAGCTGGGGGCAGTACACTGGCAGAGCACAGTCGTGTCCGTCACAGGCCCAACTTGGCACATGGTCGGCGACCACTGAGTGAGATCCGTTGTGTCCATCACGTCAGATGTCTCGGTCGTCCCCCAAGTGCGCAATGCCGGCGTCGGCGTGCTGGTGCGAGCCATGCAGCGAGCAAGCCTGCTGTTGAGACTGGAAGTGCCGATGGCAGGCTCTCGGGACTTGTCGACTGGCAGAGTCACGTTGACTGTCAGGGAGGTATTGCGGACTCCCGAAAATGCGTAACCGTACACTGCAAGCGAGAGCTGGGTGCGATCGTAAGGATCGTTGCTTCGGAAAGACGATGCATCAAGCATGGCTGGCGAGAAAGGGGCGATGGTTAACACTCCTGACGTTGCCGTGCTATCAGGGGTCGGGCTAGGGAACTTGTAGACGACGGTATCCACTCTGGCGTCAAAATCGGCCACAAGGTTGCCGAAGGGCGCCGTGACTACTCCGCCTGAGAAGGTCAGGTTGGCATCCGGCAATATGGCCACAGCAACGACGGACTTACTGGCCCCGGTGGTAGCAGACGACCAGACTCGGCTCTCTGGGGTGCTCTTGGGGGCTGTGGCGTAGTCGGGCACAGTCCGAGCCTTAAACCGAGCATAAACGGCGGCGGCGGCCGACGTCACTAACTTGGATGCATTCTGAGCGATGAAGACGTCGGTGCAATCGGGGTCGTTTATACTTAAGCCCTGGGATTTCAATCCCTGGTACGACAAATAGGCGCCAGCCACCAGCTTCAGAGCTTCCGATGCGTTCTGCGTGTAGGCACCTAGGCCGGAAGCGACCTGGGCTCGAAGGCCCGAGTAACCCAGTAGCAGAGTTGGGCAGAGTGTCGATGCGGTTGTCCGCTTCGCATCAGCCGTGGAAGCAGCATTTTGGATCAGTTTGCTCTGTTGGCTGGCGATCTCGGCAGCCGCGCGCACAGTACTCACTGCAAGCGAAAATCCCTCGTTCGGAATCGAGTACGCCGCAGCGTCAGTCAGTAGGGCTGTCTCGACAACGGTAACAGAGGCGGAGATCGAAGATTGCGGATATGGAGACCAGGGTCCGAGTGTAGGCGCAGGTGAACCCGTGACCGCTCGAACAGAGCTTCTAGCGTGCGCGACAGCGTTGGTAATATCCTCAGCGGTGGCCGTAACGGTGCTATCCCGGCCCCACACAGCAGCGCACTGAGCAACGAGATCGGAGCGGATGGTCCGGGCCCAAGATCTCCACTTTCCCGCGGAAGGAATGGGAGCCGAGATGGAAGCAAGTGGTGACAAGGCTGTTGTGAAGACTGCCTGTGAGTATGTAGCCGCACCATCCGCGTTCCGTACTCGCACCCAGACCTCGAAGGAACCACTCGGTGCGCACAGGGTTGCAGAGCTGTCAGCCGTTTGACCGTAGAACGACCATTTGCTGCCGTAATACAAGCCGTACTCGTAGCTCAGCGGACCTGAATCTGCGAATCCTGAGCACACGACGACGACTTGACGTTCGGGTGCGGTTAAGGTGGCTGTGCAGCCGCCGGAAGTAGGCCCTGAGCCGAGGACGAATGAAAACGTTGCGCTGCCGCGGTCATCGGTCGAATTCGCGGATACCATCACCGTGTAGGTGTGGCCGGCGGCCAAAAGGCTGGTCGGGACCACGAACTGCGATCCTACAAAGGTAGAGATCGAGGGAACATCGGCGGCGGCGGCGAACGACCAGGTGTAGTTGGTCGGCAGGCCGGTGGCAAAATCAACAGCTTGCAGCTCGAAGTTCTCGAACGGATCGAGCAATGCAATGTTCTCCGAGGCGCTAACGCTCCGCGCGTTCCAGCTGCCAGTGTAGCCCTTAAGTAAAGGGTAAGCTGGGCCCTTACCGGTAGGAGTGAAGAACTTCACCCTAGTTGACGCTCGGGCAGCCCGCCCATTCCCGAGAATGGGGCCCGAGAGTTCAACGGTGATGAGATACGAAATTGAGTCAACAAACGCAGTGCTGTTCAGGGACACAGCGTCTCCCCGAATCGTCGGAAGCGACAAGCACGGTTGACCGGACGGATCCGAGCAGGAGAAGACAATTTTCACCCCCCCCGTTGCAACTGCTTGGCGCAGCGCCTCACTGCTGTAGATCAGGGAAGTAATGTTCTGGCCAGCTACTGCATCGAAGCGGGAGATGTGGTGCCTGGAGGAAGTAAATAGCACCCATGCAGGAGCTGGGCTGACGACTCTGAACGAAGCTTCAGTCTGACTTGCCGTAAAGCCTACGTTGGTGTCTAAGAACGACGTGACCGAAAATTTGTGGTTTGAAGGACCCTGCGCTGGAACATAGATCAAGGAACCCCGCGCCAGAACATTGCCGGGCCATTTATACGGCACGGGGCCGTTGGCGCTGGTAACAATCCAATCGCGACTCACATCGGCTGCAGCCAAGTTCTGATCAGCCGAAGTCGGGCAGAGCGAGGCCTCAATGTTGTGGCGCATGTAGAACGGGACGTTCTCGTACGCAACCGCTGGAGCGACCAAACGGCTGGTCAAAATCGGAGCGGCAAAACTCGTAACCCGTGCAAGCGCGGTGTTACTCGACGGTGAGACCCGCAGAGTGAAATGGTAGGTCTTGCCGTAGTTGGAGAGCAACGCCGGAGGAATCGTCACGACGGCCAATCCTGTGCTTCGTTTCAAGAACGAATCGACCGCCAAATCGTTCGGGCACGCCCATAGGTAAACCGCTAACGGATGAGGAGTCGCCTTCAACACAAGATTGTTGCATCGCCCGATTCGTTGTGGGGCTTCGATTATGGCTATAGGAGCCAAGGCTTCGGTGGAGGAGACGCGGATGGAGCTTTTACTGGCGGCGAATGCGGTCGGCCCGGCTTGAGATCTGGACGCGACGGCCGGTCGAATGACCAGCGGGAGTATGGTGATGGCAGTAATCGAGTTGGAGAAGCCAGGAGAGATGACAAGAAGCTGTGGAGATTGCCAGTCACACCTGTGCCCGGTGCCGAAGCCGGAGTAGCTGCTCGTATCCAAAATGCCAGAACAAACTGACGACCCTAGGAAGCCGCCAAAGTCCGTCGCCATATCGAACGCCACGAGCACACGAGCATGTGACTCGTCATACGACGCCGACACAATTGAAGGAGCAGCAGCCACCACAACGGGGATGCCAATCGCGTTTTGACCATTGTAAGACAGGGATAGGACCGTCGATCGTTGCCCGTGGAAGGTGCCCAGTGGGGGACTGACGCTAAAATGCGACTCGTTGACATTGAGGACGTTTCCGTACAACGACCCGTACATGACGCGCAAATCTTGCGGATTCGCAGTGAGCTGGAAATTGCTTCGGGAAAGCCATACCGGCGTGTTGGTGTTCGCAGCCACGGCATTCTCGCCATCGGAAACGCTAACGCTCGAGAATGCATCGATATAAACAAATTCACTTTCCAAGAAGGTGGCTCTTAGACTCAATCGAGTGACCGAGACCTTCACTGTCCCGCTCCCAGGGGGAGTGACAACAGAAAAGCTGCACCTTTCGTGACTGCAGGATGTGGTTTAAATGGTGGCTGCTGCCTCACCGAAACGCACGACAAAATCGGTGTCATATGGGAAGGCCGGTATCGTCGTCGCGGCAGGAAAGGATGTGTTGACAGCCGTGAAACCAAATCCAGTAACAGCGACGATAACGCGAGTTTGCCCCGTAGTGCCACCCAGAAGAGGAACCACCGATGAGACTTGGGGCTCGTACGCGAAGTCAAGGGTTGCTGTTGCCAGTGGAGCGGAGGCACTCTGCATGACTTGAAGTTCGATGCTGCCTAGCCATGCGCCGCCCGGCTCATTGACACCGGCGTTAAACGTGCGACCAGAGGGGAACGAGATGCGAAGCTTGGTGGCCGCCTCGGTCGAGCTGACTACAGTATACGGGAGAGGCTGTCCTTGAGCCGTCACCCAAACCTCGAATGCCGTCGTTAAGACCGGCAATTGAGCAAAGGTGATATCGCGAACACATGCGCTGGCCCAGTCGAGCGTCCTCTTCGGTTCAACAGAAAGTACCGACGAAGCTGAACGTCGTAACTCGAATGGAAATGTCCACGAAGTAACGGCTCGCACGTCGCGGGGCGCTGACCGACTCGGAAGGTACTCTATGCTACCGAACAGACGCCCAGACTTGCCGATGTTCTGAGGCACCGCGACGTCGATGTCCGTCGCAATCGCATTGCCCGTTGATGACAGGCGACGGGCGACTTTCAAGATCGGTGCACGCAGTCCGTCAAAGTACACCTCGTAATCGATGGCGTTCGCAGTGATCCGTGAATCGACCCACCCATCGATACTAATACGACCAGCGCTGTTGCTGCCGTCCATTTGGAACGCCTGCGGGCTGATACTTGCTGCATTACCGGCCGTGAGCGACTGGCTAAAAATGAACTGGAACGTGCCTATTCGACGGGCTCCCGACATGGATTCGCTCTCCCAATAGATCTGGCAGGGCACAATACGTGTCGTACGCGTCGCACTCATCAAGGGCATATTGGGGACATCCACTGCCACGACGAAGGATGTGCTATCGATGCGGTTCATGCTGCGGACGGTGGCCCTCACGTTCTGGTCGAACAAGACGTTGAGCGCGCCCGTGTTCGGCACCCAACCACCCAGGTATCGAACGTAGATGCTCACAGATCTGCTTGTCGCTGACATGAAAGGCAAGGTAGGCGGCTCCACTAAGTCGACCTGCACCGTGCCGCTGCCGGTGGACTTAGTTTTGTACGTGAATGGGACAAGTGCCCTGACGGAAGGCGCGCCGGTAAGGCGAACTTGCACATTGCCAACATCCGACGCTGCAGGCACGTTGACTTTGAAGCTGGTGGCAGCAGCGGTGGAGCCAAGCAGCTCAGACGGAGGGAACAACGTGGCACCACCATCAAAGGTTACCTGGAGTTCAGTGGGGTCGCTGATAATGACGGGTAAATTTACGACCGACACAAAGATTTCGTACCCACCGCTCCAATCTCCTGTATTGGGGTAGACCACCGCAGCTACTGGATCGAGTTGCGTAAACTTCCACGACGAAGTTGCTGTCGAGCCGAAACCATCGGTCACGACGACGGTTGAGTCGCCAGCTAGACCGGAAGGGGTAACAGCCACGAGGACCGTCTTGTCGAGCGTGGATGAGCGCACGTAGACGGATGAGGCGCTGACAGACCCAAACGAGACCGACGGCACGGCTCCAGATTTGGAAATATACGGCCAACCAACCATGACCAGTTCTACGACTGTTTTGCCGACAGTGGATCCCTCAGCTGGAGTGGAAACCAGCCGGAAAGTTCTCGCCGGGGGGTTATCCCGAACCGGATACCCGAAAGCAAGGTTATAGAACAGGAATGGGCTCGAAATAGAGACGGTGGAATCCAGTCGTGTGGATAATGTCAGCGTCGTCGACTGCTGGGTTACAACATACGGCTCCGTGACGGTGACGACGGCGAGGAACTGGTTGACGTACATCACATTCCGCACAAATCCGGGCATGATGCCGAAACTGACGACTAAATCCTCGCTGGACAGGAACGGCAGGTTGCGGATCGTAAGATCTACATCCGATCGCGAATATGTGATCCCCTCTGTCCTGCTGATGTTCACTAGAGTGGGGACCGCGCTTCCCACACAGTATTTCCGCAAAGCATTCGGGCGCACTCCACTCGTGAGGTCGACAACCGCCGGCGACTCGGGGCACTGGTCTGTGAACCGCATGTCATAGACAACTTGCCGAGAAGCCAAATTGCTCGGCACGATGGCTACTCGTTTCAGAACAGCGCTTGCGGTCGTCGCCGCCGGTAAGTTGGCAAGAGCAGGCGTAGTAAACACGACTATCGTTACAGGTCCAGGCTGCACTACTGAAAGCACAGATGCCTCCCGGTCTTCAACGAAAACACGGACCTGGTCGGCTGAGACGGCAGCACCCATGTTGAAATTGACAATCTTGACCGCCACCTGCGTACCACCCGCGATGGCCGCTTCAGCAGGGTGCGTGTTCACAACCTCGGCTCTGTCGTTGACACCCTTGATGTCGAGGGTGAAAAACGCCGTCTTCGACTTGGCAAAGGGGAGGGTTTGGGTCCGGGTTCCGATCGTGAACTTCAGCTGCGACCTCCCAGCCAAGACCGCATTCTGCACGATGGCTTTGGGGATGGAGAACCGCACCGTATCACTCTGGACGCGTACCGTGTCGTTATATTGCCTGGTCACAACGGTACCCACTGCAACTGAGCCGTCATTGGGATCCAAAGAGTCAGTAACCTGGTAACCGAAATCAACCAAGAGCTCTGTAGGGTTAAGGATTAGCATGACGTCCACGATCGCGTCCTTGCCCCATACTGCGAATGATTGGCTTGTCCAAGCGACTCGATCGATCACCTCTGACTTCCGTGGGCCGTGGACGGCGATCGACGAATGCACGATGTCGCCATCCCTGGCGAACTTATTGAAGATGCTAACTCCTGCGTCTCCGAGTGGCTGGTCAACTGGGATGGCGAACGAAAACGTGGTCAGGTCGTCGGTCGAGGACAGCACCGACGCTGGCACCACGGTTCCGGAAGGGCCCAGCACTACTGCAAGCGCAGCAGACGAGTCTACCGGCTGGAAGTTCTGCAGAGTGTAAAATACGGTGGACCCACGATAGATAGCGGACGATCCCGATGCCCGCACCGACTTCACAACTGCAGCAGACTGGGCTGGGGCGTAGAAGCGAATAATACCGTCAGCGCTGTAAGAAGGACCCTTGCCACGGAAAGTGAGTGTAAAAGGACACTCGCGACGTGGTGTGACAGGCAAGTTCTCTGGCACAGTGAACCGGACCAACAGGCGGTCGCGACCCGATTTGGTGATTGGAGTTCGGATTCGGCCTGGCAGGCCATTGGGGCCGGCCACACCATTAAGGAATCCTGCACCGTTACAGATCGTCACTTGTGCACCGTAAACATTGAGATTGGCGAGGTCCGGGAAATTGAGGACTTCGACCGTGACATCGCGATTGCCACCGACGTAACGCAACCTGGCTGGCGTCACAGTGGACGCGGTCAGGCCAGGCCAGTTGTAAAAGCTGGACTTATACTCGTAGTAGAACGGGAACACAAGTCCGGCGATGGTCAAGGTGGCCTTCACCTTGGCGGCTGGATGTGGCGGCACGATGACCGTGATCTTGCTCTCGTCAAAGGCGTCAGGGTTGCGATCAACATGAACGACGAGACCTTCTTGTGATCCGAAAAAGACCGTAGCGTCGCGCGTGCCATTCTTTCGAAGGTACCTTGCAACGAGTGTCAGCACCGTTCCACCCTTAGACGGGCCGCTAGTCGGAGAAACGGAATCAGGAAGGATGTACATGTCGCTGTACGTGAAGTCTACGCAAGCTTCTGGACTGGGGCTGCTTCGCGAGCTCAAACAAATTTCGGTCTGACCGGCCGCAGAAACTGCAGGAGTGACTACACGAATGAGCTTCTGGTAGCCAGGGAGGTTTTCGATACTCGCTACGCGAGCAGACGCGAGAGCTCCGCGTCCAAAACGCACTATAACGTCGTCGACTTTCCATTCGCTACCGCCCAGATTGCCCGCAGTAATCGTGACAAACTCGCCTCCGGAGGTTAATCCGATTGGAGGTACTGCCTCCGAGACATATGGAGAGGAGTCAACCGTGAACACAGTTGTTGAGTTCCAGGAGTTGCTCGCACTACCAGAAATGAAGAACCAGGTCGAGAGTTCTGTCGCACCAAGGGCCAAGACGACAGTGTTGTTCTTCCCCACTGCGAAGTCTGCATTATGAACAGTGAACGTGATGTATCCTTTGCTGGCAGGCGAGTCCCGAGATGGCTCGTAGGTGAAGCAACCCGTATCTGAACTTTGCTGACAAAGAATTCGCTTCCCCCCGTTGATCGCCAGCGAGGTCGGGGCCTTGCGGCGTGGACCGAGATACACTTGAATGGTAACGTTATAGGGGAATGCGAAGAAGGAAGTTTGCGGGTAGACGCCCAAAATCGCAGGCTTGTCAGTTGAAACTTGGATCGAATTCGAAGTGCTCCGCTTCGACTTGTCGCCGCGAACCTCGACCTGGTAACTTAGTGCAGGTGGTAATACAGCTTCAGAACCCTTTGCGGCTATGTCGAATTGAGTGGAAAACGCGTCGTAGTACATGTTTGTGACAGAGATGTTATCCCCTTGACCCAGCAACGAAAGCTGATCGACGCGCGCAAAAACGCCGCCGAGCGTCCAAGACAGAGTCTGGTCGACGTTGCCGTACCGCGGCAACCTCCAAGCGTTGCCGACATCGCGAAGAAGGAAGCCCTCGCTGGCGGTCATCGATACAGTCAATGGGGACGGCGGAGCAGAGACAACAGGCATGCTGAAAGGGAGCGCAATCGCAGGGAAGACATGATCAAGCGTAATTAGCCCGTAGGCGTTTGGATCCTCCGGGACACCCGCCGGAACCGTGCCTGTGAACCTGAACCCAGCGGGGGTTGAGTCGAATCTCGCATTCGTGAGGGCGAAGACGGCGAAGCCGCCCTGGGTTAACAACGCCCCTTTCGCCGTGACATTTGCCGGAGACGGAACACCACTGATATCAACTGTTATCGTGAACAGGGAATTCGCTTCGTTCGCCACAACCGCCTGGGGTGAGAC
>Ga0157606_1119925_pt1 | contig 10312 bp, 18 predicted proteins | sample GEODES131metaT_FD_106803 | JGI IMG/M metagenome (GOLD analysis project Ga0157606, IMG submission 106803) | Eutrophic lake water microbial communities from Lake Mendota, Wisconsin, USA - GEODES131 metaT (Metagenome Metatranscriptome) | ecosystem: Environmental > Aquatic > Freshwater > Lake ... | reverse complement strand
TCTCCTTACTTAAAGAGGATCCGTAAAATGTCGAAGAGTTCGTTGTTTAACAAGGCCACCTGAATGCTATCGACAACAAGTTCTAATTTATTCGCGACAAAGTGGACTTGATCGGTCAGTTCTACGGAGTACTGCAGGAACACGCCCTCAACAAGCCGCGGAAAGAGGACCTTAACAACCATACCGAGGCCAACTAGCAGATTGCAGCTTTGAACCAGAAAATTTCATAACTTCAACAGTAGCAAGAGTCCCAGTCTGATAAATTTAAGAAGGCGCTTAATGAGCTTATTCCTAACTTGAACAAAGCCATTGACGAACTTTAGAAGGAATCAGTCAACCCTCACTTCTATGCTGTTGCCAGCATGGAGCCTGAAAAAATGGCTGAAATAATATCATCTCTAGATGCTAAGATGGACTTGTACAAGCAGTATGAGAGCACAAGCGAGCGCTACAACGACTGGTAAAATAAGTTGTACGTTCCCACAACAAACTTCGAAAACCTGGATGAGCTGCGCACTAATCTGGTCAATCGTCACTTGCTGTGGCACTCGCTAGATGAGTGGACGACGATGACTGGAGAGTGGAAACGCTCAAATTTCGGGTCAATCGACGCTCCTAGCATATAGAAGCTAGCTGAGAAATACGCCAAAATCTGCAAACGCGTGGAGGGTGCTCTGGAACCGAACCCCATTCAACAGAAACTTAGACACCTGGTTGAGTAGTTCGAGGCAGCGATGCCAATTGTGATGGCACTGAGAAACCCTGACCTGTAGGAACACCACTGGGCCGAAATCAGGGAAATGATCGGATAGGACCTAAACATTAATGAGGACGGCTTTACGCTTTAGAGTCTGATTGACATGAATGTGGTGCAGTTTATGGAGCAAATCGTTTCCAAATCAGTGGAAGCCACGGGGCAAGCCAAACTGCTCGGACAGCTGCGAGACTTGCAGGACATTTGGAAGGGCGTACAGTTTACGACCAAAAACTACAAGGAGAAGGACAACTAGTTCATTCTTGTGGACATTGACACGCTCTACCAGTACTTGGATGAGGGTCTCGCTCAAATCAACATGATTCTCGGAAATCGTTTCGTCAAGGTGATGAGAAAAGAAGCCGAAGTCGTTAAGAAGGAGCTTAATACTCTTGACGAGGCTGTCAAGCAGTGGGTGGAAGTGCAGCGACAGTGGTGCTATTTAGAAAACATTTTCGCAGGGGGAACCATCAAGCAATACTTGCCCGAAGCAGCCAAACTCTTCGATTCTGTGAACAAGTTCTACACGCAACTGACCCAGAAAGCCAACAGAAATCCCTAGTGCCTGAAAATGATTCGTAATTCGCCCACTCTGGTCGACAATCTGATAAAGCAGAACCAAGATCTGGAAACGATCCAAAGCGAACTCGATGTCTATGTGGAGGAGAAGAGAAAAGTGTTCCCCCGATTCTACTTCCTCTCTTTCGAAGATCTAATCCAGATCCTCTCCAATTCGGAGAACAAAGACGTGATCTCGCTGCACTTGAAGACTCTCTTCGACGGCATCGTTGCCCTTGAGTTCAAAGATGAGAACATTACCAAGATGTTCTCCAAAGAGAAAGAAGTCGTCGAACTCTCTAAGCCAGTCAAAACCACGAGACAGCCAGTCGAAGTATGGTTGCTTAATCTGACTGAGGGAATGAAGGAGACGGTCTACAGAAAGTTGAAGGAAGGCTACAAGGTCTACTCGGACGACACTCGCAAAGACTGGGTTCTCCAGCAACCTGGACAAGTTGTCGCTTCGGTAGCCTAAATCTAGTGGTGCGCAAACACCTCGCTCGCCATCGACGAGATGTAGGAGGACCGCCTTGCTCTCTAAACCTGGTTCGACCGCAACGATCGACAGATTGAGCAGCTGACAATTCATGTGAGATCGAACTTGACCGACTTGCAACGCTGTGTTGTTGTGGCCCTCATTACAACTGATGTGCACGCGCGTGACATTGTCGAGGATCTTAAGCGAGAATAAGTAACCAGCCAGAATGATTTCACCTGGCAAAAACAGCTCCGCTACTACTACGACGAGGAACTGCCCCAAGTTTGCAAAGTGCAACAAATTCAAGCTACTCTCAACTATGGAGGCGAGTATATGGGTGCGACCTCTCGTTTGGTCATCACACCTCTGACTGATAGGTGTTGGATCACGATCACTGGTGCGCTTCACATCAAGTTAGGAGCAAACCCTGCCGGACCAGCCGGTACTGGTAAGACTGAATCCACAAAGGATCTTGCAAAGGCTATCGCTATTCTTTGTATCGTGTTCAACTGCTCTGATCAGGTCGACTTTATCCTCATGTACACGCTCTTCTCAGGACTGTGTCAGGCCGGCGCCTGGGCTTGCCTTGATGAGTTCAATCGTATCAGAGTCGATGTGCTTTCTGTCGTTGCTCAACAGCTGTTGCAGATCCGTCTGGCTCTCCTTGCCCTGATCCCTCGCGATAAGAACGAGGCGAAGGAAATTGCTGGTGAAAAGCAGACCTTCAAGTTCGAGGACAAAGTGATCCCAATCACGCCCGAGTTTGGTTGCCACATCACCATGAACCCAGGTTATGCCGGTCGCACTGAGTTGCCTGATAACTTGAAGGTGCTCTTCAGACCCGTCGCTATGATGATCCCTGACTATGGATTGATCGCTGAGATTATGTTGGGCTCTGAAGGTTTCAGCAATGCCAAGATTCTCTCCAAGAAGATGGTCCAGCTCTACAAACTCTCATCAGAGCAACTTTCCTAGCAGGATCACTACGACTTCGGTATGAGAGCCGTAAAGTCTGTGCTGGTTATGGCCGGCGCACTTAAGAGAGCTAACCCCGACATCAATGAAGACGCAGTGCTGATTCGTGCCATGAGAGATGCCAACGTGCCAAAGTTCCTAAAGGATGATCTGCCACTTTTCGCTGCGATTATTTAGGATCTGTTCCCGACAGTCTAGATTGTCGATCCTGACTACAGCATGCTGCTCAAGCAAATCGAGGCGTCAACCAGAGAGCTCGGCTTCCAGCCTCAAGCCTCCTTCATGTAAAAAGTCATTTTCCTTTACGAGACTTTCAATGTGCGTTTCGGTGTTATGCTTGTGGGACCCACTGGTGGCGGAAAGACTACCTGCTACGAGGTGCTTGCTCACGTCATGACAACTTTGCGAAATGCCAACCATCCCGACAGAAGCTTCCAAATCGTGAACAAGAAGATTTTCAACCCTAAGGCCATCTCGATGGGTGAACTTTATGGTGAGGTTGACTTTATCTCTCAGGAGTGGACGGACGGTCTCGCATCAAAGATCATGAGAATGGCTTCCCAAGAACAAAGCGAAGAGAAGTCGTGGACTATCTTCGACGGACCAGTCGACGCTATTTGGATCGAAAACATGAACACTGTGCTCGATGACAACATGACGCTCTGTCTCTCCAACGGCCAGCGTATTAAGCTCCGTCCTCAAATGCGCATGCTCTTCGAAGTTATGGATCTGGCTGTCGCTTCACCCGCCACCGTCTCCCGTTGTGGTATGGTCTACTTGACAGCAGAAGCTCTAGGTTGGATCCCCTTCTTCGATAGCTGGATCTAGAGGAAATTCCCCGATGAGTCCATTTTGACAAACGATGAAAAGATTCACATCACTGAGACATTCCACGCGACTATTGATATGGGCGTCGAGAAGATCCGCGGATCTCTCAATGAGCCTATTAAGACTGACAACCTGCAACTTGTAAAGAGTGTTTGCAGTTTCCTGGAAGTGTTCTTCAACCCCGAATTGGGCTTCAACCAAACTGACCCCAAACTGAGAAAGAAGGACATTGACTCAATTCTTGGCTTCTCCTACACTTGGGGCATGGGCGCTGCGCTCGATGAACGAAGCAAAGACTACTTTGACAGTCTGGTTAGAGATATGTTCAAAGGTGCCTAGTTCCCTCAGGGCGGCACAGTGTTTGACTATTACTACGACCTTAGGAAGGGTAAAGTATGGAACCCATGGGAAAACCAAGTTCAAAAGTTCGAATACGTAAAAGATATGTCTTTCTTCGACATGATGGTGCCTACCGCCGACACTTACAAGCATCGCTACTGTCTTGAACAGTTGCTTTCCGTGCAGAAACCCGTGTTCATTACTGGTCTCACCGGTGTCGGCAAATCAGTGACGGTTATGAATACAATTCAGATTCTCTCCGTTGTCAAGGAAGAGAGCACTGTAAAACCTCTCATCGGAATAAACATCAACTTCTCAGCCCAGACTGACTCCAAGCGAGTCTAGCAGTCGATTGAAGAGAAGCTTGAAAAGTCGCGTACTGCCTTCTCAGCTCCACCCGGCAAGCGTGTTGCCATCTTCATCGACGACATCAACATGCCCCAAGTTGAAGAATACGGTGCACAGCCACCAATCGAGCTGCTCAGGCTTTTGATTGACAAGTCAGGCATGTTCGACCGCAAAGAGTGGGAGTGGAAGAGCATCAACGGCTGCACAATTGTAGCAGCTGCTGCTCCCCCCTCCGGTGGCCGTGCTGTCCTCACCCCCAGATTTACAACACATTTTAATGTGATGTGCATGCCTCAGGCTACTCAGGGAGTTTTAGCTAAAATTTTCAGCTCAATTCTGGATGGCTATCTTAAAGGAAACAACTACCAAGAAGGTCCCTTATCTTGCTCTCTAGCTATTATTGACTCTACTATCGAAATTTACCAAAAGATTTCTGAGGAGTTGAGAGCAACCCCTGCCAAGTTCCACTACATGTTCAACTTGAGAGACGTGTCTAAGGTCATCCAAGGTATCCTAATGTCGCACCCGAAGTCGATCCAGACTGCAGACACGATGCAGAGACTGTGGGCCAACGAGGTGTCCCGTGTGTTTGGTGATCGTCTAATCAACGTTGAAGACACCAAGTGGTTCACTGACATTACTTTAGAGATGCTAAACCGCTCTTTCAGGTCCGCCCTCGAGTTCAACGATTTGTTCGGTGAGAGGAAAGTGATCTTCTCAGACATCTTGAAGATTGATGCAGCAGTGCGTCTGTACGAAAACGTGACAGACATTCCAAAGCTGAACAAGACTCTGACCAACTATCTGGAGGAGTACAATTTGAGCTCGTCCGTGAAGATGAATTTGGTATTCTTCGAGGATGCAGTGCTGCACTTGATGAAGATTCTCAGAGCTCTTAGGTAACCCCGCGGCAACATCATGTTGATCGGTGTCGGCGGCTCTGGTAAGTAGTCGCTTATCAAACTGGGCTCTTACATCTACCAGATGGAGTTCAAGCAAATCGAAATTGTCAAAGGCTACGGTGTTGCCAGCTTCAGAGAATTTGTTAAAGAGATGATGTTCTAGTCTGGTGTCCAAGGCAAACCAATTGCGTTCACAATGACTGACTCTCAGATTTTGTCGGAGACTTTCCTAGAGGATCTAAACAACGTTCTGAACACAGGTGAAATTCCGAACCTGATGCAACCTGACGACAAAGACAGAATGCAGAATGAGTTGCGCACTGTAATTACTGACCCCAAGAAAGTCGAAACCAACGACCTCTGCAACTAACTGTTCGTCGAGCGTGTCCGAGAGTACTTCCACATCTGTTTGTGCATGTCGCCCGTCGGTGACGACCTCAGAGTGCGCTGCCGTAACTTCCCCTCGCTGGTCAACTGCTGCACACTTGACTGGTTCAGCCGATGGCCCGAGGAGGCGCTGCTTTACGTGTCTCGTGCATTCCTAAAGAACTTGGAACTGCCCTCGGACGAGGTGAGAGAGAACCTAGCTGTCATGTGCATGGTGATCCACACGAGTGTCGAGGAAATTTCAGCAAAGTTCTTTGACGAGTTGCGCCGCAGAGTTTACACGACCCCCAAGTCGTACCTGGACTTGATTTCGCTGTACTTGAACACTCTGGGCAAGAAGCGTAACTAGATCAGTCAAAACAGAAACAGACTCGCAAATGGTCTTACCACTTTGAAGAATACTAACGCTTCGATCGCCGAGCTCAAGGTTACCATCACCAAGATGTTGCCAGAGCTCGCCAAAGCTAACGAAGAGCTGGCGGTGACCCTCGTTTAGGTCAACAAGGACAAAGCGATTGCTGACGAGAAGGACAAGGTGGTCTCTGCTGAGAAAGAAATCGTTGAGGCATCAGCGGCTGAAACAAAGATTGTTAAAGACGAGGCTGATGGAGCGCTTCAGCAGGCGCTGCCAATTCTAGAGAAAGCGAAGAGCATTGTAGACGCACTCGACAAAAACTCAATTGTCGAGCTAAAGGCACTCAACAATCCCCCACCCGCAGTCGAGATGGTCATGTCCTGTGTGATGACCATGTTGGGTGAAAAAGATGTTAAGTGGGATGTGATCAAATCCGTGCACATCAAAGAGCCTGCTGCGTTCATCAAGCGAGTGCAGCAATTCAGAGTCGAAGACATGAGCGAGAAACTTCTTAAAATGATCAGGACCAAATGGTTCGCGTTGCCCGAGTACAACTTCGAGAACGTCTCCAAGAAGTCAGTGCCAGCTGGTGCGCTTTGCCAGTGGTCCAAGGCGCTGTCCTCCTACTATGATGTCCACAAGCAGATTGTGCCGATGAAGGAGAAGGCTGCAGAGATGGATCGCAAGCTCAATGAATCCTTGGCTATTCTCAAGAAGAAGATGGACGAGTTGAACATCGTTAAGGCCAACGTTGCTGCCCTGGTCGCAAACGCAAATAGACTCGAGGCTGAGAAGAATGAGCTCGAATTCAGAATGAAGCGAGACTAAGCGCGCATGGGCAGAGCTGAGAAGTTGGTTGTTTTGCTTGCAGATGAAGCAGTCAGGTGGAAGGAGACTGTCGAAATCCTGGATCAAGATTTGTTTGAGCTGGTCGGCAATGTTTTCCTTTCCTGCGCCTGCATTTCCTACTTCGGAGCATTCACTGGCGTCTACAGAAAGGTTCTCACTTCGAACTGGAATATTATCTGCAAAGAAAAGAAGATTCCTTGTTCAGAGATCTTCAGTTTGGTTAAGGTTATGGGCGATCCAGTCGTTATTCGCGGCTGGTGCATTGATGGTCTACCAACCGATCAAACCTCCGCTGAGAACGGTATCCTGACTACAGGTGCAGAGCGTTGGGGTCTTTGCATCGATCCTCAGCAGCAGGCAAACAAGTGGATCAAGAACATGTACAAGAAGGAGAAGATGGGCATGCTCAAATTTGGAGCCTCTACTTTCCTCAGAGAAGTGTCAGCTGCAGTTAACAATGGCTACCCAATCCTTGTGGAGGATGTCTAAGAGTCAATTGATCCTGGTCTTGACCCAATTCTGATGCACTCAGAGTTTATGGGTGATGGCGGAATCAAGTAGATCAAGCTTGGAGAGGCCACCCAGGACTACGATGACAATTTCAGACTGTTCATGACCACCAAGATGCCTAATCCGCATTACCCTCCCGAGGTCTGCATCAAAGTCACCCTCATTAACTTCACCGTCACATTCGAGGGTCTTGAAGAGCAGCTGCTTGGTGATGTGGTCATTAAGGAAAAGCCTGAAGTAGAAGCTCAGCGTGACAAGATCGTCATCCAGATGTCCGAGGACAAGAAGACCCTCAAGAACATTGAGAACAGAATTCTGAAGATGTTGACCGAGTCCACTGAAGAGTAGATTTTGGATGAGGACACTCTAATCAATGTGCTCGACGACTCCAAGATCACCTCCACTGAGATCAACACTCGCATTGCTGACGCCACTGTCGTCGAGTAAACGATTAACGAGACCAGAGCTGGATACAAGTCGATCGCTGTGCGAGGCTCCATTATCTACTTTGTGATTGCAGACATGGCTCAAATTAACGACATGTACCAAAACGCCCTTCAGTTCGTCAAGTCACTCTTCAACAAGGCTATTGATGCATCCGCGCAAGGTGATGGCACACAAGAGTCCCGTCTTGAAAATCTAATTAAGACGATTACCTCCATGATTTTCACCAACATTTCAAGAGGTCTTTTCGAGCGCGATAAGTTGATATTCTCTTTCCTAATCTGCACTTCCATTGACCGCAACAGTGGAAAGATCCAGCCAGTCTCCTGGAACTTACTTCTCAGAGGCACAGCAACGATCAGCGAAAACGATAAAAAGAAGCAGCCGCCAAATCCATTGGCCAAGAACATTCTCACTGACTTGGCAGCTGATCTAGTTTGGTCTGCAGAAGTCGTCTGCCCTGACTCTTATGGAGGACTAACACAATCTTTCAAAGACAACGAGGCTGTCTGGCTTGATTGGGCAACTTGCGAAAAGCCGCAGATTGACCCACTGCCTCTGGACTGGAATAGCAAGTTAACTGACTTCGAAAAACTTATTCTGCTTAAGGCTTTCAGACCGGAAAAGCTTGCTTTCGCATTCCAGATCTATGTGCTCAACAATATGGGCAAATTCTTCATCGAATCACAGAGCGCAACCATGGAAGTGGTCTATGCCGATACCGACTACAAGACACCCCTTATTTTCATTCTGTCTACTGGCGCTGATCCCACTGAAATGCTCTAAAAGTTCGCCAGAGCTAAGTCATACAGCGAGAGACTTAAGACTATTTCGCTTGGTCAAGGCTAAGGCGAGAAAGCTGTGCGCTTGATTAATGAGGCAATCAAGACAGGAGACTGGGTCATGCTCCAAAATTGTCACTTGGCTGAAGAGTGGATGCCTGAACTTGAAAAGATCGTAAACAACTTCCAGGAAATGAAAGACTTCGAGCCAGACTTCAGACTTTTCCTCACCTCAATGCCTGCTGCTTACTTCCCAGTTTCTGTGTTGCAAAACGGTGTTAAACTGACCACTGAACCACCCCGAGGCATTAAGGCAAATCTGAAGAGAGGTTTCTTGGAAATGTCGGATGAGTACCTTGACGGCTGCATCAAGAAGAAAGAGTGGCGCAAGCTCATTTTTGGTCTTTCCTTCTTCCACGCCGTTGTTCAAGAGCGTCGTAAGTTCGGACCGCTCGGCTGGAACATCCTGTACGAGTTCAACGACTCAGATCTGGAAACATCGTTAGTCATGCTCAAACTCTTCCTTGATGAAGGGGATGACTCAATTCCGTGGGAGGCTCTTGTCTACGTGACCGGTCACATCAACTACGGAGGTCGTGTCACCGATGACAACGATCGTCGCTGTCTGCTCGTGACGCTACAGAAGTACTACTGCCCTGAGAACTTGGAGGACGGCTACACTTATTCGGATAGCGGCTCTTACTACGCCCCTGCCTTTGGAAATATACAATCCTACAGAGACTACATCGAGACTCTTCCGCTGTAGGATGGACCAGAGGTGTTCGGACTGCATGAAAACGCAAATATCAGCTATCAGAAACAAGAGTCTGACAACACTGTTGCAACTGTGCTCTCAATCTAATCCAGAATCTCCAGCGGAGAAGGAGGCTTGACACCGGACTAGGTCGTGCTCGCTAAAGTCAAGCAACTTTTGGATGAGTTGCCTGCGATTTTGGATAGAGATTTAGGAAAGAAAGAGCAGTTTAAGCAAACAAACGGCCTTTTGCCCTCTCTGACCACTGTTTTGGTGTAGGAAATGGAGAAATTCAACAGAATGCTCAAAGTAATGCGCAACTCGCTCAACGACCTCGAGAAGGCTATCCACGGCTTCATCGTCATGTCCGATACTCTCGACAAAATGTACCTCGCTCTCTAAAACGGTCAGGTGCCTGGAAACTGGGCCAAAGTCGCCTACCCCTCACTGAAGCCGCTTGCTTCCTGGTATCTGGACTTGCAAGAGCGTGTTCGCTTCATGGATGACTGGCTTTAGAACGGCACTCCAAAATCATACTGGATCTCCGGTCTTTTCTTCCCTCAAGGCTTCATGACCGGTGTTCTACAGACCCACTCCCGCTAGTACAAGATCCCCATCGACAAGCTGCAGTTCGGTTTTACCATCCTCGAAGCCGAGACAATTGACGAAGTCGACGAAGCTCCAGAGGACGGAGTTTATGTCCACGGCTTCTACCTGGACGGTGCACGCTACAACAGAGACGAGGCTGTGATTGACGACTAGATTCCTGGAGAACTGTACAACAAGATGCCTTTAATTTGGTTCAAACCTCAAGAAGACTACGTGAGAGACCCTGAAGAGTACGCGTGTCCTTGCTACAAGACCGGAAAGCGTGCCGGCGTTCTGAGCACGACAGGCCAGTCCACCAACTTCATTATCCACGTGGATATGCCCACGAAAGTGCAACCAGCAACCTGGACGAGAAGGGCCGCAGCCATGCTTTGTTAGCTGAACGACTGAGAACGGATAGAGCAACAACAAAAGAGGTTAGCGACAGTGCGTGCCAAGAC
>Ga0157606_1202978_pt1 | contig 10489 bp, 5 predicted proteins | sample GEODES131metaT_FD_106803 | JGI IMG/M metagenome (GOLD analysis project Ga0157606, IMG submission 106803) | Eutrophic lake water microbial communities from Lake Mendota, Wisconsin, USA - GEODES131 metaT (Metagenome Metatranscriptome) | ecosystem: Environmental > Aquatic > Freshwater > Lake ... | reverse complement strand
TTCCATGGAGCTGCTCTCAGTTTTGCAACAGGGATTAAACAGAAGTTTTATTGGATGATAAGAGTAGAACTTGCATTGCAATTGCTCATTTCTAATGTGAAAGTTGAGTTATCATATTGAGCAATCTCTACGTTATAGCTTGTGATTGGGCCAAAATTGTTAACTGGTGCCAGCCAGCTGACATTCACAAATTAATTGATTATTGATGTCTCAACGGGCAAAGGTTGTTAAGGAACACTACTTGAAACTAACACGAGCTCAGGAGATAAGGGACTCCAACCATTTATGTTATGTGCTTTTGCTCTGAAGCTATATGTTTGACCAAGAGTGAGACCATTCACAATTATTGTTAAATTTAGTTGATACTACCCATCTTATCCCGTGATAGGCGTCCAAACTTGTGAATTTTCAACTCTGCTTTCTAAGTAGTAAGAGTTAATCTCACTGCCACCTGTTTCTTAGTAAGAAGCTAGTGGAACTAAGTCAATTGTTAGGGTAGTTCCAGTAGAGAGAAGTGGTCTATAGATCGGTGAACTCATAACAGAAGGTTCAGTTAAAATCTTTGCTTCACCGAGGGATGGTTGGGATATTTAAGACCACCCGAATGAATTTCTGGATGACACTGTGACAAATATGTGATCATCGAACTTTAAGTTGAATGGAGTGGTTCTAAGACTAGCAAGTGATACTAGACATTGACGCAGTTCAACAATTTGAGAGCTCGATCCATTACACGCCTCGCTGTAGTTTGTTTTATCATATGTTCTAATCTATATTTTGTATTCAATAATGGTATCACTGCTATCATCTGGGTACTCCCAAGTTATCAATACATTAGTGCCCTAGTTCTTTGTTGTAATTGCTTCACTTGCAAGTTACTAAGGCTCTTAAGAAGCCTTAAATTAAAAGATTTCAGAGAATGCTCCAAAACCGTAAATATTACTGGCACGTGCCCTGAAACCATAGTATTGACCAGCCATAGTGTTTACTATGAATTAAGTACTTAATGAATTTACTGGATTACCAATTAAGTCGTCCCATTCGGTACCATTCGTGCCGCTGTCCCATTAAAGATTGTAAGAAAGAATAGCAGAATCCCCACGTTAGGCCTTGGTTAGTAATTGATTCCAGTAGACTGACATTTGTGATGTCGAAGTTTGAGAAGCATTGACAAAGATGGCAGGAAGCGGTTGGGGCTGAATTCTGACTGTGGCACCAGCTATGTTTGGAGTAGAATAAGAAAGAGCCCATCCAAAAACATTCCATGCGCGAACTTTCACTTAAACTAAATCTCCAAACTAATAGCCATATTTGCTCCTCAGGACACCCATCGGCATCAGACAACTTTAACTCTCTATTACTGTTGAACGATTTCCATCACAGTATAATAGATCTTCGACCCATAATTCTGAGGTTTTGTTTAACAATAAGACTTGGTATTTCTCGATGGACTGCGCATTATCATATGGTGGTAGCCATTAGAAGATTATGCCGCCTGTAATATCATCGATTGATGTAATTACGGAAGATGAGATTTCAGGCCAAGTTGCTGCCTTAATATCAAGAATACTGCTGAAGTTTCCGAAACCAAAAGTATTCTTGGCACGAACTCTAAATTTGTATGTAGCTCCACTAGTCAAGTTGCCAAGCACTTAGAACCTTTTAACTAATGAGTCTGTCTCAAATCCAATCAAATTATACCACATCTCACCATGCGAGCCTGCATCCCACTACAAGTTAAATGATGTGACTTAAGAGTACCCACTATCTGGCAAACTAAGTCCAATCCAGTTTACAACCAATTTTATTGTTGAGGTCAATGGATCTCTTGTTGGTGATTTCATCTATAGTGGTGTTGTCTAAATAAGTGCACCGGAATAAGTAAAATTCGACAAAGCTCCAAAACCATTAATATTGTGAGCTTAAACTTTTGCAACAATCTAGAGACCTGCATTTAAGTTGAATGGCTCTGAAGTTAGAACACTTAATGGAATACTACAAGATCGTTGTGCTATTGTATATTTGTTCTGACCATCACAATAGGGAAGCACTTCCAAGAATTAAGATCTATCACTGTTACTGACCAAGATTTTGTAGCTATCTATAGCTTCATAATTATCAAACGGATCAGTCCAAGCTATCTTTACATTCTAATTTTAGATCAAAGTAGTTGGAGGCAGAGGTTACTCAGGGATGTCAGACGACTTAATACTAAGTGTTTGAGACCAGTCAGACCAACCTTAGACATTATGTGCTCTAACACGCACTTTGTAGAGAGTACCAGCGAATACATCGGCTGAGATATATGCACTCAACTGTGTTGTGTAGGGATTATTTAATCCGTCTCCTATTAGGTCGAACCAATCCTCATTGTTAGTGCCTCTGTCCCACTGAAGATTGTAGCTATCAATCGGAACACCACCAGTTAGATTTCCTTCCAGTGCAATCCAGTTAATCTGCAAAGCAGAAGTGGACGTTTTGATGCCTCTGGTAGGAGGTGAAACAACAAATGGCTCTGTTGAGATCTTGCCTCCGATGACATTCATTTCACTTAAATCACCCCAGTCATTTGTGTTAGATGCTTGAACTCTCACTTGCACAATATCGTTTTAAACTAAATTGAACGGAGATTCCTTAAGTACTTTAATTGGGATGATGCAAGTGTTCGATGGCGGTAAAATGCAACTTGCAGTTTGATGGAAAGTTTGATCTTTTGCTCTGATGAAAACTCTGTATGCTGTTATTAGATCTGAATTGTCATAAGGTTTAACCCAAGAGACTATTATATTTTATCCATCGGCAACTGTTATTGGGATAGATATCTGTTCAGGAATTCCAGCAGCTGCTATGGATACAACTGCGCTATATTAACCCCATCCATATATGTTTTTGGCCTGAAGTCTGAACTTGTAAATTGTTCCTCGAACTACATCTTATTAAATGAATTTTGTTTGCAAATTTTCTGACATATAGCCTTAGAGTGGCAGCCAATTTTCTTCATTTGAGCCATTGTCCCACTGAAGACCATAACTTAAAATCGGTGAAGCGCCGATATCCTCAAGTTAGGAAATTTATTGCCAACTCACGAAAATTTACTTATCATTTGTGCCAATGTCTCTAACAACAGAATGCATAAATCTTGGTGGGGTAGCAACTCTTGCACCATCTGAGTTTTAATTTGAACTTAATCCCCAACCATTGATGTTGTAAGCCTGAATTCTGAATTAAACTAGCTCTTAGAATTTTTTGTTGTAAGTAGATTCTTCCCAAAAGGTTGACATTGGAACAACACACATTCTCAAATCTACTGTTGACTGATCTTCTCCATCACAGATCTCAGACCAGCTTCCATCTGCACGCTAGGCCTCAATTCTATATTTAGAAATAGCATCTGAATTGTCGTATGGTTCAGTCCAATTAACGATTATTCCACCAGTAATAGTTTCGATAGAAGTTGATGGAGTTTAAACTTGATTCGGTACAGTACTCGCCTTAATAGTAAGCGATTCCGAGAAAAGTCCCCAACCCCAGTAGTTTCTAGCCCTAATTCTAATTAGATATGTTTGTCCAGAGGAAACTTAAGCTGTGGCTAGATAATCTTAACCAATAAAGTTGCTGACTTAGCCAACAAGACTAGACCAAGATTAGCCGTTTGTACCTTGGTCCCACTGTACGTTGTAACTAATTATCTCAGAACCACCAGTTTCAGATGATGAGGTTAGCTCAGTCCAATTAAATCCAATTTGATTTTCATTTGTCATTTAGAAGTTTTTGATGGGACGATTAACTTGCTGAGGTTGCGTCTAAATTCTAGCACCTTCAATGTTTGCTTCCGAGTAGTTACTCCAACCGTAATCGTTGAGAGCTCTCACTTTCGCTTGAACTAGATCATTAAATTCTAATTAATATGAGCCAGTTCTCAAGACAGTCATTGGAATGTCACAGTATTTCTGAGAGAATACTGGATTTATACTTGCATTACAGAATTTTGTTTCTGAGATGAATTCGCCTTAAGAAGTACCTAAAATTACTTCATAACTCCTGATTGGTGAACTGTTGAGATATGGCTATTTCCATTAAATTCTCACAAAAATGTTGTTAATTTTAGTAATTGGCGCTTCTGGAATTGCAGAAACTTATGCTGCCACAATAACCGTTTCCTCGGAGAAAATTGACCAACCCATCGCATTGTGAGCTCTCACTCTGAATACATATCTCACACCGGCACTTACATTCTTAGTTTAGATGTAGCTTGTAGAAATTTGAAGATTACCGAGTTGCCCAATAAGATCGGTAAAATTAGCAGTGGTATTCTAGACTTTCCATTGCAAGTTGTATGAGTCAACAGGAGACCCTCCGGTTTTGCTTGGATCGATTGCTTGCCAATATATTTGCACTTATGACTCAGTTGTTAATTCACCTCTTGAAACTGGACTCATTTGATAAGGCTCTACGAAAACACTCAGACCTTCCAGATTTGCTTAGCTAAATTCTCCCCAGCCTATTGTATTCTTAGCACGAACCTTTGCCGAAATTAAACTGCCTTAAACTAGGAAAAATTTAGGCTGTCGCAAAGTTTAGATTTGAATTATGCAGTAAGTTGAGGAGATGTCTGTTCCTGGACAAGCATCTGTTTTTAAGAACTCACCGGATAGACTTTGAATCAACACCTCGTATTAAACAATTGGACTGAAGTTATCTGAGGGTTTGATCCAGGAAATTCTTGCATTTGAACTGTCTTATAGAGTTGTGCTTGGGATTTATATTGGGTCAGGCACAGCATTAGAAGTTATGGTGGTGATAGAAGACCAATTTACTGAAAATCCAAAGGCGTTCTCAGCTTTCAGTCTTATTTAATAATTAGTTCCTGGAATAACATCACCAAAAGTTGCAGTGAATTCAAGTTACAAATAGGGCTCTGTCAGACCTACAAGGTCATACCAATCTGTTGCATTTGTACCCTTGTCCCATTACAGATAATACGAAGTTATTTATCCACCACGTAGACTGTCTCCCTCAAGTTGATCCCAAACAATGTGAATAGTAAATTGATCAGTATTTTTCCCTCTTCTTGCCGCATTCATTGTGGCAGGCTCAGTCATGATCAAAGCGCCTTTTTCACTATAGCTCGAAAAGTCACTCCAGCCATTTATATTCCTAGAGCGCACTTTAGCAAAAACTAAATCTGGGTAGTCAAGGTTAAACGGACTTCCTCTGAGTGTCAGCAGAGGTATCAAGCAAGTACGAGAAACTAACAACTAAGGCTTAAGTCCATCACAATTAAGATCTTAACCTTCTATCTCAAGTCCGCTTTATGAACGTATAACGATCTAGTACTCAAGAATTGTGGAGCCTTTTTCGGCTGGTAATGGCCATGAAATCAAAATATTAAGACCTGAGTTCAGAATTACAGGTGTGGTAGATTCTGTGGCTGGCTTTGTTGAAGCTTATATCAGAACAGTCTTGCTGTAAGGTCCGAATCCCCATTTATTCCTTGCTCTTACTCTGAACGCATAAGAAATGCCTGACATGATACCGGTTTAAACTAAATAGCTGGTGTCTTAATAATATTTTGTCTATCCAACAAGTTCAGTCATAACTCCTCCTATTTGCATTTCCAAATTGTATGATAAGATAATGGCTCCGCCTGTTTGATCACTCTCTAGTGGTTACCAGTTCACCTGAATCCGAGTATCGTCAGTTGCAATACCTTCAAATACATCAGACATTTAAGCTGGTAAAACTTCTATCAGTGCACCAGATGTGTTTTCAGGGCCAAATTATTCAGCCCATCCGATTAAGTTGCGGGCTTTTACAATCGCTATAACAAGATCTTTGTACTCTAAGCTGTAGGGATCTTATCGCAATACACTTTACATTGGTACGTAACAGTATCTGTTTTTAACTACACTCACATCACTACCATTACAGAATTATCCACCCTACTCACTAAAGACTCCGTTCTTTTGCTTAATAAGGATCTTATATTCGAGGATAGGAGAGCTCTGGTCATCTGGGTAAGGCCAGCTAATTTTGACGTAAAGATTTTCAATAGTTGTTGTTACAGACTAAACTGTTTTTGGAATGGCTGCAGCTGTATATTGAGCAACTTCGCTGAACTAACCCCATCCATACTTGTTGACTGCTCTATATCTGAAGAAATATGATTTACCAGGTGAGAGACCCCACTTATTACTCAAAACAGTAAATGAGTAATCTAGATATGGAAGACTTTCTCCCACTAATTCAGTAAAAGTTATTCCATCTTCACTAAATTACACATTGTAAGACAGAATTTAAGAGCCTCCATTACTTGGCTCTTATAAATCTTCCCAAGAAATTTGGATCTACCATTAGTTGGTTCTTGATTAGTCAACTGCAACTGGAGTTTGTGGCTTGTGAGGTACTGTTTACACATAGGCAACAACTTTACTACTAAGGGCAGATGCTGGCCCATTGCCTAAGGAATTAGAAACTGTGACTCTAACTTAGAGTTTGTCCCCTTATTAGAAATTGTAGGGAGGTTCAAGTAAGTCCTGCATATTGATTGAACAAAATAGTCTAGTCACATTGCAGATCTCGATAAATTCTTAAGTCCTCAGCTGAATTTCAACATAATAGGCTTTAATCTAAACATTCTTTCCGCCTGTTGACGAAGGTTCAGTCCAGTTCATAATGACATTTGTATCTTAGATAATAGTTTTTGGTTCTTCTGTAACTCCAGGAATTGTTGCGGCGAGCACTTGGCTTACTGGTGAGAACGGACCCCATCCATGAACGTTATGCGCTCTGTATCTGAGTCTGTAGCTAAGACCGCTTTGAATATTCGTCATAACCACAACTGAAGTTAGTGTATAGAACTTGGTGTATCCAACAACTTCTACAAATTCACCGTTTATGCCATCATCAATTTGCAACTCATAGCTGTCAATTGAAGTTCCACCTCTTTAGATATATGTCTTAAGAGCTTCCCAAGTCACATCAATCCTTTGCTCATTAGTTAAATTGCCTCGGATTGGAGCGAAAGATGGCGCATCAGGTCTTACCTCAACAAGCGCTCCTACATTATTAGTTCCTGAGAATTAGCCGGATCCTTTTTCATTTATTGCACTAATAGTTGCAACGACTAAATCGCCAAGTACTAGTTCATATTTACTTGTCAGAACGCTCATTCCAATTTTGCAAGACTACTCGGACACTATCTGAGACGAAGTTCCATCACATTGACTATCCATCAAGAATGTTCCATTTTTGGCTTTAACCATTATGACATAAGCAATTATTTGAACTCCAACTCCTCCAGAATATGGCTCTACCCACTTAATTCTAACAAAGTCTCCTTCGACAACCGTCTAAGGTGCACCGACAGCTTATGGCTCTGTCAGAGTCTTAACATGTGATGCGTTGCTGTAATTGATTGACCAACCATGAATATTCTGAGCTCGATATTTAAATTGATAGTTAACACCGCTGCTGAGTCCATTTATGGTTGTTGAAATTACTGTTTGACCACTAATACCTTGCATCATACTGTAGGACTCCCATAGAGCGCCATCACTACCTAAATCCCAGGTAAGATCATAATTTAGTATTTAAGATCCACCAGTTTAGTCGTCTGTCAAAATTTCAATTGAGAGCTTAACACTATATTCGTTGTAATCCAATATAAGTGGTGCGTTTGGTGGTGTGCTTGGTTCAGTTTGAATTCTGACACCATCAATGTTTGGTTCGCATTCAGGCCCAGTACCTATACTGTTTCTCGAAGAGACTTTAACAATTACAAGATCATTGTAGATAAGATTAAGTGGACTCTATCTTAGTATGGTAAATGGAACATCGCAAAAGCGAAGCAGAACAACTTAGGGCTATGATCCATCGCAGTAGTTTTATAGACTGGTGTAAGTATCACTATTGTGCTATTTAAAAGTGATAGTGTAACTAATAACGGGACTTCCACCATTGTAAGGCTAATTCCACTAAATGCGCACTTTCATCTAATCTATTAATTAGAAGGAAAGCTGGGGCACAACCGATGGAGTTGTTGCAGTTCTTGCACTTGTCACTGGACTGAATTGGTCGCTCCAACCGTATAGTGATTTTACTCTGTACCTAAAAGAATAAACTACATCTGTAGTAAGACCACCTTGCGTAATAACTCTCATCAGACTGTCGGAATCTTCTCCGATAATTGATACCCATATGTTACTGTCACCTCTCATGAATTAGAGGTTGTAAGAGAGAATATCAGAGCCACCAGTTTCTGATCCATATATTTCAGGCATCGAAACAGTTATTGTGGTCTCTTCTTGGGAAATTTAAACTGGAGCCTATGTGGGATTAGAAGGTTTTTGTTAGGTTGTCTACCCATCAAAGTTTGGAGTGGAGAATGCACCCCAACCAATACTATTCTTCGCTCTCACAATTGCAACAATAAGATCACCCTAAGTCAGGAACAATGGGCTTTATGTCACTTAAAGCATTCCAAACATACAGCTGGTAGTGCTAATAGAACTTTGTAAACTTCCATCACAGAGTTACTTCAACTGATAGTAAGTTCCGTCTTTTGAAAGAATCATTACTTCATACTCTATGATTTGTGAACCTCTCTAGTCAGGAGCTTACCACTGAATAATTACGTTGGTGCTCGAAGAGCTTTCCTATTTTACAACTGGAGTATGAGTCTAAGCAGGCACATAAGCCGCCAATATTGAAGTAACAGGTGACCATTAGGACCAACCTTGAGAGTTTTAAGCTGCCAAGCGGAAACTATAAGTATTTCCAGGTTTTGTTCCGTTTTGAGTCCAGGTTGTAGCTAAGTATGCCGATTCATAACCTACCAAAGTAGTCCAATTAACTTAATTTGTTGCATTGTCCCAATCAATCTTATATGAAAGAATAGGAGATCCACCATCATCAAGAGGTGAGTTCCAGTTAATCTGAATCTGAAGGTCTGTGGTTTGATTTCCTTTTATGACCTACTATGGCGAGATCGGTACTGTTTATATTTCTACTCCTACCGTTTAGATAAACGAACTTGTTCCGATACTATTAGTGGAGGCAACTCTCACATTTACAGTGTCACCCTCTCTTAAATTGTACATATCAGAAATTAAAGTGAGAAGAGGCACTAAACACTCATGGTTCGCTTTAATTAATTCACTTGCCCCATCACAAGTTAGAGTTTCTTAAATCCATTATTCTGACTTGCTTTGAATTTCAATCTCAAATCGAATGATTTAGTCGTAGTTGTCGCTAGAAGGTTGCCATTATATAAGGACATTTCTGCCTGAAATACTTGTGCTCAAGTTTGTTGGTGCATTTGGAGCGATTGCACTCTTAATCATTGAAACAGGAGAGTAGTTATACGAAAATCCGAATATGTTCTTAACTCTGTATCTGAACAGATAGGTAACTCCTGGCACAGTCACAACACTAATTTTTTGTTGTAATTACTCATTACTTTATCCAGTAACCTCGTAGAATATAGAACCCTCGCCTTTGTTATACTCTAAATTGTAAGAAGTAATCTCTGACATTCCAGCTTGTTAACTGAAAGAAATTACTGAGTTCATTGAAACCGTTATACTTTAAATTGTGCATTATGAATCAACTCTTGCTGGTTTAGTTGTAGGAGCTTAAGGAATTGTCATAATTATAACGCCTTCATTGTTTGAATCACTTTCAACACTAGTACCAAACGAGTTTGTTGCAGTTACTTTTGCTCTAATCAATGTACCTAAAGGTAAATCGTAAACTCCTGAAGGGTCACTAAGTGTAATCATTGGGATGGAACAACTCTGCACAATAACACTATTGCAGTAATTCGGGTTGATTACAAAAACTCCCGACTTTGCTTGGATTTTAACGCTATAATAAAGAATAGGACTTCCTCTTTCATCAGGTTATTACCAACTTATCTAAACTGTAGTACCAATAAGCTGTGTTCTCACTCCTAAAACAAAATCAGGCTCCATTATAGTTTATATTGAGCCTGTTTCAGAGTAGTTACCCCAACCGTGGATATTCCTTGCTCGATATCTTAATTGATAAACAACACTTATATCGAGTCCTTATTATACAATAAAGAGTGAATCATCATTTGTTGTGAACCCTTTAAGTTCAGACCATACAGCTCCGTTAGTTCCCATATCACAATCAATCTAATAGCTTATAATTCGTGCGCCACCTGCATCGACTCCGTTTAGTGAATTTACAAAAACGTGTATTTGCTTTGTGTTAGTTAGATTTCCTCTAAATGGAGGTGTGATTGGCTTCAAAGGCACACCCTGCACCAAGGCCTATATTTACTAATTGCTGCTGTCATTTGAAAATGAGGAAGTACCAATTAAGTTTGTTGCTGCAACACGGGCTATTACCTTATCTCCTTAAATTAAATTAAAAGGCTCTTGCTTAAGGACAGTCATCGGTATAGCACATAATCTATTTGTAATAACTGTTTAATCCGTCTAAGCCATGCAATATTAAATTT
>Ga0157606_1259248_pt1 | contig 10831 bp, 8 predicted proteins | sample GEODES131metaT_FD_106803 | JGI IMG/M metagenome (GOLD analysis project Ga0157606, IMG submission 106803) | Eutrophic lake water microbial communities from Lake Mendota, Wisconsin, USA - GEODES131 metaT (Metagenome Metatranscriptome) | ecosystem: Environmental > Aquatic > Freshwater > Lake ... | reverse complement strand
TGTATTTTTATTTCAGCTGCTCTTATTAAACTAGCTTTGTTGTAAGGCATTTGCCATGAGATAATTACATTACTTTGCTCTATTCTCGCAGACAGAATTGTTGGTTATTCTGGTGTACTTGCACTTAAAACATAGGTTACATCAGAATAGACACCAAAGCCGATTTCATTTCTTGCACGGTATCTAAATCGATAGCGTCTTCCTCCAACCACATTTTTGTTTAAAATTGCAAATTACGAAAGACTATCAGTCGTCTCACCTTAAAGCTCGACAAACTAGCCGCCTAGTCCATCATCTACTTCGACATTGTAGCTTGTAATCTCAGAACCATGATTACCTGGAACTTTTAGTATACTTACGGCTACATTTTATTCATCTGTCAAGATGCTTCTTATTGGAGCTACTGTTGGTTTATCTGGTCTGTCTGCTAAGATCATAGACTTTGAAATTTAACTTTGAACACCATCAATAGAATAGTCAGTAAAAGCTTTGACTGCAAATTTGAATCTCTTACCAACACTATCCAGTGGGAACTCAGTTACAATTAGAGATCCAATATAGTTAAGACCAATCAAATCTTAGTTTTATACTTCAGTATTTACTGCACTTGAAATTATGCCCTAGTCCCTATAAACACGGTATTCTCTTATAGAACAGCCACCATCATCAATAGGAGGTTTCCATTCAATAGTAATAGAGGTTTCTGAACTTGTGACCCAAGAAGGTTCTGTTGGTTCGCTAGGAAGTTCACAAGCCCACACTGTTAAAATTTCAGAATACTCGCTTTCACCGTTTTGATTAAAAGTTTTGTATCTAAAATCGTAAGATAATCCTGTCACTACCTTTGTAAACAGATATCTTGTAATTTCAGGATGATTACGGCCATTCCAAATTTCTACAAATTTACCGCAATGATCAAGATCTGCTTCAAGCACGTAACCTGAAACTGGGATATCATTATCAGGATGTACTTTCCAAACAACTTCTATTTGAGTCCGAGATGAACTTTCTCCTTTAATCAGTGCTTAGGGCTTTGATGGTTTTGAAGCTGCATAGAAGCTCACTTCTGGACTAAATTCAGATTCACCAATGGAATTGGTAGCTGTTGATGTAAAATGGTAAAGTAAGCCTGGTGTTAGACCTGAAACTATATAATCTTCTGAAAACGATCCGCTTTGAACAATAATATATCTCGAAGCTAAAGTTCCATGATCTCTGTACAAAGTATAATTGAGAATTTAATCGCCACCATTATCAAGACATGCACCGATTCTCAAAATGATTGAAGTACTGTTACTTGATTGTACAGTGACAGCAAGAGGTGCATCAGGTATGCGAGCAGCCTTAATGTAGGAATCAGGACTGAATTAAGACCAGCCGATTGCGTTTTGAGAGCGGTATTTGAACCTATATATCTGTCCTCTCTTTATGTCAAAAGTAAAACCTCCTTCATCAGGATTTTTAGAAACAATCGCATAGTTTTTGATATATTTTCCTAGATTTCCACCAAAAATTGTTATAAATCCATCTCCGAGTCCCTCATCCATCATAATTTCAATGTTGGTGAGGATTGTGCCGCCAGATTATGGCTCTTCAAATAAGACACGGATTCGATTTGTGCTAGTGTAATTAAAGTCGCAACGTGGACCTGTTAAGGGTGTCTCAGGAACATCAGCCACCAGGACAGTAAGATGTTCGTATGATATATTTGTATAGCCACCTCTGTTAGTAACCATTATTTTGAATTTGACTTCAAGTCCTAAAATATTCTGTGGCAGATCTGTTACAGTGAAATTTCTGATAGAAGGTTAATTTTCGACGAGACTTTAGTGAACTTTTATGTAGTTGTTAACATTTGAAGGACCGCCATTTCTGAGAATTGAAAAGCTAGTTATTGCACATCCTCCAGAGATTTTTGGCTACGTCCACTTAAGAGGAACCTTGAGTGATGTTTACTAGCCGTTAAGCTCGGGAGCGTCTATTTAGTCTGGGTTTCCACAAGCGAATATTGTTGTAAAATTGCTTGATAGGCTCAAACCTACCTAGTTAAAGGCTTAGACATAGAAACGGTAAGGTCTACCTGAAGTAAGTCCGATTACGGTGAAGTTAGTAATTTATGGGGAGTTGTATCCATTCATTATCATTTCGAAGTTTTCATTTAATCCATTGTCCATATACAAATGGTAGCCTAGAATCTTACCAGCTTCGCCTTGACAATTTTCTACTTACTCCCAACTTACACTGATTGATGTCTCTGAATGTTAGTTCATTATTGGAGCTTTCGGTTAACTGGGTTAATCTGCTATTGGGACTGAGAGAACTTTTGATAACTCTGAGTTACCATTTAAGTTTCTTGCTAAGTAAACGAAATCGTAATGCTTTCCTGCAATCATTCCTTCACTTTCAATTTAGAATCTAGCTAAATATCCTTGCATCTCAAAATTGTAGCTCTAAATCTTTACCCAGTTCTAATCTTGATTTCCCTAATTTCTAAACAAAATGTAGTCTGTTACAACTGAGCCCATGTTGTCGGAACTTGGTAAAATTTTTAGAACCACTGATTATGCAGATGTTGAAATCAGAATAGGAGACTGGGCTGGTTACTTTGGTACTTGTGAAGCAAGCACAAATAGCTCTGGACTGAATTAAGACCAGCCTTTACAATTTTTTGCTCTATACCTAAATCTGTATGTTCTGCCCTGTATCAGATTTTTTGCAGTGAACTAAAGTCCTAGGTAAGGCCTGTCTTCTCCAGCAACAGAGCGGAATACGCTACCGAGTCCATCATCAATCTAAATATTATATGTTTCAATGCTGCAACCACCATCAGATGACTAGTTTTGTTAACAACTGGGACAAGGTAACCCACTAATTCCAATCGTTATCTGAGTACTATTGGACTTTTCAGCTATTTTAATAGGTTAAGCAGGCTGATCAGGTTTTGTCGCAAATTCTACTCCAAGAATTGGTGACTCCGCAACTCCTGCAAGATTGTACGCTTTTACAAGAATTCTGTAAGTCTTTCCAATATCATAAGAGATTCTCTAAATTTCATAAGAGCTGATGCTTGGTAAATTTCTAACATTTGAGTCATTAATTGCATTAGCCTCTCTAAATTCACCGTTTTAACCATCATCTATGTGAACTGAGTAGCCTTGAACTGTACATCCACCGTTATCTTTCGGTTCATTCCAACTAATACTAATTGTACTAGGAGTAGTTGCGATTTACTTTGGCCTTTCAGACAGTTTAGGAATGCCGCATGCATAAATGTATGCAATATCGGACATTGCACCAGGTTGAAGAACATTATAGTTGTAAGGTTCAACGATGAATCTATACTGAAGTGCAGCTGTTAAGTTTGAAACTAAGTACTCATTGATGTCTGAATTGAATCCAACCGTGTTAAAAACTACTCGGAAGTCGCCTCCGAAGCCATCGTCGATGTATAGCTTGTAGCCACTGATCATTGAGCCAGGGCCACCAAAACCGTTTTGATTTTTTGTCCATTTTACATAAATACTGTTGCTTGAAGAGAGTGAGTAATCAACTTAAGGAGTATTTGCCTTGGAAGGAGGACTTGCTGCTGCAACCGAGAGGTACTCACTATATTGGGAGTAGCCTTTGCTGTTGAGTGATTTAAATCTGAAAGTATAAATTTTGCCAGTGAGTATTCCATCATTAGCAAAGGTAAACGTATGCTGCATTTTGAAGCTGTATTAATCATATGTCTACACAACTTTGAACGGCGAGTCAAGATCTCCTTCATCAATCTCGAGCACATATGCTTGAACAAAGGAACCTGAGTTGTCAGCTGATTGATACAGTTAAATTGTTATGCTGTTGTCCGTCGCAGAGATAAATGAAGGTTTTCTGGGAGTTTGTGGTACAGAAGCTGCAAGGATATAATTTACGGGTGAAAAAGCACTCCAGCCATACTGATTTTTTGCTCTATATCTAAATCCGTAAGTGATACCCATTCTTGCTTTAACTTGAGAAGACAATATAAGAGTATCTTAGTCGAAGCCGTGAACATCAGTAAAATTACCTGCTCCATCATCCATTTATAGATTATATGATAATATTTCGGATCCACCCTGGTCCTCAATATTAACTAACGCCATGTATCTTACTTAAATAGCTTCACTTGAAGTAAAAGAGCTTTCATTTTCAGGAGACAAGAGTGGTGCCTTGGGCACAGTCGCAAATACAAAACTAGCAGTTTGTGACAATGAGCTCCTGACTATGTTGAAAACTTCAACTTGATACGTAAAGACTTTTCCAATTGAGCCAGCTGGGTAGTTAGTAACTGTAGTACTAAGAATATAAGGCTTATTTCGTATATTGGAGTCCATCACAGAGTTAACTTCGATTGTGACGGGTCCATTTGCCCCTTCGTTTCTGAAGACAGCGTAACCTAGTATTGGACATCCACCGTTGTCACTTGGTTCTTTCCAACTCAAAGTGAAAGATGAATCAGATGAAGCAACTTTTTGAGGTGGGAGCATATTCGTCGGAGCAACACATGCATAAGTCGCAAGCTCATTTGACATCTGCCCCTCCCCGTTGAAATTATAAGCGCTGACTCTGAATCTGTAATAGCAGCCAGTTACCAAATCATCTGAAATGAATGTAGTGACAGTTCTAAGATCTTTCCCATCATATTTCAACACAAACTGTTCAGAATCTTTTGCTTGATAAACTCTGTAACCAGTTACTCTTGACCCAGCAAGACCGTCATTGTCTTAGGTAGGCTCCCAACTAAGAACTATACTTGTCTTTGTGCTAAGATGTTCATCTCTTATTGGTCTGCTTGGAATCTTTGGTTGGTCAGTAAGAGCAGCAAGTAAATGCGCACTATATTCTCCCCAACCAATACTGTTTCTTGCTCTAAATCTTAGTCTATAAATTTAACCTTCTTGAAGTTAATCTCTATACAAGTCAAGAGAGTAAATTTGTTATCCAGAATATGTTGTAATCGTTCTGAAGGTGATACCATCCTCTGAAATCTAAAGTTCGTATTAAGTTATCTCTGCACCACGATTTTCAACATTAAGGTTGAGCTGCAAAATTAGATTTGTTTGATTTGAGCTTATAAATACTGGTCTTTCGGCCTTTCCTGGCTCGATAGCGAGAGGAATATAAGCAATTGGACTGTAGAGGCTCCAACCTAATGCGTTTTTTGCTCGATAGCGGAAACCATAAATTTTCGATCTTGTAAGGCCATCTACTGCGTGATTCAACGTGAGTGAGTCTGATTGTAAACTGGTTAGAGGATTAAAGTTACCACTTAGATTATAGTCTATTTCAAGAGAGTAAGAGAGTACGGGTAGCCCATTTTAAAGCTATTCGTCCAAAGCATCAAACTCAATCATTAGTCTTGATGTAGTTGACTGTGATTAAACTTTTCTGGGTAAAGTAGAAGGTGCCTATGGCAAATCAGCCAACACAAATGTCGCTATATCTGAAAGAGTCTGACCCTCGACATTATAACATTGAATTTAAACTCGGAATTACTTTCCAATGCTTTATTAGTCAAAGTTTCCTGCTATTTCAAGAATATGAAGCCCGGGGTTATTTCTAACTTGAGGATCATTTAATGCATTGACTTCTTTGAACTAGCCTTATGCTCCATCGTCTATGAAGACAGCATATCCAATAATCGGACATCCGCCATCATAATTAGGAGTCGTCCACTCAACTGTTATACTATGAATAGTTGAATTAGATAGAGTTGGTGCAGCAAAGAATGATGGTGCCTAGCATGCATACATCATATATTGTTATGAAAACTGGCCCTCTCCATTAAAATTCATTGCAACCACTGACATTAAATAATTAGTACCCGCCTTCAATCCATAAACTGTGTACTAGGTTTAGTCAACTAGACCAAGGCTTTGACCGTCAAAAGCAATCCACTCTTCAGCTGTATTCGGGTTTTTTACTTTTAGTTTGTAGCCTAAAATTTCTCCACCCAGCAAAAGACCGGGCATTACAGGTGTCCATGAGACAGTTATCGATTTCTCACTTGACAATTCGCTAACTTTCCATAAATTTGATGGAGCAGCTAGTCTATCAACAAGTGCTACTCTTATTTCATCGGATTTTTTGCCTGGACCTTTAGAATTTTCGGCGTACCATCTTATCGTATAGACTTTACCTTCAACTAATCCGTCACGTGATGCATTTAGTGAGAATTATGACTCACCCGAATAAGAAAGTACTTCTTTGAATCCCTATTCTATTTCTGAAGTTAACTCTAGTTTGTAGCTTGTAATAGGCAGCCCACCATTGTCAATAGTATATTGGTCAAATGAAAGCTATATTTCAGATGCTGTAACACTTAACAGAATTGGTGGACTTGGTTCAGATGGAGGATCTGCCGCAACAAAAGAAGATATTGGGCTAAAATCAGACCATCCAATTTTGTTTTACACTCTGTATCGCAGTTCATAGTTAGCCCCCTTAACTAATTCAATTTATAATTGAGTTGTAAGAGTAGATTCAGAAATGTTGCTCCATTTATTTTAAATTGAGTTTCTGACCTGCAGGTTGTAAGAAATAATGTTTGATCCACCTGTCATATCATTAAAAAGGTAGCTAACACTACACAGCGAAGAGTTTTAGTTAATAATTTTTGGCGCAATGCTTGGTGTTTCCGGCACGACTGCAAATAGGTATGAGATAGGACTGCTTGAATTAGTACCCTCTCTATTTTGCACATAAAGTTAGAAAGTATAAGTAGTGCCAAGGGTAGCACTAGAAAGCCACACATCGACTTGTCTAAGAGTGGGCTTGTTTCGGATTAAGCTATCCATGTTGCTATTCACTTCAATTTATGAAATGCCTGAGCTGCCATCATCTCGCATAAGATAATAACTAATAATAGGACAGCCTCCATTATCGGCTGGTTCATTCCACTCTAAAGTCATCGATGTCAATGTTGACTTTATGAATTTGGGGGCAGACAAGCCGCTAGGTGCACTACATGTAAAGTACAATACTGAATCTGACTCTTGACTCTGTTAATTCATATTGAATGCTATGACTTTAAACCTGTACGAAAGTCCTTTTGTCAGATTTTTTATTGTGACCTGAGTTACAGATGCAGCTAATTAAGATTACAGCTTGAAGTCGCCGAAGAGACCATCATCCATGAATAGTTAGAACTGAGTTAATCTGCCACCAGGGAGCTCTTCAACTCCGATTTAAGGGGCTAACCATCTAACAGTTAATAAGGAGTCACTGCTGAGTGTGTGAACTTTTTCAGGAGCATTAGGTTTAGCAGGAGGTGATGCCATCGCAATTTCGACAATATCCGAGAAAGCTCCCGAATTTACTTGGTTTATGGCACGGAATTTAATCCTGTAAATTCTACCACTTACTAAAGAAGTTTCAATTTACTGATCTATCATGAAGGTGAAACTTTGATTGTATGAATTGAGCTATGTGAAAATACCTTGAAGTCCATCATCAATCCATAGTTAGTATTAAGTTATAGGAGAACCGCCATTGTCTAGAGATTTGGCGAGTTGCACAGTAATTGTAGTTAGAGTTGCTGCAACAAACTTCGGAGCTGCTGGTGAACTAGGTGGTGAAGCTGCGAGCAGGAATCCGATTGGCGAGTATTAACTCCAACCATTCACATTACGATATCGATAACGAGATCTATATTGAAGACCTCTTGTTACATTTTTTAAGATAAAGCTGAGTGATAGAGTCTAATCTTTTGTTAATACTATGAAAGGTCCACCCTAGCCATCATCAATCTCAAGACTATAGCTGAGAATTGGAGCACCTCCATTGTCTTGCTCGATAGCATAGTTAATTTTGAGTTATTGCGAAGAGCTTTGTGAAATGTCAAGAGAAGGTGGGTATTGAGGTTTTTCTGGTACAGCAGCTAACACAAATGATGTAGTTTAACTTGAAGTAGCTCCATTAATGTTGTAGGCCTACAAGTAGAAAATATATGTGGATCCTAATAAAGTTGGGGCTGTTGTTGTGTGCTCAGTGTAAAGTGGATTGTTCCTTACTTGAGCGGTGTCTATTTCTAAGAAAGTGTCACCTCCTAAGCCATCATTCATGAACAAAGCATATCCCTACAGGTCGCAAGAGCCTCTAATTTAAGGTTGTTGCCACTTCATTGTGATTTGACTTCTTGTTACTGAAACTAGCTTTGGAGATTCGAGATTGCTTGGAGGAGAGCATGCCCACACAGGAAGCGAATCCTCACTATAGTTAGTAAATCCGTTCAAATACTTTGCTTTTACTCTGAACAGATAATTGTTTCCTGCAACGACACGATCATCACTAATTTAAATACTTCTAACATCAGGATAACCATCGCTGCCGTTAAGAATAACCTCAAAAGTGCCATATTGGCTGCGTGTATCTTTCATTTCAAGGACATAACCAGTGATCGATCCGCCTGGCGTCTAGTTACTAATAACAGCATCCCATTCTACAGCAATTCTAGATTCAGAGGTGTGGCTTTGCATAACGCGAGGTGGATTTGGCTGTTGAGGTGCGTCAACCAAAGCAAAGGAAACAATATCAGAGTCTTGACTGTGTCCGATTTGGTTTGTTGCTCTGAAAATAAACTTGTAAATCTATCCTGTAACTAACCCATCAGTTCCTGCACTAAGTGTGTGCTCCAACAAGTTAGAAGTATATGAATCAACTTTAATTGTGGGATCAGATGAGATGTCGCCTTGGTTTCTAAATAGTTCAAGTGACAAAATTTCACTTCCTCCATTTGAAACAGGTTAGAAGAACTAAAGTTTCATTTAATTAGCTGACGCCTAGATAAGAATCGGAGGTTGTGGCTTACTCGGTACAATCACTGTTCTTATGTACACTATATCAGCCATTTCAGACCACCCGTTTATATTTTAAATTCTGTAGGTAAATCTGAAAATTTAGCCTTGCTAAAGCTTAGTGAACAACCACGACGACTTCATATGATATTCTGATTAGACAGTGACTGGTAGCAAAATACCACCAGCTCCATCATCTTTAAACAGCTGTATATTTATGATTGCTGAGCCACCATTGTTAAGTTGCTATGATTGATCAAGATTTACCTAAATTTAGGAGTCGTTGGTCACAGAGACATCATTTATCAGTGGATTTGGTTTGCTAGGCACACTTGCTAAGGTGAACTGACTTTGACCACTTGTCACATACCCAGCTGCGTTATGAGCTTAAACTTAAAGGTAGTACAACTTATCTGTAGTTTATTAGCTTTAAATTGTAAATGAGTTAACATGTGGCTCCAAAGTTGCAAATTAGTTGTTATTTACGAATAACTTGAAATTTGTGATTGGACATCCGTTTATAAGTTTGGGTTCACCCCATGTTACAGTCATTGCTGATTATGTTGAGTTTACAATCTAAGGTGGTGATATGGTCTCGGGTGGTAAGCAACTGAATAAGGTTACTTCTGTACTGAAGGGTCCAGCACCGTTAAAATTCACAGCGCGAACTTTAAACTTATATCCTCTTCCAACAACAAGATCAGTAACTGTGAAGTTCATTATTCCTGGCTTGTTTCGGCCATCAAATACTCTCTTGAAGAAGCCATCTGATCCTGAGTCCATCCACAACTCATAACCAACTAAGTTCAACTCATATCCAGGAACATTTTCCCACTTCAAAAATATTGAGTCAATGGTGCTTTGAGAGTCAACCTTAATTGGAGCTTCAGGTGCTGCTGGGTAGTCATTTAAGACTATCTCAGTCACGTCAGAAGACAATGAATCACCCTATGAATTTCTCAGCTTGTAAGTGAAGAAATAATGATTGCCAGTGATTAATTCATCTTCTTGTTTTGTAAGTTAAACTAAGTTTGATTGAACAGGATAGACACCAATTTGAACCGGCTGTTTTTCATAACCTGACTGCATACTCAAAATGAAGTGAGTGATAGGATCACCGTTGCTCGACCCAATATTAGTTAGGCTTATTGTGATTTAAGTTCCATCAACTGAGACTAATAACGGCTTAACTTAGGGTTTTTCAGGAATTGTTGCAGCTAATATGTAAGAAAGCTTACTGTAGTCTGAATAACCAAGAGCGTTCTTCACTCTGTAGCGCAGTCTATAAACACTTCCAAACGTTGTGTTAATTTCAACGGTGCGGTTCAATCCTGTATAAACAGTTTAAAGTTCTCCCTAGAGTCCATTATCTGCTTGAAGCTAGTACTCAGTCAGAGTAGAGCCACTATTCTAAGTTGCGATTGGCATTTCTACTGCTGTGTGTGTTGCAGTGGAAAGAATCTTTACTATAGCTAAACTTGGTTGTTGAGGAATATCAGCTATGAGTACTGAAAGATAATTTTGACTTTAAGTCGAACCGATTTCATTCGTTGCAACTAGATTAAATCTGACAGTAGCACCTGTTAGAGATGAGCTGAATTAAAAGACATGTGAGAATTTATAGGGCTAGTTCTCAACATCTTATGCTTCCAGATTGAAAATAAGTCCAGAGTTCTCATTGCCTAAGTCAGAATAGACGCTGTATGATTAGATTAGGCAACCACCATTCTAAGGCTGAGTCCAAGAAAGTTCAGCTGATGTTGCGGTGGTATTGATAAGTGTCGGAGCTTGGACGTACTAAGGTGAGGAGCACGATTTCAGTGTTAAAATATCAGACTTATCGCTTTAGCCATTGAAGTTTGTATATGTAAGATAGAATGAATACGAGACGCCTGATGTCAATCCAGTTGCAGTATATGAAGTTTCAAAACCTTCAAATACGGGATTAAAGTCGACTCCGAAGCCGTCATCCATATATAGTGTGTACTTGGAAACAGCGAGAATCTGATTAAAGT
>Ga0157606_1044807_pt1 | contig 10950 bp, 7 predicted proteins | sample GEODES131metaT_FD_106803 | JGI IMG/M metagenome (GOLD analysis project Ga0157606, IMG submission 106803) | Eutrophic lake water microbial communities from Lake Mendota, Wisconsin, USA - GEODES131 metaT (Metagenome Metatranscriptome) | ecosystem: Environmental > Aquatic > Freshwater > Lake ... | reverse complement strand
GCTTAGATTTCATGGAACTTTGAGCCGTCGATACCCTCATTAATATATAGATGATACTTTTCAATTTCAGCGCCGTCATTGCTATAAGACTGAGCAATTATTAAAGTAATCGAGCCTTAATCAACACTTTGTAAGATTGGTTTACGGGGTGCTTGTGGTGCAGATGCAACTAACAAATAAGCAAGTTCAGACCATTCTCCGAAACCAATTGTATTGAGAGCACGATAACGAGCTCTATAAATTGAAGACTACGTAAGACCGACTACTTTAACTTCTGTTTCGAGACTGAAGTAGCCTTGCTATTCTGCATTTTCTCCAAGAACGATTGTGAAGGGACCTGCTTTTCCATCATCTAATTAAATTTGGTACCCAAGTATTGCTGAGCCTCCGTTTTGGGAATCTGTCATCTGCTGTACAGAAATATAAAGTGATTAGCTGTCCGAGTTTTCGAATACTTTAGTTGGCAGGACTACAGGTTTGTCTGGGACACTGGCAAGTACGAATGTTGAGACGTTTGAAACTTTAGATCCTTCTACATTGCTTACGAGTAGTTTGAATCGGAATTACTTGCCTGTATCAGTTGAAAGGAATAGAATTTTATGTTGGAAGAGGCTTGGAAGATTAGTTATTTGTTATGAGTCCACTTCTGTTGTGATGCTGCCGTTTGCACCATCATCTCTGAACAATTTGAATCCTGTTAAAGGACAGCCGCCATCTTCGCTTGGGATGTGCCAAGCTAAAGTTAGCTGTGTCCGTGAGACGGATACTTTATAGGGGGAGGCAGGTTGACTTGGTAGCTAACAGCTATACTTTAGAAGAGCATCACTCAACTCAGAGTCTCCATTAAAGTTAACTGCAGCCACTTTGAATTAGTATAGTAAACCAGTTGTGAGATTAGTCACATTGTACTCGCGTATGAGTGAATTATAAATATTTGCGTAGATAAGCCTGTACTCTGAAGTGCCTTCGCTCATATAAAGTTTATATCCAAGAATTGGAACTTCTGTAGGCAAAGACTCTGCCCATTTGACATAAATACTTGTCATAGTTGACAAACTCATATCTTTCGTTGGAGCAAATGGTTTTTAGGGTGGCATTGCAATTGCATATTGCACCTGAGTTGAGAAGTTACTAAATCCAACACTGTTTAGTGATCTAGCTTTAAATGTATAAATTTCTCCAGGAACAACACCACTGGTAATTGTATAAGTTAGTGAATCTGCATAGTAGCTATCAACATAAATAAATTCAGTGTTTATTCCATTATCTCTCCACAATTCGTAGCTCGTTACTTTTGATCACCATTAAAGTCTGATTCAAACAATCCTAAAGTAATTTGGTTGCTCGTTGATCTAATCAAGTATGGTGAGCGAGGTGCACTTGGTTCTGAAGCAACAAGTGCGAAAAGCACTGGAGAGAATTAACTCCATCCTACAAGATTTAACACTCGATAGCGAAGTCTGTAAGTTAATCCTGGACTAAGATTTTTAATTATGTATTCGGTCTCCATAACTATTGGGTCGAAACCTGCAACACTAAAGTAATCACCTCCTTTACCATCATCTATCTACAGTTCGTAAGAAATAATTGATTCGTTGTCAGTTACAAGTGGCATTCTCACTTTGAGACTTGAGTAGCTGCTGGAATCAAGTATGATTGTATTTAGAATAGGTAGTGGATATCCATCGTTTAAAATTCTTAGGTATGGCGAGTCGCTTGAACCTTCCCGATTGTAGACACGTACCATAACCCTGTAGAAATGCTTTTCACTATGAGACTCAAAATTTGTAATTAGCGCAGTGTGAAGAGTGGGATTATTTACGAATTAAGGATCGTTTGGCATATTGACTTCAACTGTAACATCACCACCTTTAGCATCATCTCTATAAATTGAGAAACCTGTTATTGGACATCCACCATTGTTTGCTGGCTGATTCCAGCCTACAAATAAGTGATTAGAATATGATCCTTCGTCGATTCTAAATGGCTATGGCATTTCTGACGGAGCTACACAAGCATTAAATGTGTACTAACTGCTTGGTTGGCTCAATCCGTTAAAGTTTACTGTTATTACACGGAAAGTGTACTTTGCACCAGTAACTAGACCATCTTGTGTATACTGTCTAGTTGCTGGTCGATTGGTACCATTAAAAATTGTTTCGAATTATGAGCTTCCGAATTCCGCAATTTAAAGAATGTAGCCAGTGACTGGCATTGCAACATCTTCAACTTTTTCCCATCCAACTGTAATTGCAGTTTTGTTAGAAAGTTTTGAAACTTTGAAAATATGGCTGGTCGGTTGAGGAAGCTCAGTCGCACCAATCATCAAATAGTCACCTAATAATGAAGCACCCTCGCTGTTTAGAGCAAGAGATGCTATTCTGTAAGTAACACCAGGTGTGAGTCCTTTGATTGTGAAATTATTTGATTTTCCATCGTATGATGTCTCGTTTATCGTGAGATCAGACTAATCATTTCCCATGTCCCTCCAGACCTCATAACCTGTAATCGGAGCACCATTGCTATTTCTTGATGTTAAGAGCTGAACTGTTATTGAGGTTGAAGTAGACCAGAGATACAAAGGCTTTTGAGGAGCTTCTGGGACTCCAGCCATGAGTAGAAAGATCGAATCACTGAATGGACCGTAACCAATTTAGTTTTAGCATCTGTACTTTGCTTAGACCTATTGTGAAGGCTTTAATTGCCTACTTGATAGAGTGTAGGTCATATTAAGATTTGCTAATTTTTTATCATTACCAAGGACTGTTTCCCAAATTTAGCTATTTGGCAGCAAAATTTGTAGTTAGTAGTTGAAAATTTATGCGCCTCCATCGTCAAGAGGGGCCTTCATCTCAATCTTTAGTACTTGTCCATCAGAAACTCTTGTTGGTACATTTGGCTTTGAAGGATGGTCTGCAAGTAAGAAAACTACTGAGTCACTTTAAGCTACGCCGACTGAGTTAGTTACTGTAACTTTTGCAAGATAGAATTAGCCTTTTGATTTAGTGCTCATATTTATTTGATACGATGTCAAGAAGGGTTTGTTTCTGATTTCAGTGCTGTCAACTTCAGTCCATTAAACTTCGTTAAGTTCTCTTATGTATAAGCTGTAACTTTAAACTGGACAACCTCCATCATTCTTAGGTTGTTACCAGTTGACACCGACAATTTAAGTGCTAATTGTGGTTATAGCTGGTTTAGAAATTTCTGAAGGCGCACTGCAGCTCATTAACTTAGTAATGTCAGATCGTTCGCCCTCCCCATTGAAGTTAAGAGCAGAAACTTGGAACTTGTAGACAAGCTTGCTATCTATTTATTCTCCTTAGTTTGCCTTTTAATCAAAAAGGAATTATGTGATTTATGCGTTGAAACTTCCATCATACACAAGTCTCAAAGCATCGTCTCTACCAGTATTGGCAAAAAGTTTGTAACCAAACACTTAAATAACATCAGACGTTATCATATTCCATTCAACGAAGATCGACTGTCCGCTGGATAGATTATCATTCTTTCGAAGTTATTAAGGCACACTTGGCAAAGAGGCAAGTTTGAAAATTAATTCACTTGAGAAATTTGATTTCAAAGATTTTTCATTAACTGCTCTGAACTTTACACGGTATTAAGTTCCTGGAGCACCGAGTCCATCTCTCAGATACTCAAGTGTGAAGTATTACTTAAAGCTGTTGTAAGACTCAACTTTTCTAAATTCACTAGTTGTGTCGTCACCTTGGTCGATGAACAACTCATACTCTGCAATTCTTATTCCGTTATCGTTTCTTGAAGGTTTAAATAATAAGGTTACTGATGAATCAGTTCCAGAAACAAATTATGGTGGAGGAGGACTTTCAGGTTATGCAAATGAGTACATATAGCCTATTTCACTGAAGTCGCTCCATCCGTTGACATTGGCTGTTCGGAATTTAAAACGGTAAATAAGACCTCTTTCAACACTCATTGTGTAAGAAGTTGTAGTGCTGATTGTAACTAATACTCGTTTAAATTCACCTTGGCGACCATCATCCATAAATAGTTCCACAATAGTTATTGGACTACCGCCATCATCAGAATTTTGATTTAAAAAGTTGACTTTGATTGAGCCTGTAGTGGTTTCAAGATAATCTACAGTAGGTGCGGGATAAGGCTTAGAAGGCACATCTGAAAGAGTCAAAAGAGTTGCTCTACTTGTAACATTACCCATCACATTAAGTGCTGCGACTTTGATATTTATTTCTTTACCGGTTAAACTTTGATCAAGTTGAACTTCGTAATTAAACAAGTACGGTCTATTTTATACCTAGTCTGGGTCAATATTTATGTTTACTTCGCTGCCGTTACCATCGTCTCTTAACAACACATAAGAGGTTATAGGGCATCCACCAAGAAGTGAGGGAGGCGACCAAGTTACTGTGAAATTTGTTCGTTTGGTTGCAATCACTTTTGGCATATCTATGTTTTATGGAGGTATGCAGGCCTGAAGACTGGATATTTCACTATATGTACCTGGGCCATTAACATCAATAGCATAGACTCTAAACCTGTATAATCTCTTTGGGATAAGTCCTGTGATTTGGTGATCAAGGGTTTAAGGGTTTTCAATTCCATTATAAATTTAAATGAAATCACCTTTAAGACCATCATCCATCTCTAGCACATAGCCTTTGATTTGTAAATCACTTGCAAGAGGTGCTGACCATACAACTCTAATAGAACTATCAGATTAGAAGAAGAAATCACGTTTAACATTGCCAGGCGCAGATGCAGGTGACCCAAGCCCAATGAAAGTTTCTTGGGAAAATTCAGAGTCACCGTACTCATTAGTTGCACAAGTCTTGAACCTGTATACTCGACCTAATTAAAGATTGTCTGAATCTAATGTAGTGTGAGTACTTCCTGAGTCGATATAGCTTAAGACTTGACTGAATTCACTGTTGAAATTGTTGCCAGCATCAACGAAGAGTTTATACCCTGTAATAGGTGATCCTCCATCATCCTCACTTCTTCTAATTAAAATTGAGATATTTGTTGATGTCGAATTTTTATATGTTGGTTTAGGTGGAGGTGCGGGCACATTTGCTGCTAAAATATATGCTATAGGAGAGTAGTCAGACCATCCAATAATATTCAAAGATCTGTACCTTAATCGGTATAGAGTAGCTTTCTCAATATTTGTACTTATTGTGTAAAAGAGTAGTAAGTACTGTGCCTGTAAACCAACTATAGGTTTGAAATCACCTCCAAAGCCGTCATCAATCTCAAGACTATAACTTATGATTTCACTTGATCCATCATCTGTAATAGCTTCCCAGTTAACTTTGATTTAACTTGTCGAAGTGACTTTGGGATCACTTACTGGTGCATTAACAGGTGGTGTTGGAACTGAAGCTAAAATCTAACTACTGATTGCAGATACAGTCTCTCCAATTTCGTTAGCCGAATGAATCTTAAATCTGAATGTAAGTCCTGATTTTGATTAGTTAAATTGAACAATATGTTCTCGAAGATATGGCTTATTTTCTATCTTCTCTGAGTCGACTATTTAGAAGGTGCCGCTCATACCGTCATCTATATATAACTAGTATGATTTAATGGGACAAGATCCCTAAGAGCGCGGTGCTTCCCATTTAAAATGAATACTTGTTGCTGTTGTTCCAATAACCAGAGGAGCCATTTATTGACTTGGTGCTGTGCAGGCTCTAAAAATTGCTATTTCAGATCTCGGACCAAATCCATTAAAGTTAATCGCAATTATGAAGAATCCGTATTCACTGCCAGCTTTCAAGTTTTTCACATCAAAATAAAGTTGGTCTGGGTTGTGGGATCCATCGTAAATCAGCGTTTCAACTAGAGAAGATGTGTTTTAAATAAACAGTTAGAATCCTGTTATTAACTCAATGTCGTTTTCTGGACGCATCCAATTTAAATAAATGGATGTTTGGCTAGACTTTGAGTCATCTCTTGTAGGCATTTCTGGCATAGAAGGTAAAGGTGCTAATGCAACATCAATAGTAGGTGACCATTCTGAACTTCCATAGTCGTTTACCGCCTTAATTCTGAAACGATACTTGCTATATGAAACGATTGGGTCTGTATTAGTACTAAGTGAATGAATCAGAGTGATACCATTATATGATTAAACGTTAGTCCAGTTTGTGGTTTCTTAATCTGAAATCTGTAATACATATTCAGAGATTGCAAGTCCACCATCATCTTGACATTAGGTAAATGCCAAAGTAATTTAAGTAGAGTCTGAGGAAACATAAATTGGAGTGAGGGGGCGTGAAGGTACTTGCGCTGCAACTATGTATCCGGTAAGTGACCAGCTACCAGCGCCATTAACATTCCATGCTCTGTATCTGAACTAATAAGTAACTCCTTTAATAACCTTATCCTTATAAACGTAAGAGTTTAGCATACTGAAGCTATTAAGACCACCTGTGAGGGAAACCCATTGTTTTTACGTCGTATCATAGTAACTTAACTCGTAGCTAAGTATTTGAGATCCACCATTTTGCAAATTTGGTAGTGCGGCATAGTTAACGTGGATTGCTTAAGCAGTAGTGAACTATAAGTTTAAATAAGGAACATTTTGAGGTTGCTGAGGGACATCTGCGAGCGTGCAGTTAAAAATTTACGATTTAGTTGAACCGATTTAATTAGTTGCAACAATATAGAAGCTCTAAATTTTGCCTGTTTCTTAAGCATCAAAATTCAATGTGTGATTCCTTAAAGCAGGCAAATTATTAACTTGATTAGGGTCAACTTCTTCATATAGTCCTGTGCCCGAGTTGAGTTTATAAATAGAGTATGATTCAATAGGACATCCTCCTGTAATGTTTGGCTAAGTCCATTCAACTCTCAATGTGGTGCGAGTCTTCTCAGTAATTTATGGTAGAATAAATCTTGCAGGCTTCGTACAAATTGTGAAAAATTCAGGGTCAGAGGCTTCATTTGCGCCATTGAAATTTAATGCTTAGAGTGTGAAGCCATACGTTAAGCTGGTTGTAAGATTTTTCACTAAATACTTTCTCACATTCGGGTACATTGTTGTGACTAAAGAAAAGTCGTTTCCACCAACACCATCATTCACTCGAAGAATGTATCCTAGTACTGGAAGCTCAGTATCGTTACTACCATCCCATTCAAGTGTAATCCAGCTTTCACCGCTTTCAGAATCAACTTTTCTTAGATTTTAAGTTTTTTGTGGGTAGCTGCCAACAGCTGCATCGAGCTCCTCTGAAAATTCACTCTCACCGTATGAATTAAAAGCTCTATACTTAAACTTGTAAATCAATCCTGGATGAATCTAGTCATCGGCTTAAGTTAATGTATGAGTTCTGCTAGTGCCATCATATGTTGTAACAATCTAGTAGAAGTTTTATGTTCCACCCTCATTTCTAAAAAGCTGATAAGCTGTAATAATTTCACCTCCATCATTAGTTGACTCGAATAAATCCAAACTCAAAGTTTATGATGAAGCAAATTTTAGCTTAGGAGCTGGAGGTCTCTCAGGAAGAGTAGCCGCTTTGATGTGGCTTATCGGCGAAAAATCAGACCATCCATTTACATTTTTCACACGATAGCGGAATCTAAAGATATTTCCTCTACTGATACTCTTTGAAACGGTGAAGGTTGTTTCTAGATTTTGTTAATCTCCACCGCCAATCAGGCTAATAAATTCACCACCAATGCCATTATCCATTTACAACTCATAAGTCAAAATTTCACTTCCTCCATTTTTAGAAGGCGGCAAAGGTCCAAAGAATACTTTGATTCTGTACTCATTAGTGACAGAAGCATCAGAGATTGGCGCCTAAATTGGAGTTTCAGGAACTGAGGATAATATCACACTCAGTATTGCGCTGTCAGTGTAGCCAGCATTATTAAAGGCACGAATTTTAAACTTATAAGTTCTTCCAACTCCTGTTAAACTCTTAATAGTATAGGATCGAAGCGAAGGTCTGTTTTCAACAAAGTTTGAATCCACCGCCAAAGTGACTTAGTCATTGTTTCCAGTGTTTCTAAAGATTGAGTATCCAACTATAGGACAGCCATTAGAGATTGGCTCGGTCCATGCTATCGTCACTGATGACAAACTTGATAAGATCTTTGAGGGCTTTTCGAGACTTGATGGTATTAAGCACGAATAGATTGTTGTAACTGCACTTTGTGGTGATAATCCATTCAAGTTTTCGGATGTAACTTTGAATCTGTATGCAAGTCCAGACACTAAACCTGTAACTGTATAGCTTAGATTGAATGGTAGGCCTGATCCATTGTAAACTTAAACAAAGTCTCCCTGGTAGCCATCATCTACGTAGAGGTGGTAGCCAATAATCGGAATGCTATCAGTTTTAGGTACTTAATTCCAGCCTACAGTTATTGAGTTGACTGAACTTCTCAATTCAAGCTTAACAGGAGCCTCTGGGGCCTATGGCAAGCTGCCCATCGCAATTCTAGTCTCTTCAGACTACTCAGAATCACCGAAGGCATTTGTAGATTTGAGCACGAATCGATAAATGCTTCCTGTTTGAAGTCCTGTTGAAACAGTGCAAGTGCTAAGCGATCCTGAGTACAGAAGTGTGTAGTTTGTTATCGCACCAAGAATATCACCAAATAATTTGAATCCTGTGATTGGTGAACCACTAAGATTTTCAGGGAAATCAAATTAGAATGTAATTGATGTTGAGTTTGAAGAAAGGTAAATCGGTGCAAATGGCTTTGCTGGATAAGTGGCAGTAATTATGTATCCGATTTCACTAAGTGGGCCCCATCCATTGAAGTTTTTGGCACGATATCTCAGTCTGTATTCTGCTCCACAAATAATGCCCTAACTTATTGTTAGTTTGTCTGATAGCTGTAGAACGGATTAAAAGTCTCCTCTCTTGCCATCATCGAATTAGAACTCATAAGTGGTGATTTCAGATCCACCGTTGTTTTGAGTTGTGAAAAGATCAATAATCATGCTGAGTGTTTTTTAGTTTGTCAACAAAGAGTCTGATCTGGGTGGCTGCTGAGGCTTGTCAGGTAGTGAGGCAAGTGCTACAGAAATTTTATTAGTTTCAACAAAACCCGCAAAGTTTGTTGCTCTCACATGAATTCTGTAAACTTAACCTATTATGCCACTGCTAGAAAAATCAATCAGATGACTTAGTATATTAGGATTTGAGTTGTCTAAATCAGCTACCTCTTATTCGTCATTTGTGTCACTGCCGATAAAAATACGATAACCAAGCACTGGACAACCACCTTCATAACTGGGTGCGGACCAACCGATTTAAATGGTTTGCGTTAATCGACTGGATTTAATGTAGTAAGGCGTAGAGAAGTCGGTAGGCGGTCGACAAGAGAAATATTTTGAGACCAAACTTGGTTATGATAATCCATTTTGATTTATTGCTTGTACTGAGAAACGATAAGGCAATCCCGTTGTAAGATTTCCAACTAGATAGTGAAGCACATCTGGTTGATTTTCACCTATGTAAATTGGCACAAGGTCGGTTTGCTCACCGTTATCCATATTTAGAATATAGCCTTAAATAGATAAATCTGAAATAACAGGGGCACTCCATTTAAGAGTAATTGATGTCTCAGTAGAGTTTGTTCGTACAAGATTTATAGGTGAATTTGGTACATCACCAAAAGCTATGTAGTTTTCAGAACTGTAGTTAGAGTAGCCGATTTAATTAAGCGCCCTCGATATGAACCTATATATTTTGCCAGGTACGAATCCACTATTTAAAGTAGCTTGATAAACAAAAGTGCTAGCATTTAGAGTATGAAGCAAACGATATGGAGATCTGAAGTTATTACCCTCATCAACCCACAACTCGTAATTGCTTATTAAACTTCCACCATTCGATGAACTTCGTGGAATCACTACACTCAGAGTTTAGTTTGCAAATGCTAAGAAATATGGCCTTTCAGGTGCTTTTGGACGAGTTGCAGCAAGTACTGAGGATTCTTCCGAGTATGGTCCCCATCCAACAGCGTTCTTAACTCTGTACTTAAATCTATGCTATCGTCCTCGAATAACCATATCTGTGATTGTTACAGTGGTCAGAAGACTATTCTGTTTTCGGCCAACAATGCTTACAAAATCTCCAGATTTTCCATCATCCATTGCTAGTTCGTAACTTAAAATAGGACTGCCGTTATTGTCAGGTTATGGATTAGCAAATGAGACTTAGATGATTGAATCATTTGTTACTTCAGGGTTTGAAATAGGTCTATCTGTAGGTTTTAAAGGAACTCCTGCAAACTTGATAAATGAAATGCTGCTTAAAGCCTCTCTCTGTGTTGTAATCACTTTGATTTATATTCTAAATGTTTTGCCTTAAGAGTTATCTGGGAAATTTGAAATAGTTAGTGAGTTTAAACTTGGGTAGTTTCTGACGTTAGCATCCTCAACTGTGTTAATTTCTTGAGAGATTTGGCCGCCTGCTCCATCATCTCTATAAACTACGAAAGTAGTTATTCTGCAGCCACCATTATCTTTTGGTGCCATCCAGCTGATCGTGACATCGGTTTTACTTTGTTGCACGATATGAGGTTTATCGAAATTTGTGGGTGCAGTGCAAACATAAAAGCTTTCAGTCTTGGATGGGATAGAAATTCCATTGAAGTTGATAGCGAATGCTTTGAATGAATAGCGAAGTCCATTTATAAGATTTGATATGAGGTAGAACAATTTGTTATTTTCATTTGTTCCACTATAAATTGTTGTGAACTATCCGCCTTGACCATCATCCATCTCAAGTTTGTATCCTGTTATCAGAGAGGCAGGCAAATTTCTAGGCTGATTCCACATGATCATCAGGCTAGTTTTTGTTGAAGAATTCCAGTCAACAGCTATGTCTTCAGGCGACTCCGGAAGGTCAGTTGCTGCTAGAGTCAATACAGCTGATGCTGATGATACACCAAATTTATTTACCGCAAAATAGCTGAAACGGT
>Ga0157606_1242085_pt1 | contig 11209 bp, 7 predicted proteins | sample GEODES131metaT_FD_106803 | JGI IMG/M metagenome (GOLD analysis project Ga0157606, IMG submission 106803) | Eutrophic lake water microbial communities from Lake Mendota, Wisconsin, USA - GEODES131 metaT (Metagenome Metatranscriptome) | ecosystem: Environmental > Aquatic > Freshwater > Lake ... | reverse complement strand
GTTTAACATCGATGCTCTTTTTCCTTTTTGTGGTACGACCACAATTTCGTGTCGGTTAAGCGTATCAGCAAGAGCTTGTCCTCTGAGCATTCCGGTGAATGACACCTGTTTGTCAACGCCTAGTTCTAATGCCAGATTCTCTAACCTCTTTCTTTCTGGTCCATCTCCGATTACACTTAAACGCCAGTTGGTTGGTCTTAGTGCTGCGAACGCTCTGACCAGCATATCTGCTCCTTTATCGCTCACCAAGCGACCTACGAATCCGATCGCTTGTTCACGATCTACACTTGCCATCTGGCAAAAGACTTCAGAACTATAGGGATTGCCGATCACAGTTGCTCGAGTAAGACAGTCTTGCTTAATCGCTTCGCTACACGCAATAACATCATTTGACGCCCGTAGTGCAACTAACTTCAATCTTTGTAAAATCTTTCGTTTACCTGTCGATGTTCGAATCCATGTTTGTAGGCCAACAACAAGAGGTCTCCGGATGAGCAATAGAGGCCAAAGTTGTCTTACTTCCAGATTGTTTTGCAACACTACATCAGCCCAGTTATAGCTTCTGAGCAGCTTCCCTATAGTTGGTCGTCGTAGTACTTGAAACAGGTATTGTTGATCATCGCAATTACTTGCTGAAGTTTGGGTCAGTACTCGTACATCATGTCCCGATGTTGAGAAATGAGTCGCAAGGATATCAGTAATTGTTTCAATGCCTCCCACATCAGGGTGGAATCGGTTGGATGTTAGAAGGATCTTCACTCTATCCCCCCCAATGAACGCAACAATACTTCCGACACCTTATTGAGTTGCTCATTATCCACAATGTTATTCTCCTGTCTACCACATACCTCATTACGAGCGCTCAGTAATCGCTGTCTGAACTGCTTGTCAAGCGGGATAAAGCGGCGATCTCGCAAAAACTCTTGATGCCAAAGTCCATAACATCTCTCGATTCTAGGAACAATGACGATCAGCTTATGTGCTAGCATTGCCGCTACTGAACCACTCTTTCCTAGTAGATGTGATGGCGTTGTTGTAATGCCAAAATCAGCTCGTTGCAGCTCAAGAGATATCTCTGCAGCTGTTAATGACCCCATTTGTTTGAATTCAAGCCAATCAGGAGTTGTCGCGGCTAGCTTCTGCCATAACTTCACACCATGACTACCTGCATTTCCAATTGATATAATAGTGATAGGTTTAATGCCACTTTCATCTGCAAACCCTTCTAACTCATCAATAAGTCTTGACGGTTTCCACTCAGCATGAATACTTCCGAAGACAACAAACCTTATACCGGATTCAGACTTTGCATCAAAATGAGTGTTATGATGTACTGCGATGTTGCTAAACAATGGCAGTCGACTCGCGTTTACATTGATTGAGCGTAATTTCTCAACGTAATATTCATTGCTTGTATGTATTACCATTGGTCTTAGATAGAATATCAAGCCTCTTAGTAACAGTCTCTGCAGCGGCGCAATCACTCTATTGCTAAGCTTTTCATTTGGGTCAATCCACAGCTCATGTGTCATCATATGCCATTTGGCACCTGATCGTATATGACTTAGCCATAAAAACATTTTCCATATCAACCCTTTCCGATTAAATGAATATGGAACATACTGCAGACTTATCCAGTCAGGCCTTCGTAAGCTAACTTCACTCCCTAACAGCCTCGCTTTTTCCATTGCTGAGCACGACGCTGGAATCCGCAGCACTGTCAAGTTAGTCTTTTCACTTACATGACGACTTACTTTCTTGAGAGCTTTGACGCGGTAATCATTAATTGCGACAATATTACATGACACTCCTATCTTGCATAGGTTTATTGCAAGTCTGTACGTATAGTCGCCAACCCCATCAACTCCTGGCTCCCATGTACCACATACAAACATGATACGCATCTACTTCTGAACCCTATTTAACATGTTTCTGCTCCATGACTTCCAAAACTGAAAATGTGGACACACAAGGCTAATTGGAATGGATAATAAGTCTTTGTCGCTAATATCACGTCTTACTAGTACTCTAATGGAATACCATATTAGTTTAATATATGCACTGATACTTGTTTCTTCATGCGCTCCCGCATTCCACCTCCAATATCGATCAAGAACTTCATACACACTATTACTAATACACGATATTACATGTAATGAGGGATCAAAGACTACTTTGTATCCAGCAGCTAGAAGCCTGTATCCCAACTCGCTATCTTCGCTATGACGCAGTGAATGATCAAAGTTTCCTACCCGAACTATTGCACTGCGTCTTAAAATACAACCATAGGTGCTCAACACAGCATCATATCTGAGACTCTTCTTTTCTTTCATCTTATAAAGATGTCTTGCTCGCCAGCGATCTGCGAGTGACTTTGGTTGATCTTGGCAGATTTGGCCGAAAACCGCTGCCACTTGTGGATCATCAAACCACTTAACTCCATTTCTTAGAAAGTCGACTCGTAGATAGTTTGATGCATCACAAAAAGCTATTAATTCATCCTTGCATAGCTCAATAGCCATTGCTCGCACATAACCACGCCCTTTATTCGAAGCATTACGATTTATAGATATCCCCAAACTCTCGGTGATTTGACAGGAACCATCCGTTGATCCGTCATCGATCTGAATGATATTAGTCGGTGTATATGATTGATTCTTCAGCGACCAAGCCGCACAATAAATAGTTTGCACATTGTTGAAACTTGGCACAATTGCGGTTATATTCATCATGTTAATGTAGCCTTAAAGGTCTTTACTTATCAATCGCGAAGTCCTAACAATTCACCTTGGGAAACCTGTGATGACTTCATTTTTCTAACTTCTCTCCATGTCGAGGCACTAAGATAGATGTCTAGATACAACTGCCTTGAGATACCGCTAATAGTCTTGTTGCGAATGCAATAAACCAAACTCGTCTTTAACGTTATCAGTGTCTTTTTAAAAACCTTTTGAAGCGAGAAATCATTTTCCATCTCTGGATGTAAGTTTACGCAGATCGCAATACTTTTGGCTTTGGCCTTCAGAAAACTAATTCCTTTGCGTGTTCTCCATGGATGATGAACGATCGCTCTCGGTACATATACTACTCTATATTGTGACTTGTCTATTCTCTTCCTTAACTCTACATCCTCCATGGCAGCTGCTGGAAACCCTTCATTGAATCCCCTGAGATCATTAAAAGCATTTCTACGTATAGCAAAATTGCATGACCAGAGATATCCACCAGTCTCGTTTGTTGGACACTCTTCATCGATCCTCCGACGAATGCCCTCAGCAGTTGTTCGGCCTTCCATAACATCATATTGGCTTTCCAATTCGGCGTACGCGTTGAGCCACCCAGGCTGAGGCAAGCAATCATCGTCTGTAAATACGATCCACTCACCCATCGCTCTGCTAGCACCATGGTTTCGATTTGCTGCAGGACCTCTTGCAGGCCCAATTTCATATCTGCACCATGGATAGCGTTGTTCGATAAGCCTTCTTAACTCGATATCCCCGGCATCATCGCTTACAATTACCTCCATATTATTCCTCATCTCATCATCTGAACTATCAGTAAAGTAAGACTGCAAGCATCCGAGGCATTCCATTAGATCAGAATTTCTTTTGTATGTAGGAATGATCACTGAGAACAGCACGTTATTATCGATTGATTTCGCAGTGTTGCTGGTCATCATTCCTTTGTTTGGCTTTTTCTGGGTCTTAGCATTAGACTTTATGTCGATTATGCATTTAAGTTGCCTATGATCAATAACTCAGAAGCATAGGAATCCTCTTCATCCTAAACCTCTGTCCCCTATCAATTTTGCAGGATCATTTAACTCATACTATCTCCATCGATGAGTCTTGAAGTGTAAATGACTGATTCTTCCACATTGACCAATAGACACCTCTATGGGCAATTAATGAGCCATGATCTCCCTTTTCAACCACTTTTCCACCATCAAGAACAATTATCTGATCTGCTCCTACTATCGTGCTTAGACGGTGAGCAATTACTAAAACAGTATGATCGTGCTCAAATCTTTCAATCGCTTGCTGAACCAACTGTTCACTTCTGGAATCTAGAGCACTCGTTGCCTCATCAAGTATTAATAGCTCAGGGTTTCTTAGAATTGCTCTTGCAAGTGATAGCCTTTGGCGCTGACCGCCACTTAACCTATACCCACGCTCGCCTACAACTGTATCATATCCTTCTGGTAATGTTTCGATAAAGCTTGCTGCTTGAGCTGAGATGCAGGCCTCGATAATCTCACTTCGTCTTTTACCAGGGGTTCCAAAAGAAATATTGTCAGCAATCGTAGCGTTGAAGAGGAATGTATCTTGGCTTACTACTCCAATACTCTGCTGCCAAGTAGAAATGTCGAGTCTATCCATCGGCCGATCATCAACCATAATGCATCCTGACGTTGGTGTATACAGACCGATCATCAGATCCGCAATTGAACTCTTTCCAGCCCCACTTGCCCCAACAAGTGCCAATGTTCTCCCTTTAGGCAAACTAAATGAAACATTGTCTAGTACCAAGGGTGTTTCAGCTGCATATCTAAGACTTACCGCCCTAAAGCTTATCGAATCTTCTAAACTCCTGAATTTCTTTCCTCCAACTCTCCTAAACTGCTTATCGTCGCTTCGCAAAATGGCATTGAGACGCTGAAAACGACCACTGTTATTGGCTAGCTGGTTAAGATTCGATGTCATAATGTTCATTCTTCCTCCAACTTTCTGTAGCCCAACTACAAATGTAACTAGACTAGGTAATACACTATTGTTTTCGCTTCCTAGCAAAAGTAAGCTTAATGCTGCAATTATAGCAATCGCTAAAATAGGCATCAGGCTTGATATAGGACCCACAATTGCCATCCTTTTAATCTGCTTGCGAAGGAGAAGTTCTAACTGGCCCATCTCTGCATTCAGTCTACTCTCAGCCTCCCCAAGTTGGCCGCTTGTATGAAGTAATCTCAAACCTTGGAAGTCTTCAATTATTCTCTTACTTATCTCGACTTCTGACTTTGAGACATTTCTTGACCCACTTCGGATCCGAGGTAGCAGGCCTTTCTGTAGGAAAGTAATTAAGAAACCCATTATTACAACTGCAATCAATAGTATTGGTGAAATTCTTACCAAAACAGCCAGGTATGTTATTGACAATAACGATCCTATCATTAGTGAGCTCGTTTCTTCGATCTCTGTTCGGATGGCTATTGGGCCTTGTGCAGCATAATCCGTAAAATCACCAACTTTATAGCCACTTGCACATGAAAAACTCATTCTCAGAACTTGGCTGTGAATCAGCGTTGTAACAATTACTCTGCATCGTGCTGCAAAATATCCCACACTCAGCTGGTTGAGAAATCTCGTCAATCCTTGGAGGCTTTGAAGTATGACTGCAAGGACAAGGAGGCTTAAGAATACCCCTGTTGAAGGTAAACCATTCAACCAACTCGTAAGCAAAGATGATGCACCCACTACCGGTATCTGTGACCAATTGAAGTTGTCAACCGTTTGTGACGAAAGGACTTCTACTGCAAGATAGATAACACCAAGTGTAGCGCCTTCACTAAATGCTCCTAGTATATTACTTCCTATATTCAGTGTCACTAGTTTCCATTCTTTTTGTGCTGTTGCGCGAATTAATCGGAATGCTGGTTCTTGACTTATGATCGGACCCCTTATGTGATCGAGCACTGATGAATGCGTGGAAGTTGAATTAACCAATGTTCAACACCTCAGTCTTTAAACCAATAAATATTCGAGTATACTGTATCTTGAAGGTATCTCTTGGGGTGATCTAGTCGATGTCGGATTCATCACTCTTTCTGTTCTTGTCTTTATCGTTTGCTGATTTCTGACCATCAAGCCATGAGCTTGCCGTACGCATCAACCCTGATGCCTTTGTGACCAGCTCGCCCTCTTTCTTTTCGGACTTTGGTGCGTAGCTTGAACCATAACCGTAGCGATCACCGTAACCATATCCATAACCATATCCGTAACCAAAGGCTCCAAAGTTCTCCACTCTCTGATTCGTTACGACTCCAAGCAGATCCACCTCTGAATTCTGCACCTTTCGGATTACCTGTGCTGGGAGGTCTCTCCTGACTTTACCCATGCTTACCAGAAGTATTAGTCCATCCATATGTTCGGCTATAAGCAGCGGATCAACCAATTCAAGAGCAGGAGGTGTATCGAATAAAATCAGGTCAAACTTAGATTCATCTCTGATTTCTTGAATCACCTCAGCACACCTTTGTGAGCTGAGCAGCCTTGCTGGATCAGGAAGTTGAGGTCCACCTGCGAGCAGAGCGAGATTCGGACTAATCCATTGGTAAAGTTCATCTGGTTTTGGAGGATTTTCCCCAAATAACTCGCTTAATCCCCGTATATTGTCTACCCCTAATCTCCTATGTAATCTTGAACGCCTTAGGTCTGCATCGACAAGCAATATCTTCATTCCCATTTCTGCTAGAGTCTGCCCAAGAAGTGCACTGGTTGTTGATTTTCCTTCTCCAGCTGCACTTGATGTTATCGCCACGACACGCAATGTCCTATTAGCCCGAAGGGTGCGCAAGGATTGATAGAACCCACGAAGAGACTCGCGTAGACCAAACTTCTCTTCGGGTTCCAGAGTCTTGATTGTTTCATTAACTGCAACCTCTGGGTCGACAGGTAGATAGGGAACACCACCAAGCATAGGAACACCCAGTGTCTCTTCAACCTCTTTTGATGAGTGGAATACACTATCCACTCTATCTCGTAGAAATGCCGCTCCCGTCCCAGCAGCAAGACCAAGAACCAGCCCCATCAGAAGCCTATTCTGTAGATTTGGTTCTACTGGGATTACACCAAACCTTGGTGGCGATATTAATTGCCATGGTACTGTGCTCTGTGCGACTTCTAGCCTAAATGTCTCACGAGCTTTTAGATAACTCCCCAGATTCTCACGAGCAATTTCTAGCCTTTGCTGGAGCGCCTCATACGTCTTAATCAAGTCCGGATTTCTCCTGAATTCTTCTCCTAGTTTCTCGATCTGACTTTGCACTTTCAGCTGTTGTGTCCTATTGACCTGGATTGCCGAAAGGATTGAATCTTGCTCCCTGCGCTGAAGCAATGGGCGCAGACGATCTCTACGAGCCCGCAAGTTTTTGACGATTGGTGAATCAGCACGGTAGCTTGCTTGTACTTTTGCTAGCTCTCCTTCAACATCAATGAGCTCTTGCAGAAGTGGTGAAAAATTATTCTGGATGTTTGTAGCCGCTGATGATGTCTCTGACACCGGAGTAGACGAGCCTTGGAATGGTGAAACCAGATTTCCTGCGCTCACCATTGACAGAAGCCCCTCAAGTTGTGCCTCTGTCTGCCGCAACCCGCGTAATTCTGATGCAAGCTCAGCTCTGCTTAGCTCTAAACTTCTACTTTGTTCTTCTGGAACAAGCATTGTATTAGTCCGGCGAAAAGCGGCTAATTCCTGTTGAAGGTCTATCACCCGTTTCTGCAACCCAGGTGCTTGCTCATCAAGAAACCTGAGGCCTTGTGTTAACTTCTCTCGTCGTTGTCGACGTGAATATTCAAGATACTCATTTGCAAGTGCTTGAATGATCGTTGTTCCTTTGTCGGGATTGTTCCATAAGAGACGAACGTTAAGCACATCCGTATCCCTGCCGGCGCGACTAATGGTAACCTTTCGGAGAAGCTCACCTTGTTTTAGCCCTAGCTTCTGACCCAGAGGTTCCAGCAGCATTGGACTCCCCATCACCGCTATAAGATTAGGAACATTGACTGCATTATCTACCTGTGCCAGCGCTGCAAGTTCAGTGGTTGCTTGTGATTGTTTTTCTGCAAGTGGATCTTGAACAAGGAGGTTAAAGCCGCCTTGGAATTGAGGGTTTGTCAACCATTGAAATAGGGTGACGGCCCCAACGCCTGTGAAGACAACACCGAATGTGACACCAAACCAGAGGCTACGCCTTTGGACGATCTTTAAAACTTTACCAAAGTTCAGTCCGTCGTCTTCTCCTGCAAAATTCGTACTGGGTAGAGTCCAGGGAGCAATCTGGTTGCTGGAAGCTGGTGTAGGTGTTGTGGAAGTCATGATCTCGGATTAAATACTTCGTAATAGCCGTTATCTGATCTAAGTAGAACCCCGGCCAAGTTGCCATAGGCGCAAACCCGCTTTTCTTGCCGCTTCCGGATCAACAACTCCTCTTGTGTCGAACACCCACGCTGGTTGACGCATGCCTTCACCAAGATCATCCCATTCTAGACTTCCAAATTGTTTCCATTCTGTCAACACAATTGCAGCATCTGCCCCTTTGCATGCTTCTTCGGCGCTAACGCATACTTCCCATGTTTTCGAACCTCCATTGCCGCTAGTTAACGATTCATTGACCATGCTATTATTTCCTTTCAGGAGATCAACTTCGATCTGGTATGGTGAAACCTTTGGATCGTAAATCGCCAGCTGTGCACCCTCTTCGATTAAGTCCCTGCAGATTCGTATTGCTGGCGACTCCCTCGTATCATTGGTATCAGCTTTAAAAGCAAAGCCAAGTACTGCAATGCGTTTACCAGTTACAGTGCCGAATAGGGTCTGAACCACCTTCCTCGAAATTCTGTGTTGTTGCCATGTATTTAAGGAAACAACGCTTTCCCAGTAGTCAGCAACTTCATCCAGTCCATAATGTCTGCAAAGATATACTAAGTTCAAGATGTCCTTCTGGAAGCAGCTCCCGCCGAAGCCTGGACCTGCTTTAAGGAACTTCCCTCCTATTCGACTATCTGTGCCGATTGCCCGCGCCACTTCTTCGACGTTGGCTTCTGTTGCTTCACATAATGCACTGATGCTATTAATCGAGCTAATTCGTTGTGCCAAAAAGGCGTTCGCAGTGAGTTTAGAGAGTTCACTGCTCCATAGATTTGTTCGCAGTATTCGTTCAGGTGCCACCCATTGTCCGTAAATTTCAGCCAGCGTTTCAATTGCTTTGGGGTCTTCGCCGCCAATTAGTACCCGGTCCGGAGATTCCAGATCCTTGATTGCCGTTCCTTCAGCTAGGAACTCTGGATTTGACAGCACTGCGAACGTTCTTGTTTCCCCTCCGGCTTGATCAGGCGTAGGCGCTGTTGCCAGGATTGTCTGCACAGCTTCCGCAGTACGTACTGGAAGTGTGCTTTTCTCCACCACGATGGTGTGTCCCTTGGCAGCCCTGGCTACTTGGCGTGCGCATGCCTCTACCCAGCGCAAGTCGCTGGCTTGGCCAGCTCCGATTCCCCGTGTCTTCGTAGGTGTGTTGACAGAGATGAACACCATGTCTGCCTCAGCAATCGCCTCATCTACCGCTGTGGAGAAGTTCAGATTTCGCCCTCTAGTCCGAGCTACTATCTGATCGAGACCTGGCTCGTAGACCGGCAACTTCGAAAGATCCGGATCGTTCCAGGCTGCGATACGTTCTGTATTGAGGTCTACAACATTCACCTCAACTTCAGGACATCGGTCGGCAATCACCGCCATCGTCGGTCCGCCTACATAGCCGGCGCCAAGGCAGCAGATCTTGCGAATCCTTGTCTTCATGAGTCAATTGCCTCCTTGAACCAGTCGATGGTGGGCTCGAGCCCTTGCTCGAGTGGGATGGTGGGTTGCCAGCCCAACTCCTGTTGGGCCAGATCGATCAGGGGCTGGCGCTGGGTGGGATCGTCGGCGGGGAGGGGCTTCTCAATCAGTTGCAACTCGGGATTGATGCGCGTGCGTACCAGTTCGGCGAGCTGGCGGATGGTGAATTCGCCGGGATTGCCGAGGTTGATCGGGCCGGTGTGCTCGCCGTTCATCAGCCGGATCAGGCCCTCCACCAGGTCGTCCACGTAGCAGAAGGAGCGGGTCTGGCTGCCGTCGCCGTAGAGGGTGAGGGGCTCAGCGCGGAGGGCCTGCACGATGAAGTTGCTCACCACACGGCCGTCGTCGGGGAGCATGCGAGGCCCATAGGTGTTGAAGATCCGTGCCACACGGATCTCGGTGCCGTGCATGCGCCTGTAATCGAAGCAGAGGGTTTCGGCGACGCGCTTGCCCTCGTCGTAGCAGCTGCGGATGCCGATGGTGTTCACGCAGCCGCGGTAGCTCTCGGGCTGGGGGTGGAGCTCAGGGTCGCCGTAGACCTCGGAGGTGCTGGCGAGCAGGAGGCGTGCGCCGACGCGACGGGCCAGGCCGAGCATGTTGTAGGTGCCAAGGAAGCTGGTCTTGGCGGTCTTGATGGGGTTGTGCTGGTAGTGCACCGGGGAGGCGGGGCAGGCGAGGTGCCAGATGCGATCCACCTCGAGGCGGATGGGGTCGGTGACGTCGTGGCGGAGCAGCTCAAAGCGTGGATGGCCGATCCACTGGGCGATGTTGGCCTTGCGGCCGGTGAAGTAGTTGTCGAGGCAGATCACCTCCTCGCCGGCCTGCATGAGGCGATCGACGAGGTGTGAGCCCACGAAGCCGGCTCCGCCGGTGACCAGGTTGCGGGTGATTGATTCAGGCATAAAAAAGCCCTCGGTGTTGCCGAGGGCAAGGCTTGACGTGGTGTGGAGTTCAACGGGGCTCCTACCCCGTGGGCACTGGCTCGCTCAGGGGCCTGTGCCGGTGGGTTGCTGATGCAGATGACAAACCTGCACGTTTATGGACTCTTGAGACCTAGTCAAAATCTAATTTCAATAATGACCGTATAGAAAGATGTGCTGACTTGCTGCCAGCCATCAGATGTGTTGTCAGGGGTGTGCTCAGCTGAGTGCTGCGTGTAGTTCCTGATGCCAGCGCCAGGCGTGGCTGATGATGGTGCTGAGTTCGGGATAGCGGGGTTGCCAACCCAGTTCGCGGCGTGCCAACCCAGCTGAAGCCACCAGCACTGGTGGGTCACCGGTCCGCCGCGGTCCGACGTGCGCCAGCAGCCCACGCCCGGTGACGTCCTTGGCGGTGTCGATCACCTGCTGCACCGAATAGCCGGTGCCGTTGCCGAGGTTGAACACATGGCTGCCTCCTTCGGACAACAACTTGCGCAGACCCAGCACGTGGGCATCGGCCAGGTCGCTCACGTGGATGTAGTCGCGCAGGCAGGTGCCATCGGCGGTGGGGTAGTCGTCGCCGAAGATCTGCAGGTAGGGGCTGCGGCCGCTCATCGCGTCGAGCACCAGCGGGATCAGGTGGGTTTCGGGCGTGTGGTTTTCACCCAGGCCGCCGGCTGGAT
>Ga0157606_1079075_pt1 | contig 11254 bp, 19 predicted proteins | sample GEODES131metaT_FD_106803 | JGI IMG/M metagenome (GOLD analysis project Ga0157606, IMG submission 106803) | Eutrophic lake water microbial communities from Lake Mendota, Wisconsin, USA - GEODES131 metaT (Metagenome Metatranscriptome) | ecosystem: Environmental > Aquatic > Freshwater > Lake ... | reverse complement strand
CACTAATTTCAATGAAGGATAAGCTAGAACATTTGGTGCTTATGTCAATACTGCTTGCTATTTGGACATTGGCACCATGGCTTGGGCTGAAATAAAGCCTGAAAACAACGAAGTACCTACTGCTCGAGAGTACGCGGCTATTAGCTATGACACTTCTAACTCTAGACTACTAGTTTTTGGTGGTTGGAACAATGGTTGGTTAAATGACATGTATGTGCTTGCCGTGAACAAGATTGTTGGCCCTAGCTACGCAATCACAGAGATCGACCCCCCACTTGGTCAGTTAACTGGAGGTGTTCCTGTAAACATCAAGGGTTGTGGTTTCAAAGATCAGACAATTAGGATCTACTTCACTGTTGGAAAATTGCCCACTGACGTCCCTACAAAGTTCACTCTCGACGTTGCTGGCACATACGTCAGTGAAACTGAAATCACAGCCGTAACTCCAAACTTTGAATAGTTTGGTCCGAAGGAATGTACTGTGCAACTATCTATTCTAGGTAATGAGCTGACGACGACTTTTGTATCTTACACTTATTTCTTGAACACTCGTGCAGTGAAATCACTTGCATTTGGTCCTGGACTTCTCAAAGATTAGGCTGTTGGTGAACCAATTGAGTTCATAATCTAAGCAAGAAATGATGAGGGTCAGAATAGAAAGTCAGGTCGTGATATTTTCTAAGTTATGATTAAGACTGATTCAAATCAAGAAGTTCCTTGTGAAATCGATGACCATGACGATGGTTAGTACTTTGTAAAGTACTAGGTTGATCAAGAATGTAGCGTCAACATCCATATTCTTTTTAAAGATGATAAAGAGAAAATGGTCCCACTTAGAGGTTCGCCATACCAAGCAAGCTTTAGTGCAGCTACCAAAGCAGAAGCAAACCTTCTTAGTGGAACTACACTCCCAAAATATGTAACAAAATCTATTGAACAACAATAGCTTTGGATGAAGGAATCTAGTAATTCTGCGAACACTAAAGATAAAGATCTGACTGAGATTAAGTAACTATTAGGTGTTGTTGATGCTGTTAAGCAGGTACATGAACAGAGTGATATTGTAATGCTACAGCTTGACCAACTGGAAGAAACACTTGCTTTCTTGTCAACCAAAGGTCTTGCAAAAGAGTCATAGATTAAATAGAGCAAAAAACTGTTCGATGACTGGTAAAACCTTAAGAAACTAGCAAAAGATATAAAAAAAGAAATCACACCTCTTGTCATAACTGAAACCTAAAAAAACAATACTTAAATTGGAAAACTCGAGGAAGAGATGAAAACCTTTACCTAAGATCTCAAAAAGCGCGACTTTTATAAATATGACTGTGGCAGAGAGAACGCACTTGCTAAACTCGAAGCAGTTTACGTTGAAATCAAGGATCTCGAAAATAAGATCGCAAACTTTGGTCATACCGCAGAGAAGTTCGGCAACCCGACTTTGATTGATGGGTGCGTAAAGTAAGCAGAAGCAATAAAGATTGAGATGGGTAATATGAAGATGCTTTGGGATCATATTAGTGTGTGTCAGCAGATTTTCGTTGCTTATCTTGCAAACACTTGGGAAAAAACTGAGCCGTTTGAGATGGAAGATGAAGTAAAGAAACTTATGAAGATTCTAAAAGATATGAAAGTCGACAAAAGAGCTAATGCTTATCTTGGTATACTTGAAGAAATCAAGAGATGGCTGATTTTCTTACCTCTAATATCAGAATTACGGGACTAGGCAATGCGAGAACGACATTGGAACGCAATCCGTGCCAAGGTTAAGGTAAACTTTGTAGTGGACGCGAAGCTTCTGCTATAAGACATCTATAACTTAGACTTGGGTCAGCACAAAGAGGATGTTGAGGAAATCACTGACTAGGCAAAACAAGAAGCTAAAATGGAAAAAACTCTTGCAAAGCTGGAAGAGACTTGGAAAGAAATAAAGTTTGAGTTCACATAGCATAAAAACACTGATGTATTCTTGATTCGCCTTTCTGATGAAAACTTTGACCTGTTGGAGGAAAACACAAATCAAGCCTCATCAATGCAGTCTTCTCGCTATATAGCTACTTTTGAAACTGAAGTAGAAAGATGGACAAGATCTCTCTCAAACATAACCGAAATCTTGACTGTTTCTGCTGAAGTCCAACGCAATTGGGCATACCTTGAGAACCTCTTTTTGGGTTCAGATGAAGTAAAAAAAGAATTGCCCGAACAAGCGAAGCAATTTGTTTTCATTGATTAAGAAGTTAAACGGATACTTGCAGATGCACATAAGAAATAATACACAATTCATTTCTGCGACTAAGACTGGGTACTTAAGAGTTTTGAAAATGTGCTTGCACAACTTTAAGTCTGTGAGAAAGCTCTTAACAAATTTATGGACGAGAAAAAAAAGTGTTTCCCTCGTTTCTACTTTACTTCATCATCAGACCTTCTTGATATTTTATCAAACGGTAACTAGCCTCAAAAAATTATGAAGTTTATGTCTAAGATTTTCTAAGCCATCGAGAATCTTGAACTGTAAGAGACAAACGACCCAAGGCCAACTGCTATTGGTATGCACACTAATGTTGGAACCGAGTATGTTTAATTCTCATCACCTTTGAAACTACTTGGGAAGGTTGAAAACTACTTGCAAGAAGTTATTAACTTGATGAAGTAGTCCCTAAGAGATGTTGCCGCTGCCTCGCTTATAAAGCTAGCACAGCATGGTAAAACAGCTTGGCTAAGCATGGACCCAGCTCAAACAACTTTATTGATTAATATGCTAAATTGGACAAAAGACGTAGAAGGCGCCTTTGCTCAAATAAAGAATGATAAAGAAGCAATGAAGACTTGCCATCTGCACTAAGTTTAATTATTGTCTGATCTTATCAAGATGGTACAGGGCGATCTTACAAAACCTATGCGCTAAAAAATTGGATGCATGATTACGATGGACGCCCACTCTCGTGATATCATTGAAAGACTATACTTAGAAAAAGTCTTGAGTAGCGAAGAATTCTAATGGCAATCACAACTAAAAGTTTATTGGTTGGAGGACAAGAAAGATTTCAATCTCAGAATTGCTGACGCCTAATTCGATTATGGCTATGAATATTTAGGAAACGGTCCACGTTTGGTCATCACACCTCTTACAGATAGAATTTATGTGACTGCGACCTAGGCTCTGCATTTGTGTATGGGATGCGCTCCTGCTGGGCCCGCCGGTACTGGTAAAACTGAAACCACAAAAGATCTCTCTTCTGCTCTTGCAAAAGCTATCTATGTTTTTAACTGCTCAGATTAAATGGACTACAAGACAATGGCTGGTATTTTCAAAGGTCTTGCTGCTTCTGGCTCATGGGGCTGTTTCGATGAGTTTAACAGACTGGTACCAGAAGTGCTTTCAGTCTGCTCTGTTTAGTTCAAATCAGTAACAGATGCGATTAAGGGTGAAAGAAGTCGTTTTAAGATTGAAGGCGATGAGATGGACCTTGATCCAACATGTGGCGCTTTTATTACGATGAATCCTGGATATCTTGGTCGTTCAGAACTACCAGAGGGTCTTAAGGCTCTTTTCAGGCCAATCACTGTCGTTGTGCCTGATCTTGAACTTATTTGCGAAAATATGCTCATGTCTGAAGGTTTCGTAGATGCGAAGATTCTTGCAAAGAAGTTTACCACACTTTATTTCCTTTGTCGAGATTTACTGTCCAAAGCTTCTCACTACGACTGGGGTCTACGTGCCATCAAGTCAGTCTTAGTTGTCGCAGGTGCTTTCAAGAGAGCGGAGCCCAGCTAAGTAGAACTAGCTATTTTGTTAAGAGCTCTCAGAGACTTCAATACCCCTAAAATTGTTGCTGAAGATTGGGAGATTTTCTTTGGTCTACTTGGTGATCTGTTCCCAGGTATTGAGGTTCCTCGTAAGCGCGATCTTAAATTTGAAGCTGTCATACAAAAGGCTACCGAGGAACAAAAACTTCTTCCTGATGAAAACTTTATCAGAAAAGTTGTCGAACTTGGGGAACTTCTTGTTATTCGTCATTGTGTCTTTACGATGGGACCACCAGGAGCGGGTAAGTCATCCACTTGGAAGACTCTCGGCCGTGCCTAGACTATAGATGGCAAAAAGACTACAATTGTTGATTTGAATCCAAAAGTCGTCAGCACCAATGAGTTATACGGTGTCTGTGATCCAAAAACTCGTGATTGGAAAGACGGTCTTATGTCAAACAAAATGCGTTCACTTTCTGAAGAGCCTGATACTAATCCGAAATGGATTGTTCTTGACGGTGATCTTGATGCAAACTGGATTGAGTCTATGAATTCTGTCATGGACGACAATAAGATTCTTACTTTGGCTTCTAACGAACGTATTGTTTTAAAGCCTCACATGAGACTTATTTTTGAAATAAGGAATCTCAAATTCGCAACACCTGCAACAGTCTCAAGAGCGGGTATCCTATACATTTCTGATACTAGTGGTTATCAATGGCGTGCATACGCTAAGTCATGGATTAATAATTAAAAGTATGATCCTGAACGGAAAAAAGATCTTCAAACTTTGTTTGACAAATATATTGATGACTCCCTCAAACACATAAAAAAATCTTTTAAATACACTGTGCCAGTACTAGATATCCAGCTTATTATGACAATTTGCAAGATGTTAGAGTCAATTCTTAACACAAATGAAGTAAAGGGGCTTGAATACATTTTTGTATTTGCTTGTGTTTGGTGCCTTGGCGCTGGTTTTGCTGAAAAAGATGGTATTAACTATCGAAAGAGTTTCTCTGACTGGTGGAAGGATAAATGGAAGATCATTAAGTTCCCAGCTAAGGGTACTGTCTTCGATTATTATGTCGACATTGATTAGAACCGCCTTGATGAATGGATTAAGCTTCAAACCAAGGATATTAGCGACTCACTTGATACCTCATTGCCAATCTAAAACTTTACTGTGCCTACTACTGACACTATTTCAACTCAATTCCTGATGAGAAAATTCATTTAAGTTAACATTTCACCTTTACTTGTCGGTAACGCTGGTTGTGGTAAGACACAAATCACTAAGGGTCTCCTTAATGATATGACTGGCGGAAGTGACGATTATCTCCAATAAACTATTAATTTCAATTACTACACTGACTCTACTTTGCTGTAGTCCCAGTTAGAAAGTCAACTTGAAAAGAAAGCTGGTAAGACCTTTGCTCCAATAGGTAAATACAAACTCCTTCAATTTATTGACGACCTCAATATGCCACAGTAGGATCCCTATGAAACTCAAAATGCTATTTCTCTGTTGCGTCAACACAAGGACTATGAACACTGGTTTGAACGTGGAACCAAATGGGCACTGAAAGACATAAAAAACACAATGTACATTGCCGCTATGAACCCGACTGCTGGTTCTTTCTTCGTTGATCCCCGTCTTTAAAGATGGTTCTGGATTGGTGCTATTCCTTTCCCTGAATCAAGCTCACTAAACACAATCTTTGCCACTTTCCTCAACAAACACTTCAGCAAGTTTAAAGCGACTATCTAAGAGCTAGTTGGTCCAGTAATTAAGTCTGCTCTCACTCTTCACGGTGAAGTTGAAAGAAACTTCCGTAAGACCGCAGCCAATTTCCACTATGAATTTAATGTGCGTCATTTGACAAACATTTTCCAAGGTTTGTTAGTTGCAAAAGTTGAGGCAATTAAAGAGCCGGACAACCTCATTAAGCTTTGGCTTCATGAGTCAGAACGTACTTATGGGGACCGTCTTGTTAACTCAGACGACTTACTTAAATATAGATTGGTTGCTGCCGATATTACAAAAAAATCTTTTGGTAAATTTAACTTAAACAAGTACTTCGCACAGCCAACACCGGAACCCCTAATTTTCGCTTATTTTGTTGGTGGTTTAGAAGACAAATTGTATGACTAGTTCACAGGAATGGACGCCCTCGCTATTAGATTGAGAGATGCTCTCAGAGAATATAACGAGTTGAACGCCACTATGGATCTCGTACTTTTTGATGATGCAATGAAGCACGTGTGCAAGATCTCGCGTATTATATCTTGTTCTTCAGGTCATGCTCTTCTAGTAGGTGTCGGTGGTTCAGGAAAGCAATCGCTATCTAGACTTGCATCATCTATTTGTTAATTCCGAACAACAAGTATAATGATTTCAAGTACTTACGGTCTTAATGAGCTGAAGATTGATCTGTAGGGGATGTACAACAGATCTGGTGTTAAAGATGAAGGCCTTATGTTCCTTTTTAACGAGGGACAGATTACAAATGAAAGATTCCTTGTTTCTTTGAATGATCTTCTTTCCTCAGGTGAGATTTCTGACCTCTTCTCAGACGAAGATTTGGAGGGTATTGTAAATAATGTACGTGCTGCTGTCAAAGGTGAGGGTATCGTTGATAATAAGGACAACTGCTGGAAGTTCTATCTTGACCGTGTAAGAAAAAATCTCCATATGTCCTTATGTTTCTCTCCAGTGGGTGACGCATTCAGAAACAGAGCGAGAAAATTCCCAGCTCTCATTAACTGTACAGTTATTGACTGGTTCCATCCTTGGCCAGAGGAGGCGCTTCTTTCAGTCGCTAGCAGGAATCTCGAAGAAGTCGAAATGCCAAGCGACGAAGTCCGTAAGGCAGTAGAGAGATTTATGCCATTTTCATTCAAGTGTGTTAACTAACAATCATAGTTGTTGTATGATATGGAGCGAAGGTACGTTTACACCACGCCAAAGTCATTCCTGGAATTGCTTAAGCTATTTAAAGGAATGCTTGCCAAAAAGAAAAATGCACTTACCAACGCGAGAGAGAAATATGAGCTTGGAGTAGTTAAGTTGACTGAGACTTCAGCTAAGGTTGCTGAACTTGAGGCTATCTTAAAAGTTTCTTCCGTTGAAGTTGAAAAAATTAAGAAGCTCGCTGACGCTCAAGCATAGACTGTTGGTGCTGAAAAAGAAATTGTTGATGCGGAAGCTGAAAAAGCAAATATTGAATCAGCAAAATGTGCTATTATTGCTCAAAACGTTGCTACAGAAATGGCAGCTGTGCAATCAGATCTCGATGCAGCTCTTCCCGCAGTTTAGAGAGCAGAAGCAGCGCTTGCTGGTTTAAATGTAAAAGACTTCTAAATGCTTAAAGCTTTATAAAATCCCCCAGGTGACGTTTAAAAGACTTTCCTTTGTGTGCTCAATCTGCTTTCAACAATTGACACCACAATACCAACAGATAAGAAAGGCAGACTAAATGCTGAGAATCCATGGAAAGCCTCTCTTAAATTGATGGCTAATCCATAAACTTTCCTTGATGGACTTAATGGTTTCAAGGCATTTGTGGATGCTGATAAGGTACCAAAATAGAACTTTGACGCTATTCGTAATACGCTTAAAGAGGAAACTTTCACACCTGAATTAATCAAAACGAAGTCATCTGCTGCTGCAGGTCTTTGCGATTGGATCATAAATATTACAAGCTATTATGATATTGTTGTTTCTGTTGAACCAAAGAAACTTAAGGTCGCAGCTGCCAAAGAAGAGCTTGCAGCGGCTAATGCAAAGAAAGCAGAAATGGAGGCTAAAGTTGCTGATTTGACTGAAAAGTTGGCAATACTCTAGGCCGACTTCCAGTCCGCAGTAGATGCAAAGAATAAAGCTGAGGCTGATGCTGCAAAGTGTGCAAAGAAACTTGATTCTGCTAACAGATTAGTTGCTGCCTTAGGTTCAGAGTCTGATAGATGGAATGCTGCAATTATATAGCTTACATAAGATTTGGAGTATGTTATTGGTGATGTATTATTAGCTTCATCATTTGTATCTTATGTTGGGCCATTCAGTAAAAAGTTCAGAGAAAAAATTATAAAGGAAAACTTTATTGTATTCTTCCAGAAAAATGCGATCCCAGCTTCACCAAATTCAAGTCCTCTTACTATCCTGACAACTGAAGCGCAAAAAGCCGAATGGAATACTCAAAAGTTACCCTCTGATAATGTCTCTACAGAAAATGGTGCTATTCTTACAAGTTCTGATCGTTATTCACTCATGATTGACCCTCAACTGTAAGGAATTACTTGGGTCAAAGAAAAAGAAAAGAATAATGGTCTTGAAACTACTAGACTCACAACCGAAACCATGAGCTAAGCCATCAAAATTCTTGAGCGAAGCGTAGAGTAAGGCAAACCCGTTCTTATTGAAAACCTCGAAAATTCCATAGACGCTTCAATTGCCCCTATTTATGGTCGTCAGATTATAAAGAGAGGTCGCACCAGCATTATCAGAATGGGTGACAAGGAACTGACTCTTGATGCAAAATTCAACCTTTTCCTGCACACAAAGTTATCAAACCCTCATTACCCACCTGAAATTCAAGCCGAATGTACGCTAATAAACTTCACTGTTACTGAGGCGGGTCTTGAAGATCAACTCCTTACTCTTGTTGTCAAAAAGGAAAGACCGGATCTTGCTTAAAAAAAGGAAGAGCTAATAACTTAGCAAAATCAGTTCAAGATTACTCTTAAGAAACTTGAAGATGGCTTATTGCAATAGCTGGCTGATGCAACAGGAGATATCTTAGAAAATATTGAACTGATCGAAAGTCTTGAAAGGTCCAAAGCTCTCTCCACTGAGATTAGTATAAAAGTAGAGATTGCTAAAGTGACCGAAGTCGCAATCAACGATGCTTCAGAAGCTTACAGACCAGCTGCTTCTCGTGGCGCTCTTGTTTTCTTCATGATGAACGAGCTTACTAGAATCCACTCTTACTATAAGTTCTCTCTAGATTCCTTTATTATCGTTATTAATCGCGCTATTGACATCGTTGCCGAAAAGCTTAATCCTAAGAAGGATAAAGCACCACCAGCAGAAGGAGAGGAGCCAGTTGAAGAAGAAGAGCCAGCTGAAGAAGAAGCTGAAGCAGAAATGACACCTCGCACATTAAAAGCTCGTGTTGATGAGCTCATCAATTCCATCACATACCAAGCCTTTAATTACGTGCGTCGAGGTACTTTGGAACGTCACAAGATTACAATTGCAACTATGCTTTGCTTTAGGATTAACATTCGCAAAGGTCTGATCTAAGATAAGGAAGTGCAAGCTCTTATTAAGAAAGAGGTTGCACTGGATGTAGGTCACTAGCCAGAATCACTCAAATTTATTATTGAATCTGCTTGGGGTGCAGTGAAGGGTCTCGAGTCAGTTAAAGTTTTTGAAAGCTTAGTTAGCAGCATGGAGAGTGAGGCTTTACAATGGCGAAAGTGGTACGTGGATGAAAAGGCTGAATCTGTTGAACTTCCAAGAGCTTTCAAAGATTGCCAATTGTTCCACCGATTGCTCTTACTAAGAGCGATGAGACCAGACAGACTAATTTATGCGCTGACTCAATATGTTGCTGAGTGGCTTGGTCAAGATTTCATTGAGCAACCCTCTTTTAATATATTTGATATGTTCAAGGAGACAAAGCCTTAAATTCCAACATTTTTCGTTCTCTTCCCTGGTGTAGATCCAACTCCAGATGTTGAAAAGATTGGATTTGCAAACAACAAATCGATTGAAGCTGGCACATTCACAAATATTTCTATGGGCCAGGGTTAGGAAGATAATGCCAACATAGTACTTGCAAAGGCTGCTAAGGAGGGTCACTGGTGTATGTTCTAGAATGTGCATCTGATGTAGACTTGGATGAAGAAGTTTGAGCGACAATTTGAGATCGCACTTGAAAATGGAGCTCATCCGGAATTCAGATGTTTCATTTCTGCTGAGCCTCCAGGTCTTCCAGAAATGGAAATTATTCCTGAATCAATTCTTCAGAACTCAATCAAAGTTGCCAATGAGGCACCTCAGGATTTGAAATCCAACTTGCGCCGTGCTTTCTCGAAGTTTGACGATGAACAGTTTGAAAGAGCAAAGTCTCATAAGCTTCCAGAATATAAGGCTCTCTTGTTCGGACTATGCATGTTCCATTCCCTAATTGTGGGTCGCAAAAAGTTTGGTTCACAAGGTTGGTCACGTAACTACAACTTCAATGACGGAGATCTAACAATCTGCGGTGATGTTTTACATAACTATTTGAGCAAGTATGAAAAAGTTCCATATGCTGATCTGGCATACATATATGGTGAAATTATGTATGGTGGTCATATTACTGATGGCTGGGATCGTCGAACAAATAATTCTTACCTTTCTGTTCTTATCCGTCCAGAAATTCTTCAACAGATGCAGCTGACACTAGCACCTGGATTCAAATCGCCAGATCCTTTAAAGTTCGATCGTGAGGCATACAGAAAATACATAGAGGAGAAATTACCCCCAGAACAGCCCTAAATGTTTGGCCTTCATCCAAACGCTGAAATCGGTTATCTTACAACTCAATCAGAGACATTGTTCTCAACTATAATGTCTGTGTAGGGTGGCTCTTCGAGTGGCAGTGGTGATGATGGTAAAGTTAAATTGCTTATCAACACATTCCTGTAAACTCTTCCGCCAGATTTCAATATGCTAGACATAAACGGTAAAGCCAAGTCCAAGACTCCATATGTTGTTGTTTGTCTTTAAGAATGCGAGCGCATGAATACTCTTCTATAAGAAATAAGAGGTTCATTGCTAGATCTTGATGCAGGTCTAAAGGGCTCTCTCAATATTACTGACGCAATGGAGACTCTTTCAAAGTAACTAAGTTTAAATATTGTTCCAGGCAGTTGGGAAAAGTATGCTTACTTCTCAAAGAAGAACTTGCTTGATTGGTTTGCAGACATGAAGGAGCGTGTTGTACAATTAGTTAACTGGCAAGAGTTGCTTGAGACACCAGCAGTTGTCTGGATTTCAGGCTTGTTCAATCCGATGTCTTATCTGACTGCGATTATGCAAGTGACAGCTCGTGCTGCGATGTTGCCGCTTGATGATATGTGCTTGATAACAGAGGTTTCTAACACAAAGGATATAAACGAGTTTCCGACATTTGCGGAATAGGGTGCATACATTAATGGATTCTTCCTTGAGGGCGCTGGCTGGGAACTGGGTCGTGGTGGAGAGTAAGGTTATCTAACAGAAATGTAGCTAAAGGAATTGCATCCAGTATTACCGGTTGTGCATGTGACTGCTATACCGGCAAGTAAGAGGAACAAGAAGGGTGTGTATGATTGCCCAGTCTACACAACATCGATGCGTGGACCAACAATTGTGTTCACAGCAGGACTTCAGATGGAGAGTGAAGAGACAGACCCTAATAAATGGATTCTCGCAGGTGTAGCTCTTTTGATGTCCCCAGAGTGATTTATATAAACT
>Ga0157606_1100152_pt1 | contig 11444 bp, 13 predicted proteins | sample GEODES131metaT_FD_106803 | JGI IMG/M metagenome (GOLD analysis project Ga0157606, IMG submission 106803) | Eutrophic lake water microbial communities from Lake Mendota, Wisconsin, USA - GEODES131 metaT (Metagenome Metatranscriptome) | ecosystem: Environmental > Aquatic > Freshwater > Lake ... | reverse complement strand
GGTGAGTTGCAAAAAGAGCCGGATGGTCATAAGAAAATTTCACAATACACTAGATATGCAACTGTGCTTTTGTGTTTCTTTCAGGGTTATGGTTTAGCCGTAGGTCTTGAGAACATAAAATCTCCGAATGGTCTCCCTGTTGTGATTGATCCAGGTATGAGCTTTCGTCTTCTAACGGTTATTAGCTTAACCGCCGGAACCATGTTTGTTATGTGGCTTGGCGAGCAAATTACAGAGCGAGGAATTGGAAACGGTATTTCTCTTGTGATTTTTGCTGGTATCGCAGCGGGAATCCCTACCGGTATGAGAGATACATTCAATCTTCTTCAAAACGGAGAAATGAGTGTATTAAATCTTTTGATCGTTATTGCGATCATGTTGGTCTCATTCTGGTTCATTATTTTTGTTGAAAGAGCATTTAGAAAAGTTCCTGTTCAGTACGCAAAAAGGGTTGTTAATAATCGAGTTTTTGGTGGCCAGTCTTCTCATTTACCAATTAAGGTAAACATTTCTGGTGTTATGCCTCCGATATTTGCGAGTGCTTTATTGGGTTTCCCTACAACAATTTCTCAGTTCATTCCGCAGGAGAGTCCGTTAAAGGTTTATTTCACGAATATTGAACAGCTTTTTTATCCAGGAAAGATGCTCTACAATTGCGTCTTTATTGGACTAATTATTTTCTTTGCCTATTTTTACTCCACAATTCAGTTCAAAACAGATGATGTTTCTGAGTCTTTAAAAAAGAATGGTGGTTTCATTCCAGGAATTAGACCTGGGGAGCAGACTGCAGATTTTTTGAACCAAGTCATTAGTCGTCTGACTCTTGTTGGTGCAGTGTATGTCGCTGCGATCTGTATTATGCCTGCAATACTTTTTAATTATGCAAAAGTTCCATTTTATTTTGGTGGAACATCACTCTTGATTCTTGTTGGAGTTGCTATAGATACTATGGCGCAAGCCGAGGGGTTCATGATCTCTCAACGGCTGGACACTGCTTACAAGGTTAAGGGCAAATACTCTGGTGTGAAAAGGTTTTAATGAAATCTCACCTCATATTCATAGGTGCACCGGGATCTGGTAAGGGGACGCAAGCTAGTAAATTCGTTTCAGATAGAGCTTTTAAACATATCTCTACTGGTGATTTACTTCGCTCAGAAATTGCAAAGCAGTCAGCTCTTGGACTAGAAGTAAAAAAAGTAATGGATGAGGGCAAGCTTGTCTCTGACGATCTTGTCATAAGGCTTCTTCAGGCAAATATTAATCTGACGGAGTCACAATATATTTTTGATGGTTATCCAAGAAATATTGCTCAAGCGGAAACTCTTGATCGAGAAGTACTTAAAGGATCAGCATCAACAGCAGTGTATTTTGATATTAATATGGAAAGGTTAGTTGAGAGACTAACCAACCGCAGGACATGTAAGACCTGTGGAGCAATATATAACCTTATTTCGAAAAAGCCTAAGGTAATGGGCCAATGCGACCAATGCGGTGGTACCGATCTCGTACAAAGAGCGGATGACAAGGAAGAGGTGATTACAAACCGCCTCAAGGTCTTCACGGAGACCATTAATCCTGTCCTTAAGTACTACCAAGATCTTGGTCGTTTGATGAAGGTTGATGCTGAAGCAGAAGTTGACGCGATCTTTAATAAGATTTCGTCAAAAGTGTGACGTTTCAGAATTAAAATTATTGTCTTATAGTTTTTATTTTTATATAAGGTCACTTACTTTTTTAGGAAGGGCATGGCTGAGTCAACTGACACAATTGAAGTGGAAGGGGAAGTTTTAGAACTTTTACCCAACACACGTTTTAGAGTAAAACTCCCTAATGGGCACGTGGTTCTCGCGCACATTAGTGGAAAAATGAGAATGAATTTTATCAAGATTCTTCCTGGGGATAAGGTTGTAATCGAGATTAGTAAATATGACCTAGATAAGGGTCGAATCATTTTTAGAAGTAAGGGTTAATTATGAAAGTACGTTCATCTGTAAAGCCGATCTGTAAAGACTGTAAAGTTGTAAAGCGCCAAGGCGTTTTAAGAGTAATCTGTAAAGTAAATCCAAAACATAAGCAAAAACAAGGCTAGTAGGGGAAATATATGGCACGTTTATTAGGTGTAGACTTACCAAGAAATAAAAAAATGAGCGTTGCACTTAGAGCAATCTATGGTGTAGGCCCAAAAGTAGCAGCAGACGTTCTGGCGAAAGTTGGAATAAGTGCTGACAAAAGTTCAAACGAGATTACAGAGGAAGAAGTTCAGCAAATTCGAGCTGCACTTGATGAGTACACCGTTGAAGGTGACCTTCGTCGAGAAATCGCTTTGAATATTAAGCGTCTTAAAGATTTAGGATGCTATCGTGGTATCCGTCACCGCAAAGGGTTGCCGGTTCGTGGTCAGCGTACTCATACGAATGCACGCACTCGTAAAGGTCCTGCTGTTGCGATTGCAGGTAAAAAATCAATTAAGGCAATGAAATAATTTAAGGTAGGAATATATGGCTATAACTAATGCACAAAAAGCTTCTGGTATGTCTACTGGTTCTGCTACTGGCGGAGCTAAGGGTGGAAAGAAAAAAGCACGCAAAAATTTAAATCATGGTGTTTGTCACATTCACGCTTCATTCAATAACACAATCGTCACAATCAGTGATGCTGATGGAAATGCTGTTGTTTGGGCTTCTGCAGGTGGCTTAGGTTTCCGTGGTTCAAAAAAATCAACTCCGTTTGCTGCTCAGGTTGCTTCTCAAGAGGCTGCTAAGAAAGCTGCTGAGCATGGACTTTCTTCTGTTGACGTTAAAGTTAAAGGTCCGGGTGCAGGTCGTGAAAACGCTATCCGCGCTCTTTTGGCTGCAGGTCTCAGAATTACTTCTGTTGCCGATATGAGCCCAATGCCTCACAATGGTTGTCGCGCTCCAAAAAGAAGAAGAGTTTAAGCGTAATCATTGTGTCTTTAGTTTCACCGTTAGTTATGAGGAGTTATGATGAATTCTTTTATGAGTAAAAACTGGGCAGGGATGATTCGTCCAGCTGCTTTAGAAGTAGATACTGAAGGTCTAAAATCAAATTATGGTAAGTTTACTGCTAAGCCGCTTGAGCGTGGTTACGGTCTTACTCTTGGTAACTCTTTAAGAAGAGTTCTTTTATCATCACTTCAAGGTGCGGGTATCGTTGCTGTTAAAGTAGATGGTGTAGACCATGAGTTCGGAACAATTAATAACATTAAAGAAGAAGTTTCTGAAATTATCCTTAATTTAAAAGAAATCAGATTCAAAATTATCGATAAAGAAGAAGTGACTCTTGTTCTTGAAAAAAATTCTGAAGGAGCTGTTAAGGCATCAGATATTCAAGAAAATACTCACGTTAAAGTTCTAAACCCTGAGCACACAATTTGTAACGTATCTTCTGGTGGATCTATTCGCATGGAGCTTAAGGTTGCTCGTGGTAAAGGGTATGTAACTGCTCTTGATAACAAAGAATCTTTTGATCTTCCAGTTGGCTGGATTTATATCGATACACTTTTCTCACCTGTTCACCGTGTGAATTACACTGTTACTAATAGCCGTGTTGGTAAGAGAACCGATTACGATAAGCTTACTCTTGAAGTTTGGACAAATGCTGGTATCGATCCTGTTGATGCTGTAGCTATTTCAGCTAAAATTCTTCGTGATCAGCTTTCAGTGTTCCTTAACTTCGAAGATAAAGATGCTCCGACTGAGGTGAAACCTGTTGGTGCGACAGCTTCAAGTGGTGGAGTTGCAAACGAAGCTCTTTTAAAACCAGTATCAGAACTTGAGTTATCAGTTCGTTCAGCAAATTGTTTGCAGAACGCTAATATTAAATATATCTACGAGCTAGTTTCAAAAACTGAAGGCGAGATGCTCAGAACTAAGAACTTTGGACGTAAGTCTCTTAATGAAATTAAAGAGATTTTATCATCAATGGGACTTGGTCTTGGTATGAAAGTCGACAACATAATGAAACAGGTTCAGCACGCTGACTAAGCGTTCTTATAGGGGAATTTTATGAGACACGGTAATCACAAATACAAATTAGGTGTAAAACCTCAACACAGAAAAGCACTTGTTCAGGGTCTAGCTATGGAATTAATCATCCATGGAAAAATTAGAACTACTGAAACAAAAGCAAAAGCGATTAAGCCTTTCGTAGAAAAGCTAGTCACAATTGCTAAGAACGATACTGTTGCTAACAGACGTCTTGCTTTTACAAAACTTAATAACAAAGAAGCTGTTGCTGCCTTGTTTACGACAGTTGCTCCGAAGTTTAAGCAGCGTCCAGGCGGATATACTCGCATCTTAAAGCTTTCTGAAGGTCGTCTTGGAGACGGTGCTAAAGAAGCTTTTATTGCATTTGTTGAGTAATTCTACAATTTGATCATCTTTGAGACCTTCCTAGTTTCACAGCTAGGAAGGTTTTTTTTTATATGCTAAATCGAATCATCATTATTGGGCTTATTATTCTATCCGCAGTCGGCTACTCAATTTATCAAAAAAATTCACTTGAAAGTCAGCTTGCGACAAAAGAAAGTTCTATATTGAATAAACTCCCAGCGGGTGCCTTTGAAACTTTAGCTGGTAAAGCCTTTGATCCGAATGAGCTTTTTTCTGAAAGAATAGGCCTCGTTATTGTTCATTTTTGGGGTACTTGGTGTGCCCCATGCGAAGCTGAGCTTCCGGAGCTTTTAACCTTTATAAAGCGTTTTGAGGGCCGCAGTGATGTTAAATTTTTATTGGTCGCGGTCAATGATGAAAAATTTAAAATAGAGAAACATCTTAAGACTCTTTCCATTCCAGCTTCTTCGATTGAGTGGCTAATTGATAACAAGAACGTTCACCGAGATATTTATGGTACCACTAGAGTACCGGAAACTTATGTGTTCTCGTCGGATAAGACGACACTAAGGAAGTACATGGGTCCCCAGGAGTGGAATAAGACCATGTTTTTCCAAAGTTTTGACGAATTTTTGCAGATATCCCAATCAAAATTGTAAATAAAATCCGCATTCAGACAAATCTCCTGTCAAGAAAAACGACAAACTGTCGATAAGTAAGACGATTACTAAAATAGATGTTCATGGAATGAGCATCTGTCACAGGAGAAACGTCATGATTGATTGGAAAGCGATTAAAGAACTTCATACAACAAAGAGCCTCGAGAAGATCATTGGGAATTGGTACGGACTCGACTTAGTGTATGTAGACACGCAAGGGCGAGCGCAATTCATTCAAGATCCCTCCTACTCCTTTAAGTCACCCTTTTTAAAACTTCAAATGACCCACTCTTATGGCCATGACTGGCTCGAAACTGACATAGAAAAAGTTTTCGAATTCTTCAATTCATCATCTGAAGAGGGCTATGAATTTAATGCTTTCTTTCCTGGCACATTTGGATACTCGCACAAGGTTGTCGTGGATGGAGAGTTTTGTGGAGTGGTGATTGCTTATCCTTATTTTAAAGACACATCAACGTCTGAAGAAATGGAAGGGGTTCACCAAAAAATGGTGGAGTGTGGGATTAGTGAAGAGGATGCAAAATTTGCCATCTCCAAAGTAAAAAAATTCTCAGGTCGATTCTACACAGAAATGAAAGAGCTGGTTTGGATCATGGCCGATGAAGTGGGAACATTTCATCAGGAGATTTCTAAGCGTGAATCAAGAATTATGGATCTAAATTCTGAGCTAGGAAATAAGTACAGATATCATAACCTAATTGGTAAATCGAAAAAGATGCAACAGGTATACCACCTCTTATCTAAGGTCGCTAACTCTGAGTCCACCATCATGATTCAAGGTGAAAACGGTACAGGTAAAGAGATGGTGGCGAAGGCGATTCACTATAATTCAACCAGAAAAGATGCTGTCTTCATGGCCGTCAACTGCTCAGCCTTTAACGACAATCTTCTTGATTCAGAACTTTTTGGACACGTGAAAGGTGCCTTTACGGGTGCGATTAAAGATAAGAAAGGTGTCTTCGAAGTCGCCAATGGAGGGACTCTATTCTTGGATGAAATTGGAGATACGTCCCCATCGATGCAAGTAAAACTTCTTCGTATCCTTCAAGAAGGAACATTTCTTCCAGTGGGGGCAACCACTCCAAGAAAAGTGAATGTGAGAGTTGTGGCAGCAACAAATAAAAATCTGAAAGAAATGATTGCGAAGGGCGAGTTTAGAGAAGATCTCTATTATAGAATCAACGTTATTAATGTCGCTTTGCCAGCATTACGTGAAAGACAGGAAGATATTCCAGTGTTGATGGACTTTTTTCTTCAAAAACGTTGTGAGGAAGCCGGTGTTCCTTTAAAGACTTTTTCAAAAAAGTGTTTAGAAAAAATGTTGGATCACCACTGGCCAGGAAACGTTCGAGAGCTTCAAAATGAAGTTGAGCGTCTTGTGGTTCTTGCCGGCGAAGATAAAACAATTACACCTGATATGTTATCAGCAAGGATTTTAGAAAGTGGTGAATCACATTCACATTCTCACTCTCATTCAGGAGGGAGTGTACTAAAAGGTGTGAATACGAGTGGCTCTTTAAAGGATGCACTTGAAGAACTTGAAATTCTTATGATTCGCGAGGGCCTTAAGCGTTGTGGTTTTAATAAATCCAAACTAGCGAAAGAATTAGGAATTTCTCGAGCAGGACTTATCATGAAAGTTGAAAAGTATGGTCTAGATAAACGAGCACAAAAACGCGCCGCTGGCGAGTAATCGAAAAAAGGGGAGGCAAGCCTTCCCCTTTTCAATTTAAAATATGCCTAAAATTATTGATACAAAAGTTACCCACGAAAAAGTGGTCCTCTATGATGATGGTGAGGATGTATTTGTAGAGGGTGATACTTCTAGAGATCTCTTTATTATCCAAGAAGGAGAAATAGAAATATTTAAAAAATCTCCTTTAGGTGAACTAAAACTAGCCGTTTTTAAGCGCGGTGATTTTTTTGGAGATATGGCACTTTTGCAAGGTGGACATCGTTTTGCTGGAGCAAAAGCGAAAGGAAAGACGAAGCTTCTCGTCATTCAGCCAGGTGGATTCCTTCTCAAGATTCGTAGAGATCCTACCTTTGCTTTTGAAATGCTCCAAGCACTCTCACTGAGAATAAAAGTTTCAAATGAGCGTCTTCTTGAGGTCATTCAAAAGGGGAATATCCCTAAAGATAAAGTAGAAGAAATTCTTCAGATGCTGAGTGGAAAATGATTACGAATCTCACGACAAAAAAAATGGTGGTGATTTCGGATCTTCATTTTGGTAATCCCTTTTCATCAACGACACATATTGTTCTGGATTTTATTAAATGGGCGGCTGCTCAAGATTTCGATATTTGTATCAATGGCGATGGGCTCGAGGTTGCTCAAGCTTCACTCAGTAAAATGGTCACTGAAATGCCTGAGGTGGTAAGAACGATTAAAAATATCAACAAACAAAATCATAATATCTATTATATTGTTGGTAATCACGACATGCCTTTTGAGAATTTCCTAGAAGATTGGGGCTATTTTAAAGTCTCTCCTTTTTTAAATGTAGAATCGGGAGCTTCAAGGATTCGGATCGAGCATGGGCACATCTATGATCCACTTTTTGTGAAATATCCTAGACTCTATGAGAAACTCACCCATTTCGGTGGGTTGCTTTTAAAAATCTCACCAAGCCTTTACAAAAGTTGGATCGCGTTTGAAAAATGGAGAGCACATTTAAGGGCAAAAAAAACTGGAATTATTGGGGAGCCTCCTGAGTTTCAAGAGGCAGCGAGAGAAATTTCTGAAAGAGGATTTGATTGTGTCGTGTTTGGTCATACTCATCACCCAGGCGAAGTCATTCTTGAAAACGAAAAAAGATATTTAAATCCAGGCTCCTGGCTTCTTTCTTGTCACTATGTTGAAATTAATAACGGCCATGTCTCACTTAAAATCTGGGATAACTCAAGGCAGCATTCTTTACCCTGAAGTTCATCCAAGGTATAACTTTTGGACAAAATTCAGGAGGGTCCCATGTTGACCAACGAACAACGTCGCGAACAACTTTCTTCGCTGTCAAAACAAGCGGAATTGGGTGGCGGTCTAGAAAGAATAAATAAACAACACGAGCAAGGAAAATACACGGCCCGGGAAAGAATCAATAAGCTTCTTGATCCAGAATCATTTATTGAGTTTGATAAATTTGTCGTTCATCGCTGTGATTCTTTTGGAATGGAGAAAACCAAATATCTTGGAGACGGTGTTATTACTGGGATTGGGAAAATTAATGGTCAGCAAGTTGCCATTTTTTCTCAAGACTTTACCTGTTGGGGTGGTGCCCTCGGTGGATCATTTGCAAAGAAAATTTGCAAGGTCATGGACTTTGCTCTTGAAAATAAAATTCCTGTCATTGGTATCAATGATTCAGGTGGAGCAAGAATCCAAGAGGGTGTTGAATCCCTAGCCGGTTATGCTGAAATCTTCTATCGAAACGTGAAGGCCTCGGGAGTGATCCCACAAATTTCTCTTATCATGGGACCATGTGCAGGTGGAGCTGTTTATTCTCCAGCGATGACTGACTTTATTTTCATGGTAGATAAAACGTCTTACATGTTTGTGACGGGCCCCGATGTTATTAAAACCGTGACCCATGAAGAAGTGACGAAAGATGACTTAGGTGGAGCTCATACACATAACGAAAAATCAGGTGTTGCTCACTTTAGAACAGATGATGAGGATGACTGCTTTGAAAGAGTAAGAGAACTTTTCTCATTCATTCCCGCTTGTAATAAAGCAAAGCATTCACTGAAACTCACGACAGATTCAGTCACTCGATCAAATAATAAACTTAAAAACTTCATCCCTGACAATTCAAAGAAGCCTTATGATATGCATGAGCTTATTCTTGAAGTCATCGATGACCAGCACTTCTTAGAAGTCCATGCCGATTTTGCTAAAAACATTCTGACTGGATTTGCTTCTATTGGGGGAATCAAGGTCGGAATTGTTGGAAATCAGCCAAGTTTTTTGGCCGGCTGCTTAGATATCGACTCTTCTGTGAAAGCCGCTCGTTTTGTTCGTTTTTGTGATGCCTTTAATATTCCTATTATCACTCTAGTAGATGTTCCAGGATTCTTACCAGGTACTGTTCAGGAGTATGGTGGGATTATCCGTCACGGAGCTAAATTACTATACGCTTACTCTGAGGCAACGGTTCCACTAATTACTTTGATTACAAGAAAAGCCTACGGTGGTGCCTATGATGTGATGGCATCAAAACACATTAGGGCCGATATTAATCTTGCCTATCCGACAGCAGAAATTGCGGTGATGGGAGCTGAGGGTGCCGTTAATATTATTTTTAGAAATGAACTTAATGGATTAAAAGGTGAAGATTTCAACAAGAAGAAAGCAAGTCTTGTGGAAAACTATGAAAATAACTTCGCTAACCCGTATAGAGCAGCAGAGCTTGGGTATGTGGATGAGATCATTAATCCAGAGATCACGAGACAACGTTTGTATCAGTACTTGAAGGCCCTAGAGCATAAAAAAATTCCAACGCCAGATCGTAAACATGGGAATATTCCACTATGAAAGGTAAAAGAGTATTAATTATTAATCGTGGTGAAATTGCTATTCGAGTTGCAAAAGCTTTAAATGAATTGGGTCTCGTTTCAGTCGGCGTTTGGACTGACAATGAAACAGAACCACCTCACTTAGAATATTGCCAAGAATGGGTAAGACTCGCTGGAAATAACAACAAAGAAACGTATCTAGATATCCCAAAAATTATGAAACTTATCGATGATTATAAAATCGATGGTGTTCATCCTGGTTATGGATTTCTTTCTGAGAACCGTGAATTCTCTGAAGCCCTGGCGAAGAAGGGAATTACCTTTATTGGCCCAAATCCAACCGCGGTTTATAAAATGGGGGCGAAGGATATTTCTAAGCAGGTTGCTAAGGAAGCTGGTGTCCCAGTTGTTCCTGGTTCAATTGGGGAAGTTCCCACTGTTGAGGAAGCCGTTAAACTTGGAAACGAAATGGGTTACCCGATTCTTCTTAAGGCCGTTGCAGGCGGTGGTGGTAAGGGAATGAGGCCTTGTTACTCAGAGGAAGATGTAAAAAATAATTTTGCAGCAGTTCAGCGAGAAGCCCTTTCTAGTTTTGGATACGCGGGTCTCCTCGTTGAAAAATATATTTTAAATCCTCATCACATTGAGGTTCAAATCCTCGCCGATAAAAAAGGCAATGTGTACCACGTCTTTGAGCGCGAATGCTCTGTTCAGCGTCGACATCAAAAAATTATTGAGGAGGCACCATCTCCCTTTATTGGAAATGATGAAGCTTTAAGAAAATCTATTTGTGAGACGGCCGTCAAGTGTGCCAAAGCCGTGAATTATGATTCAGCTGGTACGGTCGAATTCATTATGGGTGAGGATAAAAAATTCTACTTCCTTGAAATGAACACTCGTATCCAGGTGGAGCATCCCATCACTGAAGAGATCACTGGAGTTGATCTTGTTGCTAATATGATTAAAGCTGCCTTTGGTGAGCCACTTGATTTTAATTCTCAAGAGGACATTAAGATTCAAGGGCACGCTATTGAGCTTCGTATTTGTGCAGAAGATCCTATCTCAATGTTACCGGCACCAGGAAAAATTGTTGGATTTGAAACAACGTTTCCTCAAGGAATACGTTTTGATCATTGTATTTATCCAAAATTTACCATCACTCCAGATTTTGATCCCATGATTGGAAAACTAATTGCTCGAGGTTTTAATCGCGATGTTGCCCTTCGAAAAGTTAGAAACGCTGTGGATGGACTCATTATTGATGGTATTAAAACAAATATAGCCCTTCATAAGGTGATCTTAGATGAGGCCAATTTTCGCAAAGGAAATTATTCAACGAACTACATCGGTACCGTTAAGCCACAAGAAAAAGTGGCACCTAAAGAAGACATAAAATCCTTCATGCTCAAGGTTGCGGCCATTGAGCTAAATCAATTGGGGGGAAAGGTATGAGATATTATTTTCTTAACCAAGACATGAAAGAATTTAGTCTCGATGTTGAAATTCAAGCCGGGAAAGTCATGGAGTTTACGCACGAAGGTGCGAAAACAAAATTATTTTTAAAGAGCCTCGCAGGGAAAAATTATTATTCCTTTGATGGAGTAGCGTGGAAAAAGCTCGCGGCCCTCGGTGTGAATGAAGTTTTAGTTTCAAATTCAGAAGTCTATAAGGTCTATAGAGGCTTTAAACCATCTGGTTTAAATAAGGGAGGAGCTGGAGCACTTGTCACACAGATGCCTGGTAAAATCGTTAAAATTATGAAGAAAGAAGGGGATAAAGTTTCTAAAGGTGAAACGGTCCTGATTCTTGAGGCCATGAAAATGGAAAATGAAATTAAGTCCGGTGCGGATGGCACAGTTAAATCTGTGAACGTCAAAGAGGGTCAGGCCCTTGAAGCTGG
>Ga0157606_1376936_pt1 | contig 11973 bp, 24 predicted proteins | sample GEODES131metaT_FD_106803 | JGI IMG/M metagenome (GOLD analysis project Ga0157606, IMG submission 106803) | Eutrophic lake water microbial communities from Lake Mendota, Wisconsin, USA - GEODES131 metaT (Metagenome Metatranscriptome) | ecosystem: Environmental > Aquatic > Freshwater > Lake ... | reverse complement strand
TTTCAATTTTTCAAAATGAACACGAGCTTTTAGAATACTCATTAAGGAAGCAATCTCGATTCACCCAACCGTCCTAAAGGTCTGGTTCTACAGAGACAGCTGCCTTCATCCTAAGTACCGAGGTTTAACCCCCATCCTCCAATGGAACCTCCAAGGGAAAAGAAAAAACCCTACGATACTGAGCCAATTTCCCCAGTCAAAAGAAAGTTCGGCGCCAAAAAAGAGCCTACAGTCATTGAAAAAGCTGACTTTAGCAAATAAAACATCGAAGAGCTTTTACTCGGCATGGGTGTTGAATTCAGAAACCCTGAGAAAGTTGCCGGAGGTTGGTTACCTCTTGAGGCATATGACGATAAAGAGTTCGACACCAGACTGCCACATGCCTGGATTAATCCACACAGCGCCCTTACTCCTAAAGATGGTGTTGGTGCACAAGGTCTTTGGAAAGACAAAGATGGTCTGTGCTACTGGCGCAAGCTTAGAATCATGAAATACCTCGTTAAGACCGACAGATTTGAAGGTTTCTGGGAAAATACTAGAGAGAAAGTCCGTCTTGCAAGAATTTTTATTCACTTTGACGAGGAGGACCCTAAGATCTTCGCCAGACGTTTCCAAGCAGCTCACATGAAACGGAAAAATGCCGACGCATTGATCAAGTATAACTACTACATCGAAAACATGCCAAAGCATCAAGCACCTGAGGTTGACTCTAACTAGACCAACCGTGTGCTTTAGATGACCTAAAACACCAAGGCACTCAGAGGCAAGTCCTCGGCAGATACCACTACCCTATTGAATGAGGTCAACGTAGATTTCTGCAAGACGATGAACAAGATTATTTTTGACAAGCACTGCTCTGATAAGTAAAACAACCTTATCACCGGTAAACTGGATCTGCCACCACCTGTTGAAGCTAAACCAACTCCATATTTTGGAATGATAAAGATCCCTCAGCACGACTACGACAAAGTTTTTACTAAGTTCTGCCTCAGAACTCTCACCCGTTACGATGAAATTATCCGAGCTCAGCAAGAGATCCGCAAAGAGTGCAACGACGTCGCTGCCAAGGACATCTACAACCCAAACGTGACTAAGACTATGAAAGTCGACGAATTTAAGCAAATTTAAACATCGAGCATTACTCAGACCAGTTACTACTTGAAAGAAACTTGGCTCAACAAACTTAAAGAAATTATTAAGACTAACTTTGGCTAAGCAGAGGCTAAGGGTTTGAGCGCTTTCAACTTATAAGTGACAAATAAGGCTGAGTATGAGTAAAGCGACCTAAAGAGATTCCTTGTACAATAGAGGTTCATCATGGAGGACACTCTACTTGAGCTCACTCAAAAGTCAGTGCATCGTTTTGTTGACTGTATAATGTCATTCCTGCCCATCGCTACTGTCGTCAGAGACACAGGAGATGTTACAAACACTTACTATACCGCGGAGCAGATTAAAGCTCTCGGAGCTCCTAAGCCAAAGTTCCCCCTCTTTTAAATTGATGTTGTTTTAAACGAGTAAAACGAGCCAGAGTATTCTCACGGCTCCTGGGATATTGTTCGCAGCATCCTTAAGACCTTTGACAATGGTTTGACTGCTCTTGAACAAGTCGTTCTCCTCGAATAAAAGCTTCTTCCGCAGCTATTCAAGTCCAACCAGAAGCTCTATTTGAAAGTGCCAGTAAAGCCAGAAGAAATGCCCGAGGCTCCTGACCCAAATGACAAAAAGGCATTACCTGATCCTAACGCCTGGATCTACCAATCTTACTCAAAGCTCAGAGCCAAAATTGTCGAAACTATTGAACCTTTAGAGTAGTACCTTGCAACTCTAAAAAAATACTAGACTGAGTACAAGTTAGACAAGCATTAAGTAATTCGTGTTCTTGATGATGAGGAAAATCCACCAGAGCCTGCGAACTTGCGTGCTGATGTTATATTCCATTAGAAAGAGGCATCTCGTCTGATGTAAGAGATTCCTGACAATATTATTGTTTCAATGTTCCAAATAAATGTCGGTAACATCCGTGATATTATTGTTGAAAAGCATACATGGATTGCAAATCAGGAAATTGAACTTATTGCAAAGATGGCTAAGAAGATGGCAAACAACACAATTGATGCCTTTTACAAAATTAATGACAAGATTAACTCAACACCTAAAGACATTGAGGAACTTTCTGCAATTAGAGACTTCATGCAATCGGTACCAAACGAAATTGAGAAGCTAGATGGTCAAATCAAACTCGGAATGCAGGTTTATCAGATTCTCGAAGAATTTAAGTATGCCTTCGCAGAAGATGAAGACTATGACAAACAATGGAGACTTTATGGTTCACCCAACGATACTAAATCTGTCATTGGACGTCAGATGGCTGCACTTGAAAAGGAGAAAGACAAGTTCGTTAACCTCATGTAACAGGAACAAGGTGACTTTGATTTGAAGGTTAACGATATTGCTAGCAAGGTTACCAGCTTCACCCAATACCAAGACATAAATTCCTATGAAGAGGTTTCTCAAAATGCAAAAGAAGTGTGGGCCAAACTAACCTGGGCAACTGAAAATGCCAAAATGTACAATAATCGTGAAGCACTGACCGGAAACGATGAAACAAATTACGATAACATAAATTTGTCCGTCAAGGAGTTTGAACCCTTCTACAACCTGTGGACAACAACTGATCTTTGGCGTAAGTCCCACAAAAGCTGGTTGAATGACGATTTTGACAAACTTGATGCCTAATTCTTGGAAGAGTGTGTCGAAAACTCTGATAAAATAATGAATAAGGTTATTCGTTAACTCAAAGACAAAGAAGTCCCAACAATTAAGAGGATTGCTGAGATTGTTAAAGAGGAGGTAGAATCCTTCAAGAAATATGCACCGATGGCTGTTGCTCTCAGGACTGAAGGTTTGAAAGATCGCCACTGGCAGCAGATCAGCAATGTTTGCGGCTTTGAGGTTAAGCCATATGAAGGTTTCACTTTCCAAAATATTTTAGATATGAACTTATACAAGTTTAGCGATGAAATTTGCGAAATTGGTGAGCGTGCAGGTAAGGAGTTTAACATTGAAACATCTATGAATCGCATGAGAAATGATTGGCTCAACGTTTTCCTGACAACGAAGCCATTCAGAACGTCAAACACTTGCACTGTTCTTGGATTCGACGAGGCCTAAAACTTCCTTGACGAGCACTAAACTCTCGCTTAAACTCTCCAGTTCTCACCCTTCAAGAAGCCTTTCGAGCAGGACATTGAAGAGTGGTGTTCAACTCTTCTGTATGTGTCTAATGTTATTGAAGAATGGCTGAAATGTCAGAAGTAATGGCAGTATCTTCAGCCAATTTTTGACTCAGCTGATATTATGAAGTAGTTGCCTCTTGAAACCAAACGATTCAAATCTGTTGACAAGACATGGAGAGATATTATTAAAGGGACACAGGCATAACCTAATACTTTGGAGACATGTATTCGTGACAACAAAACTATGCTTGCCAGATTGGAGCAATGTAATATTGATCTCGATAAAGTTCAAAAGGGTCTTAAAGATTATCTCGAACAAAAGCGTACTGTCTTCGCTCGTTTCTATTTCTTATCAAATGATGATCTTCTCGAAATTTTGTCTCAGACTAAGGATGTAGAAAAGGTTTAGTCGCATCTTAGAAAAGTCTTTGAAAATATGACTGAGCTTCAGTTCTAACCAGACAAAACAATCACTGGTATGTACTCTGGTGAAAAGGAATTTATTCCACTTTCAGCAAGTCTTGATCCAAAGGACAAGAAGGTTGAAGATTGGATGGGTGAAGTCGAAAACATGATGTTTATGACTGTTAGAGATGTCCTAAAATTCTCAATTGATGATTATAAAGAGATGTCAAGACCTGAATGGATTAAAAAACATCCTGGTCAGTGTGTCTTGAATGGTTCATAAGTTCACTGGACCTCTGAACTAGAAGAAGCTATAAAGAAGGACGGCATCAAGGGAGTTGAGGAAAACTTGAAAATGCTAGATGCTTAGCTTCTTGAAACTGTAGCTCTTGTGCGTCAACGTCTGAATAAACTTCAGTCTATGACTCTTGGTGCCCTAATCGTTATCGATGTCCATGCCAAGGACGTAATAAGAAAATTGAAGGAAGATCGTGTCGAGGATATTAACCACTTTAACTGGATTTCCCAACTTCGTTATTACTGGACTGATGACAATTGCTGGGTCAGATGTATTCAAACCAATTTCCCTTATGGTTATGAGTACCTAGGTAACTCTTAACGTCTCGTTATCACACCACTAACTGATAAGTGTTACATGACACTAATGGGTGCTCTTAAACTTGATCTCGGGGGTGCACCTGCTGGCCCAGCCGGTACTGGTAAGACTGAGTCTACTAAAGATCTTGCTAAGGCTCTAGCCAAACAGTGTGTCGTGTTCAACTGCTCTCCAACTATGGAAATCACTATGATCACTACTTTCTTCAAAGGTCTTGCTGCTTCAGGTTCATGGATTTGCTTCGACGAATTCAACAGAATCAATATTGAGGTACTGTCTGTTATTGCACAGCAACTTCTGCAGTTATTCGGTGAGAAGGCAAAGGGTTCAAGAGAGGTAGTCTTTGAGGAATCAAATATCAGAATGAAACCAACTTTTTGTGTTTTTATTACTATGAATCCGGGTTACGCTGGTAGAACTGAACTTCCTGACAACTTGAAGGCTCTTTTCAGACCAGTCGCTATGATGGTCCCAGACTACGGTCTTATTGGTGAGATTATGCTTTACTCCTTCGGTTTTACAAAGGCCTCAATTCTAGCAAACAAGATGGTAACCACTTTCAAACTTTGTTCAGAACAATTATCATCTCAGGACCATTATGATTACGGAATGCGTGCTGTACGTTCTGTCATTAATGCTGCAGGTATTCTTAAGATGTCCCCCCTAACTGCTGAATTGACTGAGGACTAGTTACTTCTTCGCGCCCTCAGAGACGTCAATGTACCAAAGTTCCTAAAAGATGATCTTCCATTGTTCGAAAACATTATTAAAGATCTTTTCCCTGGTGTTAAAAAACCAGAAATCGACCAAGGATCATTGTTGACTCAGTTGAAGAAATGTTGCCTTGAAAACAAGCTACAAGCAACTTAACCATTCATCGATAAGGTAATTCAGCTCTTCGATACAATTCAAGTGCGTCACGGTCTTATGCTTGTTGGTCCAACTGGTGGTGGAAAAACTGCGAACTACAAAGTTCTTTGTGAAGCTATGACTGCTTTGAGAGGTCACGATGAGTACCAAAGAGTTCATTACCACATCTTGAACCCTAAGTCAATCACTATGGAGTAACTTTATGGAGGTCTTGACCCTTCAACAAATGAATGGAATGATGGTATTGCCGCTATTCTAGTAGCAGAAGCCTCAAAGGATGAATCACCTGATAAGCATTGGATCATGTTCGACGGTCCAGTCGACGCTCTTTGGATTGAATCCATGAACACTGTGCTTGATGACAACAAGAAACTTTGCCTAAACTCAGGTGCCATCATCAATTTGACTCCTCGCATGACAATGATGTTCGAGGTCGAAGATCTATCAGTCGCTTCTCCCGCTACTGTGTCCCGTTGCGGTATGATTTACATGGAGCCAGGTGCCCTTGGTATTCAGCCCCTTGTTCAGTCTTGGATCTTGACCTTACCCCCATCTATGAAACTTAGAAAGCAAACTATGCCAATGATTGAGAAACTGTTTGAAAAATACCTCGAGCCAATGATCAACTACACGAGAAAGAGCTGCCCAGAGCCTGTCATCACTGTAGACAACAATTTAGCTTGCTCATTCTTCCGCGTTCTTGATTGCTATTTCTAAGCATACTTTGATACAGAACTCAAAAAAGTCTCTGCTGACGAAGTTGAATAACTTGAACAAGTGATCGAAGGAATTTTCGTTTTCTCAATTGTGTGGTCTGTTGGTTGCACTACTAATCTTGATGGCAGAGTTAAATTCAATAACAAACTAAGAGAAATTATGGGCAAAGAAAACAAATTCAAATTACCAACCACTGGAACTTGCTATGACTACAAATTTGACACAGCTAAATAAGAATGGGTCTACTGGACTGACACGATTGAACCATTTGTAATTGATGGCAAAGCTCAGTACAATGAAATAATTGTACCCACTTTCGACTCAATCAGAATGAAATTTATTAAAGGACTACTTCTCAAAAATAAAAAACATTGTTTATCACCAGGTCCCACTGGTACAGGAAAGACCGTTAACATTGCAAACCTAATTAATCTCGAAATGCCAGAAGATTTTTCGTCCGTTCCCCTTACTTTCTCTGCGCAAACTTCCGCAAATCAGACTCAAGATGCTATTGACCAAAAATTGGAAAAGAGAAGAAAAGGCATCTATGGACCACCAGTCGGTAAGAAGCTCATTCTTTTCATTGATGATCTGAATATGCCCAAGAAGGAAGAATATGGTGCATAACCACCAATTGAATTGCTCAGACAATGGATGGACCACAAAGGTTGGTACAATCGTTTGACCAAAGAATATATGGAGATCCAAGATATTATTTTCGTAACCGCAATGGGACCACCCGGTGGTGGTCGTTCAGTGCTAACCTAACGTCTGTAACGACACTTTAACATTATCACCTACTCTCAACTTGATAATACAAGTATTGAAATGATTTTCAACAAGATTGTGAACAGATACCTTGGTTCATTCTCTGATGATGTTAAGAACGGTACTTCAAAGATCGTCGAAGCCACTCAGATGGTATACAATGGTGTTGAAGAGAAACTTAGACCTATTCCAGCCAAATCTCACTACACTTTCAATCTGCGTGATATGTCAAAGATTTTCTAAGGTATCTGCAGCTGCAGTCCCAAGTTTGTGACCACCAAACTTGACTTGATCAAATTGTGGGTTCACGAAAACCAGAGAGTGTTCGGCGATCGTATGATCAGTGATGCTGACAGGAAGATCTTACTTGATCTTCTTATGAATGAGGCCGAAAGAAAATTTGAACTCCAACACTCTTAGATCTTTGACAATGATAGAATCATTTATGGAGACTTTGGATTTGGAATGGAAGGTGAAGGCAGACCATATCAGATTCTCAACGACCTTCCTGCCATGGTTAAAAAAATAGAAGAGTATCTTGATGACTACAACTCATCAAGCAAGACCCCGATGAAACTCATTCTTTTCTTGGATGCTTGTGACCATGTTGCTCGCATTGCCAGAGTCTTGAGACAACCACTTGGTAATGCTTTGTTACTTGGTGTTGGTGGTTCTGGACGTCAATCACTTGCAAGACTTGCAACTTATATTTCAAATTATAAGCAATTCTAAATTGAGGTTATCAAGGGCTATTCTATGAAAGACTGGCGTGAAAACTTAAAAACTGTGCTTATGATTGGTGGTGTTTAAGGTAAAGCAACCTCTTTTGTGTTCGTTGATACCCAAATTATTAACGAAAATATGCTTGAAGACATTAACACCGTTCTTAACTCTGGTGATGTTCCCGGACTTTATAAAACTGAAGACGAAGAGCCCATCATGGCCGTCGGTAAGATTGAATGCACACGTAAATAAATTGCTATTACAAAGATGAATATGTTCTAGTGCTATCTCAACAGAGTGAAGGCTAACATTCATATGGTAATCGCTATGTCACCACTGGGAGAAGTTTTCAGATCACGTCTCCGCATGTTCCCATCTCTCGTTAACTGCAGTACAATTGATTGGTTCACTAACTGGCCAACTGAGGCTCTTATTAATGTCGCTAGAGGCTCTGTTACAGACCCAGACGCACAAATGGATCTTGGCGCAGATGAGGAATCATGCATTGAACTGTTCAAGATTATCCATCAGTCTGTCGAATAAAAGTCAGAGGAATTTAAGGAGTCTATGCGTAGAATCAACTATGTCACTCCAACGTCATATCTTGAACTTTTATCAATGTACAAGAAGATCTTAAAGACACAAAGAGTCAAGGTTGAAAAGGGTCGTAGTCGTCTTGCAAGAGGTCTTGAAGTACTTAAGACAGCAGCTGTTGAAGTGGACAAACTTCAAAGAAAACTAGAAGCTGACGCCCCTATCCTTGCCAAAACACAAATTGAAGTCGAAAGCACCAAAAAGATCATCGCCGAGAAGACAGTTAAGGCCGAAGCTGTAAAATCAGTCGTCGTTGTAGAAGAAGAGGAAGCTTCAAAGCAAGCAGCAGAAGTAAAAGAAATCAAAGACAATGCTGATATGGAGCTAAACACCGCTCTTCCCGAACTTGCTATTGCCGTCAAGAAGGTAGAGTCAATTGAAGTCAGCGCTTTCTACTCTCTTAAAACAATCAAGAAGCCAGCTCCTTCTGTCGTCGCTGTGTTCAAGATTTGCGCCATGTTCTTGCTGCCAAATGACAAACCAAAAAAGCCATAAGGAGATAAGGCCGAAAGTGATCCCGAGGGCTATTGGGATCTTGCCTTAGCGAAATTCTTGAATGAACCAAAAGCTTTCTTAAGAGCTTTGGTTGAATACGACAGAGATAACATTCCAGATGCCCTTATTAAGAAAGTAACACCGTTGATGACAGAAGACGTTATGTCAGAGGCAAGAATCAAGGGTGCTTCCCAGGATCTTCTACCTGTGAGAGTTTGGGTTGTCGCTATGATTAAGTACTACTAAGTACTAAAGATTGTGAATCCTATGAGAGAGACAGCCCGTGTTATGGGAGAAAAGCTTGCAGTTGTCATGGGAGCTCTTGCAGAGAAGCAAAAGATGGTTCGTGAAATTAATGCTGAGCTGGACGACCTTAACTCAAACGGTGCCAGACTTATTGCAGAGGCAAAGAAACTAAATGAAGACATTGAGGAGTGCGGCAAGAAGCTCATTCGTGCTGAAAAGATGATTGGTGGTCTTGAGGGTGAAAGAACCCGTTGGACAGAGACTGTCGCCTCACTTACCAAACAGCAAGAAATGCTTACAGGTGACTGTTTGATTGCAGCAGGAATGATTTCGTATTCTGGTCCCTTCACTGCGGTTTATAGAGAGCAACTCGAAACTGGATGGCGTAATGCTGTTAAGAAACTTGGTGTTAAAGTGACAGCAGGTGTAACTATGCGTAAAGTCTTGGGTAACGACGTTACAATCAGAGGATGGGCTGTTGCTGGTCTTCCAAGTGATAACCTTTCAATCGAAAACGGTATAATTATGTTCGGATCTCGCAGATGGCCACTTATGATTGACCCTTAAACTCAGGCTAACAAGTTCGTAAAGCAAATGGGCAAGACTCATCCTGAAGGTATTGAGTGCTTTAAACTATCTCACCCGACTCTGATTAGAGACCTTGAATTTGCTATACAGTTTGGTAAGTGGGTCCTGCTTGAGAATATTGGTCAGGAGCTTGATCCAGCACTTGAACCAATTCTTCTTATGTAACTCATAAAGACTGGTAACTCATACACTATTAAGGTAGGTGATAAGTCAGTGCCTTACAACGCTAACTTCAAGTTCTTTATCACAACTACACTTCCAAACCCTCACTATGCTCCAGAAACATCAGTTAAGGTCACTATTTTAAATTTTGCAATTACTCCAGCTGGACTCGAAGAGCAAATGCTCAGTTAATTCGTCATGTTGGAGATGTCAGAACTTTAAGAGAAAAAGAATCAAATCGTCGCTGACAACGCAAGATCAGCGAAGATTATGGAGGAACTTGAAGATAAAATTCTCGCAACCCTCTCAGAAGCTCAAGAAATCATGGACTTACTCAAGGATGATAACCTTATTAATATCCTTGCAGATTCCAAGACAACTGGAGACGAAATCAACGTGCGTCGTGCTGAGTCAGAGATCACAGAAAAGGAAATTGATATTACTCGTGAGTCATTCCGTCAAGTCGCTTATCGTGCCTCACTTCTTTTCTTCTGTATCGTAGACCTTAATATCATTAACGATATGTACCAGTATTCACTTTAATGGTTCTAAAGACTTTTTGCTTCTTCTGTAAAAGATTCATAACCATCGGAAGATGTAACTGAGCGTATCGCGCTGCTGAATGAGTATCAGACTTTGGCCCTATATCAAAACGTTTGTCGTTCCTTATTCGAACGCAATAAGCTTCTTTTCTCCCTACTTCTTTGCGTTAAGATTCTGTTTGGTGATAACAAAATTGATGTAGATGAGTGGAGATTCTTTTTGGCTGGTCCTTCCGGTGAAATTGAAACTATGTAGAACCCAACTGACTGGCTTGATGATCTTGAGTGGACTCAAGTGCATAAGCAACTTGTGTATATGGATCAAAAATTGCCCAGCTTTGCCGGTATTCTAGAATACTTTATTAACTTCCATAAGAAGTTCAAAAAGATTTTCGATTCTACATCTGCTCATGAGGAACCTCTACCAGGGGAATGGAATACAAAGCTGAATAGCTTACAAAAAATGCTTGTTCTTAAAGCCATCAGACCAGACAAAATTACTATGGCCTTGCAAAACTACATCAGTGAATAAATCGGCAAGTAGTATATTGAACCACCTACTTTTAGACTTGCGAGTTGCTATAAAGATTCTTCAAATGTGACACCCTTAATTTTCGTCCTTTCATCTGGCTCTGATCCAGTTGCATCATTCAAAAAGTTGTGCGCTGAAAACGATATGATGAACAAATTTGACACTATTTCACTTGGTTAAGGCTAGGCTAAGAAAGCAGAAGCTAAGCTTGAAAATGGAAGAAACAAGGGCTGGTGGATTCTCCTGCAAAACTGCCATTTATGTGTGTCCTGGTTACCAAAACTAGAAGTTATAGTTGAAAGTCTTGTCGAGACCAACCACCCAGACTACAGAATCTGGATGACTTCTATGCCCTCACCTGCATTCCCAGTATCAGTGCTTTAAAATTCTGTTAAGATGACTATGGAACCACCATCTGGTCTCCGTTAAAATCTCCTTCAAAATTATGAAGGCTTTGACAATTAACAACTTAACGACTGCCGTAAACCTGCTGAATACAAAAAACTTCTATTCGCCTTCTCGTTCTTCCACGCCATAGTCCAAGATAGAAGAAAGTTCGGTGCGATTGGTTGGAACATTCCTTACGCCTTTACTTATGAAGATTTTGATGTTTGCAGAAGACAACTAAAGATATTCTTAGACAACTATGACCAGATTCCATTCAAGGTGCTAAATACTCTTGGAGCAGAAATTAACTACGGAGGTCGTGTCACAGATGACAAAGACGTTCGTTTGATTAAATCTATTCTTGCTAGATTCATTCAAGCAGATTGCCTCAACGTAGGATTTGCCCTTTCAGATTCAGGTATCTACAAGTCTATCCCTGAAGGTTCAAAAGAAGACTACATCAATTACATTCAATCGCTTCCTCTCAACCCTAGTCCTGAGGCCTTCGGTCTTCATGATAATGCAGAAATTATTACTAACTAAAATGACACTAGAGTTATTTTAGAAAGTGTGCTTTCAATTCAACCAAGAACCTCATCTGCTGGCGGTAAGACCCGCGAACAAGTCATTGGGGAAATTGCTGTCTCAATTCAAAGCAAAGTACCTCAACTTTTTGCACTCGATGAAGTAGCAGAGAAATTCCCAACCGACTACAATGAGTCTATGAATACAGTTCTCACTCAAGAAGCACTTAAATACAACAGACTTTTGCAAATGATGAAGATTGGATTAGTAAACATTCAGAAAGCATTAGTCGGAGAAGTTGTCATGTCTGAGGATCTTGAAAAGATGGGTACAAGTCTCTTCGACAACTAAGTTCCCGCTATCTGGGCTGATAAAGGTTTCCTTTCATTGAAGCCGTTGGCCTCATGGATGAGTGAGCTTTTGGAACGTATTTCCTTCCTTACTAAGTGGATCAATAATGGATCTCCACCTGCATTCTGGATTTCAGGATTCTTCTTCCCATAAGCTTTCTTCACTGCCACACTTCAGAACTATGCTAGAAAACATATTATCGCCATTGATGAA
>Ga0157606_1123632_pt1 | contig 12008 bp, 17 predicted proteins | sample GEODES131metaT_FD_106803 | JGI IMG/M metagenome (GOLD analysis project Ga0157606, IMG submission 106803) | Eutrophic lake water microbial communities from Lake Mendota, Wisconsin, USA - GEODES131 metaT (Metagenome Metatranscriptome) | ecosystem: Environmental > Aquatic > Freshwater > Lake ... | reverse complement strand
TGAGACAACTTCCATTCTTATTGGAGCAGGGAGATCTCATAATGGCGATAGGTCAATCGACAAATGAAATCGGTACTAGTCCATTCAATCCACCAAGTACAACCGTGCTCTAAGTATCACAGCCTCCTAGAAAGCCTCAGGCTTCTCCTTCAATGATTACCCAAGCGATAACCTTTATATCAGTTTCAATGCCAGAGGTTACAGGGTACTTGACAGGAGGCTCTCCCATTCTCTCATACAACTTGCAATACAAAGGCGAATTGACACCCCCTGATGACTTCTTGACCGTGGTAGGTGAGGTCCCAGACAGCATGGCTCTTACCTATGTCAAGAATGGACTTATTACGGACTATATCTACGTCTTCCGCTTCCGTGTGAGAAACAAGCATGGATGGGGTCCCTTCTCAGACTTTATCTACATAAGGACAGCCGTGATCCCAGATCAGGTAGAGACAGCCCAGTTCACCATCGTGCAGTAGACCTCGGTGAGGATGACTTGGAAAGCGCCTTACAACGGAGGCAATGCGATCTCTTCCTATGTGATCCTTTTCGGTGACTCCACGGGCACCAAGTTCTACCCGATCACCTCCTACTGCGACGGCAGCTCTCCCTCAATAGTCTCGCAACGGTACTGTGACATCCCCTTTACGACGTTGAGAGCCGAGCCCTTCAAGCTCGTGCAGGACCAGCTCGTGACGGCCAAGCTAGCGGCTAAGAACATTATCGGCACTGGCGCGTTCTCCCCAGTGAACACCGAGGGCGTGACTGTCCAGGTGGACCCGCTGGCTCCGCTCGTAGCGCCGATCTCAGTGAACTACACGGAGAGCTATGCGCAGGTCGTGCTCACGCAAATCACTGGCTCGCTCACTGGCTCCGCTCAGGTCCTCTTCTACGAACTCAGCTGGGACATGGGCACCAACGGATACCTCTGGTCGCCCTACACTGTCACCAGCGGCCTGCAAGTCTTGGTCACTGCTCTGTCCAGCGGACAGCAGTACAGGTTCAGGTACAGGGCACAAAACATACATGGCTGGGGCCCTTACTCACCCGTGCTTACTATCACCGCTATGATCAAGCCTAGCAAGGTACAACCTGTTATCGTCACCTACGAACAAGAAAATGTCAAGATATCCTGGATAATGCCTTACAACGGCGGTCTAGGAATTCCAATAACTAGCTATGACATCTTGATCAAGAAGAAAGACGGCTCATTGATCAGGTACCTGCCAAATTGTGATGGCAACTCGACTACAGTTGTCGCGAACAGGTACTGCACGATCCCGATGACGACCTTCACGGGCACGACCTTCGGGCTGGTCCAAGGCGACCTAATCCAGGCCTCGATCGCTGCGACCAACCCTCGAGGCGAGGGCAAGTACTCAGATCTCAACGCTGAGGGTGCGGTGGCCAAGGTGGTGCCGCACACGCCCACTACTGCGCCCAGGAGAGGCTCACTGACTAATGACAACCAGCTCGAGGTCCAGTGGGATTTCATCACTGACATATACTTGGCTGGCGGCGCTCCCATACTCAGCTACTCACTCTACATTGATGATGGAAACGGAGGCGATTTCTCCGAGGTCGACGGAGATACCAAGTCCCTCTACACACTCAACTCCATAGTCATTCAGAGCGGCATCGCCAGCGGTGCTACCTACCGCCTCAAGTACAAGGTCAAGAACGTTTACGGATTCAGTCAGTACTCACCCATAGCCACAGTCACTGCCATGACTATACCTGGCGCGCCTACCGCCCTGACTGTAGCTTATGACGACGATAGAGTCAAGATTGACTGGACCGCACCAGTTTTCACTGGCGGGTACTAGATCGCACTCACTTACTATAAGGTCGAAGTGCTGACGAATGCCAGTGATGTATATTCAGAAATCACTTGCCAAGAGACCCAAGAGACTATGATTACTCTAAGCAACCCTACCTGCTCTATCAAGATGCTTAGTTTGTTGGATCAGCCTTGGTATTTGGTCTAAGGATCTCAAATCAAGGTGAGAATCACCGCTAAGAACGTCCTTGGCTTCGGTTACACCTCTTTGGTAAGCACCTCACCGACACAAGTCCGTGTACTTCCCAAAAAGCCAACTTCAACTCCCTTCAGAGGTGACGACACTTCTCCAGCCTAAATTGATGTCAGATGGAACTTACTCAGTTTAGACTCACATAATGGCGGAAGTGAGATCCTCTCGTACAACCTGCAATGGGATGCTGGCAATGGAGTCATAAATGTGAATCTCGCAGGCTATTCATCGGTGTACCTTCACTCCTACTTGACAGTAACATCCGGAGTTACAGCTGGTGCACTCTACGGCTTCCGTTACCGTGCGAAAAATGTGTACGGCTGGGGTGACTTCAGTGATTCAGTGACCATTAAGGCCGCTAGATAACCTGAGCAAATGCTGCCTGTTGTCACAGTCATTGAAAATAGCTTTGTGAAGATCGCCTGGCAATACCCTAACGACAATAGTGATACTGTGGTCGAGTATGAAATACTCATCAGACAGGGCGATATGAAGACATTCACTCCTCAGTTATTGTACTGCGATGGCAGAAGTGCAGCAATTGTGCAAAAACTGTACTGTCTTGTTCCTATGAGCACACTCAGAGCTGAGCCATACAGCCTGAAGTTCAAGGACTACGTCTTTGCGAAGATAAAGGCTAAGAATGCCCTAGGTTGGAGTCCCTATTCCGATTTGAACTCTATGGAGACACAGATTCAAATTGAGCCCGGCACTGGTAATCTAGTGAGACGTGGCTCACAAACTTCAACCACCCGCATAGAAGTAGTTTGGGATGCAATGACAACTAGTAGTGAGACAGGTGACTCACCCATCCGTTCTTACAATCTCGAGTGGGACTAGGATGGAACTAAAAAGAACTTCGTGGAGCTTGTAGGTGAGACCACTCCTTACATCTACACTTCATTCATTGTGACTGGCAGCTTGCAGCCCGGCATCATCTATAACTTCCGTTTGAGGGCTAGAAACAAGTGGGGATTCGGTCTCTACTCATAAATCGTGCCAATCCAAGCAAGCAAGGCCTCAGAGAAGATGAATGCGCCAAGAGTCGAGTACTCAGGCACTCACGTGAGGATTTCATGGATGGCTCCCTATGACAATGGTGCATCCATCGAAAAGTACCTGATTGAGATTAAGCAAAACCCTAATGATGGTACTTCATTCTTCTAAGACCTTAACAACTGCGAGGGTTCTAAGGTTGCCGTTTACTCTTTACTCTCTTGTGATATTCCAATGGCAACTCTCAGAATAGGTTCCTTCAACCTTCAATACGGACAGCTAATCCAGGCTAGAGTGTCCGCTAAGAACATAATTGGTTGGAATGAGCCTTCTGAAGTCAACATTGATGGTGCTACTGTGAGAATTGAGCCTGTTAAAATGGGAGCTGCTACAAGAGGCTCTCAGACTACAGAACATTAGATTGAGATCCTTTGGACTCCACTAACATTGACAGAGGAACTAAGAGGTGCTCCAATTGTCTCCTACCACCTGCAATGGGATGAGGGAACTACGGGTAGAGACTGGAAAGACCTGACAGGAATCACTGTGAACTCGCTGAATACAAGCTTTATTGTCACTAGTGGTCTCCTTAAGAACTATGCCTATCAGTTCAGGGTCAGAGCTAGGAATGCCTACGGTTTCGGTGACTATTCCGAACCTGCCAGCATCCGCACCTCAGATAAGCCAGAGATAATGGCGCCTGCAACTACTTTAATATAAGAAAATGTTAAGGTAAGAATACGTTGGGACAAGCCCTATGAAAACTCCGAGAACATTGAAGTCTATAAGATCCTGATCCTTCAAAGTAACGGTGTGTATTCAGAGATCAACCTGTGTGATGGTTCAGACACTCTCATTATCACCCAACGCTACTGTGATATTCCTATGTCTAAATTGAGAGCATCACCATATAGTCTAGCTCAGAAGGCATTAGTTGTAGCCAAGATTGCATCGAGGAATGCTATAGGCTGGGCACAGTTCTCTATTCCTAATATAGATGGAGCAAGGATCTAAGTTGTGCCTTACTAGATGAACCAACCTAGGAGAGGCCCGCAGACCTCCGAGAGTTAGATCGAACTGTTCTGGAATGCACTCACTGGAGATAGCACCGGTGGAATACAGATCGACTCATATAACCTTCAATGGGATGCTGGTTCCAATGGATAAAACTGGTACGACATCATGGGAGAAGAAGGACTCTTTAGCACTCAACTGACCTACATCAAGGTTGGTGGTCTAACTTAAGGAGCTCCATACATGTTTAAACTAAGAGCCTTCAATGTACATGGATGGGGTGATTACTCCCTCATCACTACTATTAGAGCTGCAAGATAACCTGATGTTCCTACTGTACCAACTTTGACAGTGAACAACATTCTCGTGCAAATTAAATGGGATGTTCCTTACGAGAATAGTGCTCAAGTCACTGCATACAGAGTCTACGTTGCTGATACTGATGGTGTCTACACAATTGAAACAAGCTACTGCAATGGACTCATAGAGCCTGTGAAATCGCAGAGACTCTGTGAAATCCCTATGGCCGTTCTCAGAGGACCTCGTTTCAGGTTAACCTTCAACACTCTCATAAAGGCCAAGATTCAGGCACAGAATGAGTTTGGCTGGGGAGAGATCTCCGATGCTAACACTGATCCAGCTGGAGCAAGGATTCAGACTGAGCCTGTTGCCGTTAGAAATGTTAGAAGAGGAGATGAAACTTCTGAGATTCAGATCCAAGTAAACTGGGATCCTCTGACTGTCTATAATGACGTGAGAGGCTCAGACATCATCTCATACCATCTTCAGTACGATGCTGAAACTAATGGAGCATTCTGGATAGATATTATAGGCAACAATGCCTTCTACCCAAGTACCTCTTTCACTCTAACCTATGGAATTAGAGCTGGTAGAGTGTACAATTTCAGAGTGCGTGCCCTCAATCTGTGGGGATGGGGACCTTTCTCTGAGATGTCTTGGGTAAAGTCAAGCAGAGCTCCCCTCGCAGTTCCAAGCATCTAAACCTCAATAGATACAGCTACTGGTGGTGTTGCCATCCAATGGTAGGCGCCTTACATGAACTCAGAAACAGTTCTTAAGTATATGATTGAGATTTAGGATCAGAACTAGAATTCTTGGAAAGAACATACAAGCTGCGATGGAACAAATCAGCAAATAGTCCAGCATCTTTCTTGCATTGTTCCCATGAGTGCGCTTCGTGCAGAACCCTTCAATCTCATCTACGGTTAAGTCGTCAAGGTTAGAATCAGCTCATACAATGTAAATGGTTGGAGTGCTCTCGCTTTCACAGGACTAGTGGGAGCAACTGTCAGAACTGAGCCAATCACCATGACTATCCCTCAAAGAGGAGCTATGACTACCGAGATGTAGATAGAGGTTGTATGGGCATCCCTACTGAATGTGGCTGATATTGGAAACTCAGCCATCCTTTCTTACGGACTCGAATGGGATGCTGGCTTGCCAAATGGAGAATTCGTTAAGCTTGTTGGTTATGCCTCTGACTCGAAGCTTACATCCTTCATTGTGACAGCTGGAGTAACTCCAGGCACACTTTATAGATTCAGAGCCCAGGCTAGAAACGTTTACGGATGGGGACCTTATGCAGAAACTGAAATCTCTGCTACAACTGTTCCAGCTTAGATGCTTCCACCCACGACAAGTTATGATCAAGATGGCTTCAATGTGAAGATCTCTTGGAAAGTTCCCTATACCCACCCTACCAAGCCTGTGACCCAATACAACATTATCATAAGAGACTCTACCGGCACCTATAGAGCACATCCTGCATGTGATGCGACCTAGGCACCGATTAAGACTCAGCTGTATTGCATAGTAACCATGAGCTCATTGCGAGAGGCACCGTTCTCACTCACAACCCTGGGAACTTTGATCCAGGTAAGAGCCCGCGCTTACAATGAAATTGGATGGGGATTCGGCTGGGGAGAGTACTCTAATGCCAACACCATTGGAGCGATCATACAGAATATCCCTGGAGTGGTGAAGGCACCTACAAGAGGAATACTAACCTCTACCACTGTTATGAATATCGAGTGGCTGCCAGTAGAAGAGACTGGTGGTGCTGCAATTGACTCCTACAATCTCTAGTGGGATGACGGTAGTGAAGGATTGAACTGGTTCGATCTTCAAGGTCAAGAAGGATCATTGAGCACATCTCTGACCTACACTTCACCCACTAATCAATATATCGTTCCTGGCAAGACTTACAGATTCAAAGTTAGAGCACATAACGTTCATGGTTGGAGCCCTGCGTTCTCTACAGTAACTCTTGTGCTAGCCTCAGAGCCTCCAGTAAAACCTGATCCGATTACAACAGAGATTAACAACCTGTTCGTAAGAGTTGCCTGGACCGCTTACATCAATAACAATTTTGAGGCCTTGGACAAGTTCCAAATTATCTTTAAGAAATCTGATGGAGACCTTATCGAAATCAAAGCAAACTGTGATGGCACAAATTCTGTCATTTTTGCATAGAGATACTGCGATGTACCGATGACAGTCTTTACTTAAGCTCCTTTCAGCCTAAGCGCTGGCACTCTAATTTAGGCTTAAGTAAGAGCTCACAATAAGATCGACTGGTCTTTGTACTCAGACCTGAATACTCTCGGAATCTTAGCTTAAACTCCTCCTACTCAGATCGTTGCCCCTACTAGGAATGCTTTGACTACGATAAGTCAGCTGGTAGTTGACTGGACAACTCCTTCAAGTGATGGCTTCTCTGCTGTTACTTCCTACAATCTTCAGTGGGATTAGGGGACTCAAGGAAGCTAATGGGCAAATCTAACTGGACATACAATCGACTCTATCATCTTCTAGTTCTCAGTTTCCAGTGCTGTGTACGCTGGTGACTTCTATTAGATTAGAGTTCGTGCTAAGAACAGATGGGGATGGGGACCTTTCTCGCCTATCTTGACAATTAAGGCCGCGACTAAGCCAGCCAAGATGGCTACAAAGCCTGTTACCTCCATCGATCCGATGACAGGAGGCATCCTTATTCAGTGGACCTCGCCTTTCAGCAATGCTGAATCAATATCCAAGTACAAGATTGAGATATTCAACAAGGCTGGAGTGCCCTCTGAAGAAACTGAGTATTGCAATGGTTAACTATAGACTATCCTTTCAAATCTGAGATGCACTGTACCTATGGACAAGTTGAGAACCGTCTATAGCCTTCAATATCCTGATATCATGAAGGTTCAGATCACAGCCTACAATATGTATGGTTGGGGACCAGTCTCTGATGTCAATACTCTTGGTGCCACAGTCTATGATGTGCCTTTGGCTATGATATCACCTACTCGTGGACCTGAAACTAAAATTGCATCTATTCACGTCTTGTGGACACCCCTGACAGCTATCAATGACATTAGGGCCCCTGTAGTGCTTAGCTACAATCTTCAATGGGACAAGGGAACTAATGGAGTTCAATGGGAGTCTCTCGTAGGATTAAGCACTGAGACCAAGCAACTCTCATTCACAGCTGTCACAGGTATCTCTGGTGGATAGTACTACAAATTCAGAGTTAGAGCTAAGAACCTCTATGGCTGGGGCGATTACTCTCCTGAAGTATCTATCTAAGCTTCTCAGCAGCCAGAGCCTGTTCCTTCGATAACTACAGAGAATGATGGAGTTAAAGTGAAGATCTCTTGGACAGCTCCAGACTTTAACTTTGCTCCTTTGCAATCCTACACCTTGCAAGTCTTATCCTCTAATGGCATAACCTTCAAGGATGCTAATTCATACTGTGACGAGGATGCAGCGACCATCCTTTCATAAAGGTTGTGCACAATGACTCTGGTAGAATTGAGGGCTGATCCCTTCTCACTCACTTACAACAAGTTTGTGATTGCTAGAGTCATGTCAACTAACTAGTTCGGAGATAGTGACTACTCCCAGCCCAATGTGATGGGAGCAACCATCCGCACAGAGCCTCAAAAGATGAAGGGTCTAGAATACTTACCTCTTGACTCTAATGACATTAAGATTTCTCTCAAATGGCTCCCTCTAGTAACTCACTTTGAGATAGGTGGTGAAACAATCATTACCTACAACCTTCAATGGGATGAAGGCACTAATGGAGCCTCATGGAAAGACGTCTAGGGCCAAGAGTCAATACCAAGCCTTGCCACTTCAGCTCAAATCATCACAGACCATTTGGTACTTGGCAATACTTATATGTTCAGGTTACAAGCATTGAACATCCATGGATGGAGCGTAGCCTATGAGACACTTAGCGTGCTTCATTCGTTTGTCACGGTCAGACCGGACGCTGTCACTGTGACTATGGAGAGTTTGTATGTCAAGATTGCTTGGACTGAGCCAATTGATTTGAGAGCTGCCCCAGTAGCAGCCTACAAGATTAAAATAGCTGATAAAACTGGTGAATTCAAAGAAGATCCAGTCAATTGCAATGGAGGATCTGACTAAGTAAGGCAATAACGATATTGCCTAGTTCACATGACTCGCCTTAGAATTGATCCATACAATCTAGAGTATAATAACCTTGTTTAAGCAATCGTTTCAGCTCAAAACATAAATGGCTGGAGTGATTATAGCATACCTAACACGGTTGGAGCGACAATTCAGACTGAACCGTTGACTATGCCTGCTCCAACAAAGGGGGCACTAACTCTATAGACATAGGTGCATGTCCTTTGGAGTGATGTCAACTTCAAACCTAATAATGGCGATTCTGATATCATCAACTACAATGTACAGTGGGATAGAGGCACTCAAGGCAAGTTTTGGTACAACTTGATTGGTTCCTCAACTAATTCACTGACAACCTCATACATTGTGACCAATGGTATAATCCCTGGAGACTTCTACTAGTTCAAGGTAAGAGCCTAGAATAAGTGGGACTACGGACAGTTCTCCCCTATTTTCACGATTCAATCAAGCACTATCCCTGATAAGTTGGTGCCACCTACTACATCCCTGAATGCAGCTAATGGTGCTGTAGTGATCTCTTGGATTAAACCAAATGACAGAAACAACGCCATTGATATGTACAAGATCGAAATTCTCAGTGCAGGCGATGCTAAATGGTATGAAACTTTGGCCACTTGTAATGGGTAGACTAGCAGCATCATTGTTTTGAACAGACAATGCACTGTACCTATGGAGACTCTTCTAGCTGCTCCCTTCTCATACCCACTCTCAGCTGTTATCAAGGCTCGAGTTGCAGCACATAACCAGAATGGATGGGGCTTAGTGTCCGACCCTAATGTCTCTGGAATCACTGCAAAAACTAAGCCGATTGCCATGCTTCCAGGTACTCGTGGTGTAGAGACAACTGAGAAGTAAATTAAGGTCAACTGGGTGACGCAGACTACCGAAGTACAGACTGGTGGATCTGCAATTCTTACCTATAACCTCCAGTGGGATTAAGGAACCGGCAATGATAATAGCTGGGCTGACCTAATTGGATATCCTGGAGACTCCCTATTGACTACATACACTGTTACTGCTGGCTTAGTGAAGGGATCTAACTACAGATTCCGTCTTCGTTCTAAGAACATCTATGGCTTTGGTGACTACTCACCATTGTTCACTCTTAGAACTTCTGAAGAGCCAGAGATGCCAAGCCGTGCTATTACAACAATCTAAGGTGTAAATGTAGTAATTTCTTGGAATGCGCCCTATGATAACAGTGAGACAATCACAGATTACGATATCTAGATTCTCAAAGCTGACAATATTACTTGGTAGAATGATCTCGTGAATTGTCCACGCAGACCCACTACTCCTACCTCTTGTGTTGTACCTATGACAACTCTTAGGACAGACTTCGGTCTCACCTAAGGAATGCTGGTAGTTGCTAGAGTTAAGGCAGAAAACATTATAGGATATGGCGATTACTCCGAGAGAAATACTGAAGGTGCTATAGTTGCTACTGAGCCACATGTAATGCTAGCCCCGGTATAAGGAACCGACATTGACCTTAATAAACTTGAGGTAGTCTGGCTACCTTAAGAGGGCCTGAAGACTGGAGGATCTACCATCCTTTCCTACAATCTTCAATATGACTAAGCAAACGGTCAATGGCTAGATGTCATTGGCGATGACACTTAATATTCACTTGATTTGTCAACTGTAGTCATGTTCCTTCAACCAGCTACAAACTACAAATTCAAAGTGCGTGCTAAGAATATCTATGGCTGGGGAAATTGGTCTCCTGAGGCTACATTGTTTACCTCAGATGTTCCGCTTGGGACACTTTCTATCACAATGACTGTAGTAAACATGAATATCAAGATCTCTTGGGCCAAACCTTTTGAGAATTACAATGCTCTTGACAAGTACCGATTGTACGTAAGAGACACTACAGGTAATAAATGGAATCTTGAGGAGGAAAACTGTGATGCAAGTCAACCATAAATTGTGACAGAACGCTTCTGCTTGATTCCAATGCTCAAGTTTAGACAGGCACCTCACAACTTGGTCCTCAATCAGGAAATAGTTGTGCAGGTATAGGCTCACAACGATCGTGGGTGGGGCCTATTTGGAACAAGCACTAATGGAATTCATGTCCAGTCCGAACCAGAAGCTCTTGACATCCCATGGCGATCAGCCATCACTACTAACAAGTAGATTGGAGTCGAATGGTCTCTATTGCCGAATACAAGAATTGGGATGTCCCCTGTCACCTCATACAATCTCTGGTGGGATGAAGGATCCAAAGGCGAGTTCTGGTACTCACTCATTGGTATCGATGAACCAGTTCTTACCTAGACAGTCTTCTTGGTGACCAAAAATATCCTTGAAGGTCAATACTACAAGTTCAAAATCAGGGCGAAGAACATCTGGGGCTGGGGAGAATTCTCTCCTATCGTAACCATTCGAGCTTCTACATTCCCAAGTGCAGTAACTCCAATTACTACCTCATATGATGATGTAACTGGCGGAGTTAAGATCTCATGGGCTCAAACCAAGAACAATGGTGACCCAATCACTGACTACAAGATAGAGATTTTCAGCTACGACTCACTTAGCTGGAATGAAGAACCTAAAAATTGCAATGGATCAGACAAACTGATTGTGTCAAGACGAGAATGTATAATCCCTGTACTAGAGTTGTACAAGAGTCCTTTCAAACTGACCTTTAATCAGTTCATCAAAGTGAGGATTCTCGCTATTAATGTAATTGGCTCTGGCAACTATGGTGAGAATTCACAAGCATTAAGTGACACTCGACTTAAGAGCACCGCTCTTAATATGTGGTCACCCTACAGAGGTGAGGCCACTTCAGTCAATCAGATTGAAGTAAAATGGAATCAGCTGCTTCCTCCTGACAATGGAAATTCTCCAGTCCTCTCCTACAATCTTGTATGGGATGCAAATACAGGTGAATGCGACAAGAATCTAATAGGATTTGAGATTCCCTACCTTGGCCTCTCTTATATAGTGACCTAAGGACTCGAATTCGACCGCACCTACTGCTTCAAAGTACGAGCTTTGAACAGGTACGGCTGGGGAGAATGGTCGATCGTATCCTATATAAGCACTTCAGATAACCCAGGTCAGATGGAGGTTGTGCTGACTCAGTCAGTCTACGACCCAATTGATATGGTGCAGAAGGTTCGCTTCTCCTGGGTAGAACCGAAGGCTAATGGTGAATTCATCACCAAGTACCAGGTCAAGATCATGAAGAATGATGGCCTGGGAACGACCTACCTTGAAGAACTCACCGACTGTGACGCCTCTAAGCAACAAGTTGTCACTAATATGCGCTGTGAGATACCTATGACAGTTCTACGAGCTGAACCATTCAGCTATCGTAAGGGTATGCTCATTAGAGCGATAGCTCGCGCCTATAACTTGTTTGAGTGGGGTTAATGGAGTCAGCCCAATGTTGAAGGGGCTCTTCTTGAAACTGAGCCTGTGGGCATTCAAACTTTGACCTACTTGGATACCTCAGTTTCAAATAACAACCAAGTCTTGCTT
>Ga0157606_1300308_pt1 | contig 12127 bp, 5 predicted proteins | sample GEODES131metaT_FD_106803 | JGI IMG/M metagenome (GOLD analysis project Ga0157606, IMG submission 106803) | Eutrophic lake water microbial communities from Lake Mendota, Wisconsin, USA - GEODES131 metaT (Metagenome Metatranscriptome) | ecosystem: Environmental > Aquatic > Freshwater > Lake ... | reverse complement strand
TAGGATCAACATACAGTGAACTTGCAAGTGGATTGACATCTTTGAGTTACACAGCAATTTAATTGACACCTGGCTCAACTTACCAATTTAAAGTGCAAGCTAGAAATCTCTACGGATTCAGCACATACTCTTCAACTGTCAGCATCTTAGCGGCTCAAGTTCCAGATGCCCCAACATAGTTAGCAAATGTTCCCACAATTACATCTGCCGATAAGATTGGACTTATATGGTTGGCTCCTGTCTTTAATGGTGGGTCAGAACTTTTAGACTACTCTATCTGGTATGATAATGCTTCAGGCACAACATTCACCAAACTTTCTGATGGAATAACTTAGTTGAGTAGTACTATTACATCGTTAACTCAAGGTAAGACATACCAATTCAAGGTAAAGGTCCGAAACTCATACGGTTACAGCATCTTCTCTAATACAGTCTCAATTCTAACAGCACAAGTACCTGCTCAACCAATTCCACCAACTACAGTTTGGAGTCCAGATAACGTTATAATATAGTGGACAGCTCCTGATAATGGTGGCTCACCAATAATTGGATACTTGATAACTATCAGTCAGAGTGATTTAGGAAGCTATTTAGAAGAGCTTACTAATTGTGATATGTAATCATCAACCGCTACGACTTGCACAATCCCAGTTACAACTCTGAGATCTACACCATTCTCGCTTTAATGGGGTGCAAGTGTTTTCGCTAAAGTTGTCGCCACAAATATTTATGGAAACTCACTTGTCTCAACTGAAGGAAACGGTGCCATCATCACTACTACACCTGATTCCCCAACTAACTTGGCTGAAGACACATCATTCAGAACCAAATCAACTTTGGGACTTACTTGGTCTTAGGCAGCGTTCACTGGAGGTGCAGACATTATTGACTACAGAATCAGTATTGCACAAGTTGGCGGAAGCTATTCAGTTCTGGCATCAAACCTGGTCAGTTCATAATACACTGCAACTGATTTGACATCAGGTATCACTTATTAGTTCAAGGTTGAAAGTCGTAACTCTTACGGTTATAGTGCATATTCAGACAGCTTAATACTGCTTTGCGCGTTTAAGCCTGATGCACCTACATTAGTCACTACAACTAACTCTGACGATCAGGTTACAATTCAATGGTCTGCTCCAATTGTGAACGGCTCACCAATTACTGCTTACAAGATCTTCATATAATAGCATGGCTCATAATTGTTCACCTAAGAGTCAGTTGAGTGCAATGGCATAAGTGTGACTGTGATTGCCAATAGAGTTTGCAACATCAGTTTAAGCACTCTCAAGTCAGCACCTTACTTATTAACTAAAGGTGACAGCATCTATGCAAAGGTTATTTCAACTAATCTTTATGGTGATTCAGAAGTCTATTCAGAAGTTGGCAACGGTGCAGTAATAGAAAACGTCCCTGATTCACCAATAAATCTAACAAATGACTTAGAAACAACAACAGACACAGTCATCAGAATCACTTGGTAAGACGGGCTATCTAATGGAGGTTCTCCAGTGATTGATTATACAATCTATTATGACTAGGGTCTGAATGCTTACACCTTATTAGCTTCAGGTGTGAAAGAAAAATATTATGTTACAACAGTAACTTTGATACCGGGTGTTGTGTACTCATTCAAGGTTGGTTCAAGAAACCGAGTTGGTTTGAGTAGTCTTTCAGAAAGCCCTGTCAGCGTATTGGCAGCAACAGTACCAGGAAGAGTATTAAGCTTGTCAAATGTAGTAACAGTGACAAATTCTAACTAGGTTGGACTTAGTTGGTAAGATGCTAGTTATAATGGTGGCAGCCCAGTTCTTGATTACAAAGTCAGTTACGTAGAAGTGTCTGAATTTTCAAGTGGTAGAAGGTTGTCATTTACTGATCCTCAATATAAATACACAGTTGAAGGTATTACAACAACACAAACTACTATTACAGGACTTGTAGCTGGTTTTACTTACAAGTTTGTTGTACAATCACGCAATATTATCGGTTACAGTGATTACTCATAGTCTATTTAGATACAAGCTGCACAAGTACCCGACGCACCTACACAGCTCGCAAACAATCCAGCTATTACTTCTGGCTAATAAATCGGACTTTCTTGGCTTGCACCAGTTTTCAACGGAGGAGCCACTGTTCTTGATTATAGAATTTGGACTGATTCAGCAACAGGATCTACGTTCAGCGTATTGGAAGAAAACTTAATGGCACTAAGTTACACTGCGACATCTTTGACTTAAGGACTCATTTATCAATACAAGGTTGAAGCAAGAAACTATTTAGGTTTCAGTTAATTCTCTAACACTATAAGTATCCTAACTGCTTAAGTGCCTGCTCAACCTATTGAACCAACGACTGTTTGGAATCCAGACAATGTTGTTATAACATGGACATCACCTGACAGCGGTGGTTCCCCTATTATCGGTTACTTCATCACAATCAGACAGAGTGACAACACTTTCTCAACGGATCTCGTTTACTGCGATCAATAATCATCTACGGCAACAAGTTGCACAATCCCTGTGACAACTCTTAGAACTACACCATTCTCGCTTTCGTGGGGTGCAAGTGTCTACGCTAAAGTTGTCGCCAGAAACATTTATGGAAACTCACTTGTCTCAACTGAAGGAAACGGTGCGATCATCACTACTACGCCTGATTCCCCAATTAACTTGACTGAAGACACATCGCTTAGAACAAAATCAACTCTCGGAATTACATGGACTAAAGCAGAGTTCAATGGAGGTGCAGTTATTATTGACTACAGAATCAGTATTGCACAAGTTGGCGGAAGCTATTCAGTTCTGGCATCAAATCTGGTCAACCCATCATTCACTGCAATTGATTTGACATCGGGTATCACTTATCAATTCAAGGTTGAGAGTCGTAACTCTTACGGCTATAGTGCATATTCAGATAGCATCTAACTGCTTTGCGCGTTTAAGCCCGATGCACCTGCCTCAGTCACAACAACAAATTCAGACGATCAGGTTACAATTCAATGGTCTGCTCCAGTTATAAATGGTTCGCCTATAATTGGCTACAAGATTTTCATATAACAGCATGGCTCATCACTTTTCATATAAGAATCAGTTGATTGTAATAGCTTTAGTGCGACTGTTGTTTCAAATCGAGTTTGCAACATCAGCTTAATCACACTTAAGTCAGCTCCTTACTCATTGATTAAGGGCGACAGCATCTACGCTAAAGTAATTTCAACTAACATTTATGGCGATTCAGTTGTCTATTCAGAAGCAGGTAATGGTGCAGTTATATAACTTGTACCGGATGCACCTTTAAGTCTTTCTAATGATGGAGAAGCAACAAATGCTTACAGAATTAGATTCACTTGGATTTAAGGTTTATCAAACGGAGGCTCAAATGTAATCGACTACAACATCTATTCCGATTAAGGTCTAGGAGTTTTCGTATTATTATCTCAATAAGTGACAGACACCTACTTTGTTACAAATGCAACATTAACGCCTGGAGTTACTTACTCATTCAAATTGACAGCAAGAAATTCAGTCGGTAGCAGTGACTACTCAGCTATCATCTCAATTCTAGCTGCTTAAATCTCTGACGAGCCAATATAACTAGCAAACAACCCAACTATAACATCCGCAAATATTATTGGTCTCACTTGGTCTGCACCTATTTTTAACGGCGGATCGCCTGTATTAGATTATAGAATCTCGACTGATCTAGCAAATGGATCTTCATTTAGTCTATTAGTTTCAGCAGTTACATCTACAAGCTACACGGTTTTAGCCCTAACACAAGGGTTTACTTATTAATTTAAGATTGAGGCAAGAAATGCTTATGGATATAGCAAATTCTCAAATATCGTAAGCATTTTAACGGCTTAGATTCCAGCTCAGCCTAATGCTCCAACAACAGTTTGGAGTCCTGACAACGTTATTGTTTCTTGGACAGCTCCTGATAATGGCGGTAGTCCAATCACAGGATACAAGGTGACAATCAAACAGAGTGACAACACATTCTCAACCGATCTCATTAATTGTGATCAGTCAGCGTCTACTGACACCTCGTGCACAATCCCAGTAATTTCATTAAGAGCTGCACCATTCTCCCATTAATGGGGAGCGAGCATCTACGCTAAGGTTGTTGCTACAAACAATTATGGAAACTCTCTTGTCTCAACTGAAGGAAATGGTGCGATCATCACTACTACACCTGATTCCCCTATTAACTTGGCTGAAGACACATCGCTCAGAACCAAATCAACTCTTGGGCTTACATGGAGTCAGGCGGAGTTTACTGGAGGTGCAGTCATCATAGACTACAGAATTAGTATCGCATAAGTTGGCGGAGGCTATTCAATCCTAGCATCAAACCTGGTCAGTCCTTCATACACTGCAATTGATTTGACATCAGGTATCACTTATCAATTCAAGGTCGAGAGTCGTAACTCTTATGGTTATAGTGCCTATTCAGACAGCATAACACTGCTTTGCGCTTTTAAGCCTGATGCACCTACCACAATAACCACTGCAAATTCAGCCAATTAGGTTACAATCTAATGGTCAGGACCTGTTGAGAACGGCTCACCGATTACTTCTTACAAAATCTACATTAAATAGAGTGACTTCACTTACACTTAAGAATCAGTCGAGTGTGACGGCACTTCATCCTCTGTAATATTAGCCAGAAAGTGTTTGGTCAGTCTCACTACTCTTAAGGGGCCTACTTTCTTACTAAACTAAGGAAACAGCGTTTACGTGAAAATTATTTCCGTCAATTTCTACGGCAATAGTGACTATTCAAGTGCAGGAAATGGCGCCGTCATCTAAAATGTACCGGATGCTCCTCTAAATCTTGCAAATGATCCGACTACAACATCGGACACTGTTATAAGAATAACTTGGACTTAAGGTTTATCAGATGGAGGCACACAAATTATTGATTACTCAGTTTACATTTAGCAGGGAACAGAAGAATTTATTCTACTATCTTCAGCAGTCATGGTGAATTCATACACTACAATTATGACTTTGATCCCAGGTGTGACATATTAATTCAAGATTACTGCACGCAACTCAGTTGGCAGCAGCGTTTATTCTGAGGCTCTTTCAGTTCTTGCTGCTAGGATTCCTGATAAACCTGTTGATCTTGCAAATGACGAGTCAACTACAACAGCTTACCAGGTCGGTCTGACATGGTCTGATGACTTCTATTCGGGTGGGTCATAGGTGATTGACTACTAGGTCAGCTATTCAGAATAATCAAGCTCAATATATACCATATTTGCCGGTGGAATAGTTTCAAACTCAGCCACAGTCACAAATCTCACACCAGGAATTACCTACAAGTTTGTTGTGCAGGCTCGTAATGTTATTGGATTCAGTCAAAACTCAGCGTCTGTTTTAGTTCTTGCGGCATAAATTCCAGATCAACCGACATCACTTGCAAACAATGAAGCTATCACATCAGCCTCATAGATTGGCCTTACATGGTAAGCGCCTTCATTTAATGGTGGCTCTTAAGTTACAGCTTACAGCTTGTGGTATGATGCAGCAAATGATGGTTCCTCATTTTAAGTTTTAGATTATGATATTCAATCTCTAAGTTATACAGTAACGCAACTGGTACAAGGAAAAGTATATCAATTTAAGGTTCAGGCATACAATGATTACGGATACAGTGTTTACTCGAACACTGTTAGTATTCTAACTGCACAAGTTCCTTCCTAACCGATTGCTCCAACTACAACTTGGTCGCCAGACGATGTTGTTGTTTAATGGACAGCACCAGACGATGGCGGCTCTCCGATAATAGGCTACACGATTAAACTAAGACAGAGTGACTAAACAACATTCTCTACAGAGTTATCTCACTGTGATATGTCAACATCAACTGCTAGAACTTGTACTATTCCAGTTACAGTTCTAAGATCTTCACCATTCTATCTTCAGTGGGGCTCTGGTGTATATGCTACAGTCATCGCTTAAAATATTTACGGTAGTTCAATTGAATCTAATGCGGCAAACGGCGCAATCATAACTACTTCCCCTGATGCGCCGATTAATCTAACTGAAGACACTTCTCTCAGAACAAAATCGAATCTCGGACTCACATGGTCTCAAGCAGCATTTACTGGAGGAGATGTGATAATAGATTATAGAATCAGTGTGGCTCAAGTAGGTGAAGTGTTCAGTATTCTTGCATCGAACGTTTTGAATCCATAATACACTGTTACTGGACTCACTGCAGGACTAACCTATCAGTTCAAGATTCAATCACGTAATTCGTATGGTTTCAGTGGTTATTCAGAAAAGATTAGACTTCTTTGTGCTTATAAGCCTGATGCCCCTGTCTCAGTTACTTCAATCAACTCAGGTGACAAAGTTACAATCTAATGGTCTGCACCAATCGATAATGGCAGTCCGATAACAGCATATAAAATCTTCATACGGCAGCATGACTCTTAAGTCTACACTTAGGAGACTGTCATGTGTGATGGTAATAGTGTATCTGTCATTTCAAATAGAGCTTGCGACATCAGTCTTAACACATTGAAAGCTTCACCTTATTCTTTGGTCAAAGGCGACAGTATATATGCAAAGATAATTTCTTCGAACATTTATGGAGACTCAGAAGTTTACTCAGAAGCCGGCAATGGTGCTGTTATTCAACTAGTGCCAGACGCTCCAGTCAATTTAGTAAATGATGCCACAACAACTATCGATACTTTGATCCGGTTCACTTGGAGTTAAGGAGAATCAGATGGTGGTAGTCCAGTTTTAGACTACAACGTATTATACGACTAGGGTCTAGGATCTGAGAACTATGTGTTGTTAGAGTAAGGAGTTCAAAATACTTACTATCAAACTTCAATAACAATAACGCCAGGTCTTACTTACAAGTTTAAGTTAACAGCTCGAAACTCAGTGGGAAGTAGCGACCAGTCGATATCAATTGCCATACTCGCAGCAAAGGTTCCTGATGCACCAGTTTTGCTTTCTAATGTTGAATCAGTTACGAATGGTTATCAGATTGGGTTAAATTGGTAAGAAGGTAATTACAATGGTGGAAGTCCAGTAATAGACTATCAAATCAGATACTCCGTAAATTCAAGCACAGTTTATATTGATTACGCTGTCTCAAACACTTAAACTTCTATCACAGTGACAAGCCTTACACCAGGAACAACTTACAACTTTATGATCAAATCAAGAAATATTGTTGGACAAAGTTCAAACTCAATAAGTTTGTCGGTTCTTGCTGCTTAGATTCCAGATGCCTCCACTTAACTTGCAAATGTTCCTAGCATCACAACAGCATATCAAGTCGGGCTAAGCTGGTTGTCACCAGTCTTTAATGGAGGTTCTGCAATTATAGACTATGCTATTTGGTATGATAATGGAGCGGGTTCGACTTTCACCGAACTCGTAAGTGGCTTACAAACTGAAAGCTACACTGCACTATCAATGATTCCTGGTACAACTTATCAATTCAAAGTAAAGGCCAGGAATATTTATGGATATGGAGAATTCTCCGCGATTGTAAGCATCTTAACAGCATAGATTCCAGATCAGCCAATAGCTCTTGCTAATGTCCCTCTAGTTACAACTGCTTACCAGATTGGACTTAGCTGGTCTGCTCCTGTGTTCAACGGCGGCTCACCTTTAATTGACTATTCAATTTGGTACGACAATGCTTTAGATTAGTCACTTACTTAACTTGCAAGTGGATTGACTAGTTTAAGTTACACAGCGATTTCGTTGATACCTGGCAAAACTTACTAATTTAAAGTGCAAGCTAGAAATCTCTATGGATACAGCGCTTTCTCGTCGTCTGTCAGCATCCTAGCTGCTCAGATCCCCGATGCTCCAACATAGCTGGCAAATTTTGCTGCAATTACATCTGCAAATTAGATCGGACTTACTTGGTCAGCACCAGTGTTCGACGGTGGATCATAAATTCTTGATTACAGAATTTGGACTGACTCAGCCACAGGTACAACATTCACTGTTCTCGAATCAGGTATCACTTAATTGAGCTATACTGCGACATAATTGACTCAAGGTCTTACTTATCAGTTTAAAGTTGAAACTCGTAATGAATATGGCTTCAGTGCATACTCGAACACAGTCTCAATTCTTACTGCACAAGTTCCTTCTCAACCAAGTGCACCAAACACTTTATGGAGTCCTGACAACGTGATTGTTTCATGGATAGCTCCTGATAATGGAGGCAGTCCAATCACAGGATACACTGTTACAATCAAACAAAGTGATAACATATTCTCAACTGATCTCATTAACTGTGATCAGTCAGCATCAACTGAAACCTCATGCACAATTCCAGTAAGTGCATTAAGAACTGCTCCATTCTCTCATTAATGGGGCACAAGTATCTACGCTAAAGTTGTCGCCACAAACGTCTATGGAAACTCACTAGTCTCAAATGAAGGAAATGGTGCTATCATAACTACTACACCCGATTCCCCAATTAATTTGGCTGAAGACACATCGCTCAGAACCAAATCAACTCTCGGAATTACATGGACTCAAGCAGAGTTCACTGGTGGTGCAGTTATTATTGATTACAGAATCAGTATCGCACAAGTTGGTGAAAGCTATTTAGTTCTGGCATCAAACCTTGTCAATCCATCTTACACTGCAATTGAATTGACATCAGGTATCACTTATCAGTTCAAGGTTGAGAGTAGAAACTCTTATGGTTATAGTGCCTATTCGGACAGCATTACGCTGCTTTGTGCTTATAAGCCCGATGCACCTGCATCAGTCACTACAACAAACTCAGCCGATCAGGTTACAATTTAATGGTCTATGCCTGTTATAAACGGCTCGCCTATAACTGCTTACAAGATTTTCATACAGCAACATAGCTCTTCATTATTCAATCAAGAGTAAGTTGAGTGCAATAGCATAAGCGCAACAGTGATAAATAATCGAGTTTGCAATATCAGCCTCAGCACTCTTAAGTCAGCACCTTACTCATTAACTAAAGGTGACAGCATCTATGCTAAGATTATCTCAACGAACATTTATGGAGATTCAGTTGTTTATTCAGAAGCAGGTAACGGTGCAGTTATACAGCTTGTTCCAGACGCTCCAATTAGTCTTGCAAATGATCTGACTACAACATCCGACACTGTAATTCGAATTACTTGGACTTAAGGCCTTTCAGATGGAGGTACATAAGTTATTGATTACTCAGTTTACATGAAGTAGGGAACAGAAGATTTTATTTTACTAAATTCGGCAGTAACGGTAAATTCATACACAACAACAATGACTTTGATCGCTGGTGTGACATATTAATTCAAGATAACTGCACGAAATTCAGTTGGAAGTAGCGTTCAATCTGAAGCACTTTCAGTGCTTGCAGCTAGGATTCCTGATTAACCAGTTAATCTTGCTAATGCTGAGACGGTAACAACAGCATACTAAGTAGGACTTACTTGGTCTGATGACTTCTATTCTGGTGGTTCGTTTGTGATAGACTATTAGGTCAGTTATGCAGAATAATCCAGCTCAACATACACCATCTTCGCCAGCGACCTTGTTTAAAACTCAGTCACAGTCACAGGTCTTATTCCTGGAGTCACCTACAAATTTGTAATATAGGCTCGCAATATAATTGGATACAGTCAGTACTCTGAACCTGTGTTTGTATTAGCAGCTCAAATCCCAGATCAACCAACATCACTCGCAAATAATGCTGCTATCACATCAGCCTCATAAATTGGTCTGACATGGTTAGCGCCTTAATTCAATGGTGGCTCTATGGTAACAGCGTATAGTTTGTGGTACGATGAAGCAACTGGTTCATCTTTTACAGTCTTGGACTATGAAATAAACTTCTTATCCTACACTGCAACTTAGCTGCAATAAGGAAAGCTGTATTAGTTTAAGGTCTAGGCATACAACAACTATGGGTATAGTATTTTCTCTGATACGGTTAGTATTCTAACTGCTTAAGTACCTGCTCAACCAACTGCACCAATCACTATATGGAGTCCTGACAATGTGATAGTTTCTTGGATAGCACCTGACGATGGCGGTAGTGCAATCACAGGATACACGATCTAAATTAAACAGAGTGACAACATGTTCTCAATTGATCTAACTTATTGTGATCAGTCAACATCAACTGTTACATCGTGCACAATCCCAGTAACTGCAATAAGAGCTGCTCCATTCTCTCATTCATGGGGTGCGAGTATCTATGCTAAAGTTTTTGCCACAAATGTGTATGGAAACTCCCTTGTCTCGAACGAAGGAAATGGTGCCATCATCACAACTACACCTGATGCCCCCATAAACTTGGCTGAAGACACATCGCTCAGAACGAAATCAACTCTAGGCCTTACATGGACTCAAGCAGAGTTCACTGGAGGTGCAGTTATTATTGATTACAGAATCAACATCGCTCAAGTTGGCGGTAGCTATTCAGTATTGGCATCAAACCTTGTCAACCCATCTTACACAGTAATTGAATTGACATCGGGTATTACTTATCAGTTCAAGGTTGAGAGTAGAAACTCTTATGGTTATAGTGCCTATTCGGATAGTATCACACTACTTTGTGCTTATAAGCCTGATGCACCTACTTCAGTTACTACAACTAACTCAGCCGATTAGGTTACAATTCAGTGGTCTGCTCCTGTTATGAATGGCTCCCCTATAACTGCCTACAAGATATTCATCAGACAGAAGGACTAATAAGTCTTTACTTAGGAGACAGTAGAGTGTGACGGCAATAGCGGCCTAGTGATAGCGAACAGAGCTTGCAACATAAGTCTTCTAACTCTTAAATCGTCACCATATTCTCTAGTAAAGGGTGATAGCATTTATGCAAAGATTATTTCCAGTAATGTTTATGGTGAGTCAGTGCTTTATTCAGATGAAGGTAACGGTGCTGTGATTTAGCTTGTACCAGATGCACCAGTCTCTCTGGCAAACGATGCAAATGTCTCGACGGATCTTTTGATTAGATTTACTTGGGCATAAGGATTATCAGATGGAGGTTCCCCTGTGATAGATTACTAAGTAATGTACGACCAGGGTATAAACTTGTTTGTTTAATTGGCATCAGCTGTAACAGATACTTTTTATGTCACAACACCAACTTTAACACCAGGAGTGACTTACCAATTTAAAGTGACAGCACGCAACTCTGTTGGATTTAGTAGCGAGTCTGAACTACTAACAGTTTTGGGAGCCAAGATACCTGACGCGCCACTTGATCTATAAAATATACCATCCATAACATCAGCATACCAGATTGGACTCACATGGCTGCCTGGCAATTACAATGGTGGCAGTCCAGTAATCGACTATTAAGTGAGCTTCTCAGTTAATTCAAGCTCCAGCTATTAAGTATACGCTGGTTCAAACACCTAAGCTTCAATAACAATAATAGGTCTTATTCCAGGAACAACATACAACATCTTCGTCAAATCAAGAAACCTAGTTGGATTTAGTTCTTAATCATAAATTTTGTCGGTTCTGGCAGCTCAGATTCCAGATGCACCGACTTTACTTGAAAATCTACCAACTATCACAACTGGATACTAAGTTGGACTTAGCTGGATCGCACCCACATTCGATGGAGGCTCTGCAATTATAGATTATGCAATTTGGTATGACAGTGGTACTGGATCAACATTCATCGAACTAGTAAGTGGCTTAAAAGCTTTAAGCTACACGGATAGCTCTTTAATTCCTGGTACAACGTACTAATTTAAGGTAGAAGCTAGAAACGCTTATGGATACGGAGAATTTTCATCGGTAGTCAGCATCTTGACTGCATAAATTCCAGATTAGCCAACAGCTTTAGTTAATGTGCCTGATGTTACTACAGCATACAAAATTGGTCTAAACTGGGCTGCACCAGTATTTAATGGAGGCTCGCCTTTGATCGACTATTCGATCTGGTTTGATAACGCATCAGGATCAACTTTCACTCAACTCGTGAGTGGATTGACTTCTTTGAGTTATACAGCATCATTATTGACACCTGGATTAACTTATCAATTTAAAGTGCAAGCAAGAAATCTTTACGGCTTTAGTGAATTCTCATCAACTGTAAGCATATTGGCAGCTCAGATACCAGATGCTCCGACTTCACTTGC
>Ga0157606_1331568_pt1 | contig 12272 bp, 8 predicted proteins | sample GEODES131metaT_FD_106803 | JGI IMG/M metagenome (GOLD analysis project Ga0157606, IMG submission 106803) | Eutrophic lake water microbial communities from Lake Mendota, Wisconsin, USA - GEODES131 metaT (Metagenome Metatranscriptome) | ecosystem: Environmental > Aquatic > Freshwater > Lake ... | reverse complement strand
TAATAAAAAAATAAAAATATTTTAAAAAACAAATAAAATTAAATTAGGAATTAGTATTGAGTAATGATGATATTAGGTATATCAATGATATGTCAATTCTGGAACCACTTAAAGTGAAATTTCCAGTTTGTTAAATAATTGACAATAATAATAATTCGGTAAAGAAGGTTGCCTTTACCAGATATATGTATATGTAGATGATGGAAGAGCTATTGATTGCTCAAAATAAAAGTGTGGACTTTAATAAGTATAATGACTTATTAAGCGAAGAATGTATCAAATATTGTACTGGAGTAAATACCATGGTTATTGAGGGATTATATGGTATTATTCACAATGAGGAGGCTACACCTTTTTAAATTCTTGTATAGTATTTCAATTCAAAGAAGATGCATAAGTAAGCGTTTTTTGGACCGAAATCTAGAACCCACATAAATGATAGATACTGCTTTTCATAAGTAATCGATGATTAAGAATCTGTGGCAGTAAATATTGAAAATTGTCGACAATAAAAAACGTTTGATATGTTTCACGATCCGTATTCACCCGTGCGCGTCATTGTCGCTGATAATTTAACTTACATCATATCCCCCTATGCCTTTTACTAAGTCAAAGGTTAAGAAAAATATAATATAATTCGAGTACCTACAACTATACACTTGACTCATGATGGTTATTAATGTTATGAATACTGTTTAGGACATTATATATGTTAAAGAGTAGAGAATTATCCCCTACACAATTTCCCAATTGTAGACAGGTAAACGTATGAGAAAAGTCATAATACTTAAAATAAAGCGACCAGTATTATCACTTTAGTATAAAACCAGGATGGGAGTGGACATGCATAGATCGGTATTGGATTATTTGATGAGGTTTTCATGATAAAGAGTAATAATTACGATAGATTTGCCCCGATAAACCATAAGAAGGTCTTATAAACATATTATACCAACTTAGGGATGTATGATAAATATAACAAGAATAATAAAGACATAAAATGCTTCGATGAACACCCACTCTTTTATGTTGCTATGGGATCTATTTTGGATAATTAATATGCCACGTTATAATATACACGTTATGAAAGATAGGGTTGGCAGGCAGATGACGACTGTTTTTATTAATTCTTTTTTAGGAATTATGAGCAGTCATTTTAAATAAATTAATACCCCATAAAAGTTTAATATAACGGGCAGAAGAAAATGAATATGTTCTTCTAAAAGGATAATTACGTTATTGGAATGATCAAGCCTGAAGACTGTGAATAAATGTTATATGAACCGGAGATTTGTAATATTAGTAAAATTAAAGAAACTACGTAACAAGATTGGTCAAGTAGTATTATAAAATAATACAGTGTGCATGAATACGGAAAAGTTTTTAGGTCAAATAAATTTTGTTATGATCATTTAAATGGTAAGATTATTGTACCACCATCTGGGTATTGTATGATAAATGCTTTGTTGTAGTTAATAGATTTTTCCGTTTAGGAAAATTTTGATATTACGAGTTATGTTGACATATTGAAAGCATACCATAAACAAGAATGTTTGAGTCACGACAAAGTATAATAGGCATGCAATGATTTTGGAATTAAAATGGTATATATTTAGAATTAACAAGATATGAATAATTTCAAGTCTAATGTTCCCTGTCTTTTGTCAATCAAACAAGGCGGGAATCTTTTCCATGTGTGTGCTTACGTGTTAAGAAAATTTAAGTACTTCAGATTTTACGAAAATTTAATGCCATAACAAAATAAACAACCTTAGATTTTTAGGGACAATAACCGCACTATAAAAGTTTCCAAGAGCAAATAATCTAGAATTGATACCAAGAAATAATAAAGAGGATCTACCAATAAAAATATAAAAATAAATTAAATGATTAAGAAGGGAATCAGAATACATGAGAATAAGTCAGATTTCAAATTAGATCTAGACTTACATAAATTGAAACATTAACAGGTCGAAAAGGTAGATGAAGTACCCTTACTGAATGAATTGCCTGAAGTTAACGAATATTACAGAATGACCGAGCAATATAGAAACAGTATATTCAAATCTATCAGATTGTCCTTATAATAATACATGCCAGGAATAATTTTTTCATTACCTAAAAATAGTTAGGATGATTTGAAATGTTTATAATGGATAAACGAGATAGAGAAAGAGATTTATCATAAAGAATAGCTAACTTAATGGATTATAAACTCCGAATGCTAAATCAGGTTATTATCAAAATTTTGTAAAAATATGTTCCCTAACTATTGGTATAAAGAGCCTACTACGTATAGTAAAGAATGGTAATAATCGTTCAATCACTGTCTTTTTGGAATGTAGTCGCTGAAGGAAGAAGGAGTAGTATTGACCTAGGAATAATTTTTAGAAAAAGTTTAGGATATTAAGAAATCCTAAGTTTAGAAATAAAGAACTTATTAACTAAACAAATTAAAGGGCATCAAGGGTCCTTAGGGAAAAGAAACGAGCTATAAAGATATAACAGAGAAATATGTTGAGAAATAATAACTGAAAAAAGTGTAGGATTAACCCTAGATGTATAAAGGTAAATGCGTGAAAAAGCTAGGGAATAATATGTAGTAAAAGAAAAGTAATATATCAATTTAGATGAAAAATAAAACTGTTTAAAAGCCTCGAAGATAATAATAATAAAAATTGAGCGATAATAGCGTTCAATAACTCATAATAACTAATGTAAAGAAGAGTGAATTCGACAAGGCAGATTTCTTCAAATATTTAATTGATACATAAGACCGAAACGAGGAGAAGATTGATGAAAACGGGATTATTTAGCGGAAGAAGAAAACTAATGAATCATGTTATGGCCATAAGGTATCATTATGTGCATCGTCTTAAACGATTTACCGTGATGCACAATTAGGTTAAAAAGAAGAAAAACTTATATACAAGGAGGAAATGCTCGATTTATTTATTGTTCACATGTTGAAGTATTTCTTCGAGAGTTAACCATGGGGTGATTAATTACTTTACTATATGTAGTATGATAAGAGCTATACTTAATAGATTGATGGATAATAAATACTCATCCCCGAGAAATTTGTCAAATTTATAGATGAACACACACGATTATCTATTATTATAAATGTTTTTAGAGTACGGGAACCACGATGTGTGTTAAATTTGAACAAAACCCCAAATACAGACTTTAAATTAGTTATGTCTTATAACCAAGGTGTTTGGAGATACGGCACCTGGACGGCTGAATTTATGGTGAAAAATTTTGAACAATATTACAAGAAGAAGAGTGTATATGATTTGAATAAATGTTATTACGAGGTAGGCCCTGTTAACCTATTCACAGATTTTAAACCTACGTTCACTCTTATAGGACTAGAGCCCTTATTAAATTAGGAAGATATGTTATATGAAGACATAATATAAGTAATTGATTTTGGAACGATATAAATATCTGAAAAACTGCCTTTCTGTTACTCAAAGCATTTACATGAATGCTATGGTTATATGTCTGGGTAATTTTGTTATAATTTTAGAGGTATTAACAAGTTTTCATCGGTATGTGCAATGAGTCGTATGAAGAGAGAAATAGAAAAATTTTAAAACCATTTCAATTTTATAGATGGAGATAAAGTCAAATATTATATAGATACTACTTAAGAATACGACATACCTATAGTATCAATCAACGGATAAGAATTTGAATTATAAAAATACTCAGATTACGATGAGGTTAACTTAGTTTCATAGATACTATACTGTATTATACCTGGATTATTCTAAATGATACATAAAGATACTGATAGCGAATTAGTACACGATTATACAGGTTTTCATTTTACCTATAATAAAAAATATCGTGAATTGATTAAATAAATTACCAATTGTGATTATGTTTTCGTCGATAAGGATGAAGTCTGTAGACCCATAACTGATTTGACTTATACGGAATAACCATTTATCTAATATAATAAGGATGTGAGAACTGAAACTTAAGTAGGTCTGCATTTAGACTCTAAAGTGTTATGTAGTAAGGATATAAAATATAAAAGATATGAACCCTTAAAAATGAATCCTGTGGGATTGAACGTTGAATAATGGAAATACAACCCAACCAACAAATTTAGAAACTTGATGAATGATGGAATGATATACTTACCAGATGATTTTGATTATAATCAAGATATTGACTTTGAATATAATAAAGAGTTGAGTTAGATTGGTATGTAAAATGATGATGATTATTCCTTCATTAATAAGTAAACTATTAAGGAAATCTTAGATGAGAGCTTCTCCGAATCTGACGATGAAGGATTATTTAATGTTCCAGTAAAGAAAAATAGATCGTGCAAAAAATGGTTGCAAAATAATAAGTTCTCCGTATCATCCAAGTAGTTCACATTATTAGATTAGATGGAAATAGAGGAAGATTTATAAGTGGATAAAGTATTGTTGTAAAGTGCTACTTAGCGATTTTAAAATTAATTAAATAGATAGAAGAAGGATTACGTTGTATTCATCGAAGGGGAACGATAAATCTGGCACAAAATTTCAAAGGAGGAACTACTTTAGTACAGAACTACCCGTTACAACGCGTAAGTTAAAGCCGGAATTAAAAGACGACATAGCATAGACGTTACTTACACATATCATAATGGAATAGAAGAGTGTATTATTCCCAGTGACATGTGTGGTCTTGATATAGAATACGATTTAATCGATAAAAATAAAATAGTGAATCCCCCAAAAATCTTTTACTTACATCGATTTATTATTGGACATGCCATGGATTTTAAATATGATTATTATAATGATGTATGGAAAAAGAATGAAAAGTGCAAAAGAATCAGTAACGGTTTCCTAAATAACATATTTGACTCAGTTATTCTTAAAACATAATAACTGGAGTTATAATTAAAGAACTTTATCGCTATGCGCTATTACGGATGTAAGGATTAAATTAACCGCCATAAATATGATGTCATTAAATTTGATTTGGAGTTAACTAAACTGAACAAAAATAGGTATTAATTGTCGACTAATGATGAAAAATAAATAATCAAAATACCTAGTGTGTTGACGTCTAAATAGAAATTATTTTTGGATGTGGATTGTATTAAAATTTAATATTAACGCATGAAGAGTCGTTTATTGATGCAATTTTATTAGAAAATGGTTGTGGAAATTAATAACTATTAGAGTACTAGTATAATAAGTAATAATTTAAAGAAGATGATTTATAATAACTTTAAAGAACCAACTTTACATATTTATAGTACATATAAAAATAAAATACTGAAGAGGTTTGTATAGTATGGAACCGAAATTTTAAAAGATACTTATATAAAACCTAATATTAAATAAGAAAGAATTATTCCAGAAGTATTTTAAAAAAATGAGATATATAAAATTGTCTTTGATCCATGGATAACTGGTTTAGAAAAAGCTCATGGGAAAGATATATCTCTAAAATAATTATAAATAAAAGACGATGCCCTCGTAGACATTAAAGATCTTGAACCAAATACATTGGCGGAGCAGGGGGTTCAAGTTATGTAAGAAGGTGATGATTTTATAGATATTATGATGCCAGTTATAAAAATTAAATAAAGAAAAATTGAAGATGTACAAAAACCATTGATAAATCTAGCAGATTTCCGAAATAATGTAGAAGATTCATTTGTATTTCCTTCAAATATTTAATAATTTCCTTAAGCATAACCTATAGTGGAAATAAAACCTATCGAAACAAAAGTAGTATACAATTTTGGGTAATAAGATGAATACCAATAGTTATGCTAAACATTGAAAGATGATTCATTCACCCTGAGGATAAATTAGAATCAGGAACGGTTATAAGAAATAGAAAAGATCAATTAGATAGTTATAAAAGACGTCTAAACGGATACATAGATGTAAATAAACACGGTACCAGATACCTAGAAAATAGACCTCGCAATACTTGAATAAATAACACCCACTGAGGAATGTAAGGTTGAATGCGTATCATTCATAAATTTATAAAGTGTGAATAATAGCGTATAATCAGTAGATAAAGTCTTAAGACGTAATAGCATACCCTCAGTGTCGTCAATTGATTCATCTCAACGAGTATCAGACTCAGAATTATCTTAAATGCCAAGCACTGAATTATTTTTCGAAAATCTGGCTAATATGCCCCTTCCTAAAAATGGATATTAAAAACAGAATTAATAAAATGTTCCAAAATCTGTTTTTAGTGATACTAATTGTAATATTTAAGAGACAAGTAGTCTATAAATGAGATATGAAAAAACTATTGATATCCGGTCTAGTGAGGAAGAAATTAATATTATAGAATCTTAGGGTTCAAAGATTATATAGAATTTTAGGAGGTATATCTCAGATTATGACACTGAGTGGGCTCATGAGAATTGGGAAGATATTTAAAACAAATCCCGAGTAATGTTTCGTTAGTGGTCCGATGATATAAATAAAATCAAATTGGATGTCTAATAAAAATAAAAAGTTTGTTTAGCTGATTTAAAAGACATACTTAAGAGAATGATGAATACAGTTCGTATTGAATTTAATATCAATGGAATCTTTGAGACAGCTGTTCTTCACTTGGGATAATAATTAATAGCATCCATATACAGTACTCAAGTTAGTACATTACCCATAAAATCCACTAAAGGGAATCCATCGCTCAGAACTGTTGGCAGTAAAAATTCAACAAAAATAGTTGCCATGCCTAGGGGCCCTCTCTCTAAAGATTTTTTACTCATATTAAATAAATACGGATTCGATGTATCAAGAGAAACATTAGAAAAAAGTTGTAACCAAAGTAGTGGCCATCCCTGTATGAGATACTCAATAAATTTAATGATAATAGAGGCGTTAAATATGTGTTTGAGCATCATTTTCAAAACTCCAATAGATATTAAAGATGAAATGATACATTATATTATTGATTTAGGGAGTAAATTTTAATAGATTAAGACTTTATTGTTTGATTTTTTTAAATAAGTTTACGACGTGTATACAAAGAACGAGGATGATGAGTATGTTGTTGATGAGGACATAGTTGAAAGGGCCAAAGATTGGTTCAAAAAACGAGTGGTGTTTGTACCAGTTAGACCCAATATAGAGCAGTACGATCGAGCATACTATGAGTAGAATTTAGAGAGTTATAGGCAGGTTAAGAATTGTCATTAATCTATTAGACATTTGATGCCAGAGTTTCGGGAACCATTTTAAGGGACTATTTAAGAGTTTGAATAAACATGTGAATTTGAAGTTATAAAGAACTTATAATTAAATAAATTATGTAAAGTTAGTATACTATGTTTGGATGTGCATTATTACTTAAACGGATGGAGACCTAGTATTGATTGTAATTTGTTTGTGGCAGGCGGCCATTTTTATCCATTTGTTGGTCTCTATGATTTACCGTTTAAAGAAGGATAATACTCTATCTCAAATGAATACACAGATGTTTCAAAAGGGTAATATTAGACCATATTACATATGAAGACTCAGGGATAAGAGACAGTATATAAACACAGATTGGTTGATGTTCCATGCAAATCGAGAGTGATAGACTACGGTTGGTATTAGCACTTCTACTCTTTTATATGTTATAAGGTGGGAGATAAATCTCCATTTTTGGAGATAACTGTTCCGCCAATCTAAATTTAATCTAATTGCAGTGTTTAATCAGATTATTTATATAATTATTTTACTAATCTGGGGACAGTTGGAACTTAATTGGTTAATATATAACAATAAATTAGGTATTATCAACCTAAGACTGCGTGCAAATTAGGCACTCACTAGGTGACTGTAAACTAAAATGAATTTTAACTTAGGTTATGGTCATCTATCATCGGTCGAACAACTTTCGACAATTTTAAAATAAATAACCAATGGAATTTTATTTAACTATTCAAATCAACAAAAGTGAAATAACATAATGCAACAATTAATGATGCGTTGATCGAATATAATCCTTGGAAGAATTTTTTGAATAGTTTTAAAATCAAGTTTGGTGATTAGGCACTCATAAGTTTGGAGCGATATTATTATACCACATAAAATGATGGGTTTGAAAGAGGGATGTTTGGAGCGATATCGAAAAGTGTCAGTTTATATTAAGCCCTCACGAATATACCTGTTTGTGATTTTTAGAAATCCGATATATTAGAAATAGACAATCTGTAGAAGCAAATAACTACTTTAAAACCATATTTACTGCCATATAAGGATAACAAATACACAGAGGATATTAAGTATTATTATGCAAAGCCAATAAGCGAATCCGATATTAAGGGAAAAGATGACGTAAATCCTCAATTATTATCTTAAAACACCGAATTTGCGGATAACTTCGACGTGAATAAGGATCTTATTATAAAGTGGATTAAGAATCACCCTGAACCTGTGAGTATATATAAGAAGAGATTATATCCCATGTCAGATAATTGCAAATGTACTCCTACAGGTTTTTAAATACTTAAAAAATTTTCGACTAAATAGATTGAATATGAGTGGTCCTCCAAATGCGTATAAAATAAGATTTATGCTTTACATAATCGTCAATTCGCATCAATGCCGAGGAAGGACGAGAAGTACGTTATGAGGTTGTATTAGACTATGGGTAACTTGTTGCCATATTTTAAAGAAAAATTAGCCGAATAAGACTGGAATCATGTTACATAGTAATCTCCTTGGGATTGGTTGGATAATAAGACCACGTTTGCGGATTCAAAAAAGAAAAAATATAGAGATACTTTACTTAAGTAAATGCGTAATCCCAATACTAATTATTTATCATCTTACGATACTATGGTTAAAAGTGGAGAAACTTATTATACAGATGATATCAAGATTGATGAGAAAGGATTTTTACAAGGAAGGAAAGATAGGCCTAGAAATGTATGTACCCCCGCCCCAAGCGGATGTGGTATGTTAACCTTTCTGTAAAGCTTACTCTGGGATAATATTAAAAGTATATTTCCAGGATTCATGCAAGGCTATAGTAAAAAATAGATGAAAGAAGTATTCATGGATTAATTATCCAATATTATGGAAGGTAGTGATCAAGGATCAGTCAAATCAATTAGTATGGATTCTGCTGCTTTCGATTCTTCATAACATGGTTACTTACAAAAAATTGTTGATAATCCTATGTGGACCTGTATGATCGAAGAATTATTTAAACACCTTCCACATAATAAACATTTTAAAGATGTGGATTTAACAATAATGAAAGAGTGTATTATTCGGGATATTAATAACAATGAGAATGTAATGTTTGTTAATATACCCGAGATTAATAATAAAAAAGAATGGCCATCCAAGATTCAACAAATATGGAATCGAGATTGGTCACAAAATGGTCGTTATAGTGATGATATACGTGAAAATTGGTTATATTACGTTTTGGATGGGACAACATTTAGTGGTGATCCCATACATACAACTATGGGTAACACTTTTAGGAGTCTGGTCTATAAATGGTGTGATTTGGAAGCAATAGGAATCTAAGAACCATGGAAACGTAATAAGTTTTGTTTTGTATCAGCAGCAGGTGATGATGTCACCATTTTAATATCATTTAGATATAGCACTTAATTATATAATCAGATATATAATACTACGTCTCGGGCTAAAGAAAGCACCGATAAATGTGGAATAGGATAGGTCATCGAAGAAATAAAAATATCACATTGGTATGATTTCGATTTTTGTTCAAAATGGAGTTTCTTTGATGGATAAAGTAACGACTGGACTCTTATAAGGGATTTAGAGAAATCTCTTAGTACTAAACATTATTATGTCAAGTAAAATAGCAATATGTAATAATACCCAATACTGCACGGAATGGCCATGTATATGGGTTTTAAATAGGAATAATTGAGTACATTAATAGAAGATATCTTCTTATATAGAGTTAAGAAATGGGAGATCCTTGACCCAATTAACATTGTTCCTAGTCTAGAATTATTAGAGAAATATAATTAAAAACTAAAATTCTAGTTTGTTGATAACGATGAACAGCACTACCGTTATGAACCGGAGATTAATAATCGACTATAATTAAGCTTATATGATCTTTTAATGTTAATCACAAATGATTAATTATTAATGGGTAAGTTTCACCAGAGTGTCAGATCATATGTAAAAATATTGGATATGTCTGAAAAATAAGAAAAATAAAAAGTCGTTTATAAAAAGAAGAAAGAAGGTAAATTGGAGAAGGATTCAAATAAAGTGGTATAATAGTTGAATGCCAAAATGAAGAATATGGACTACATTAATAAGGTTAAGAAATAGTTCAACATAGGTGACCCATAGTACAAAAACATTAATTTATAAAAGAATTAAAACTAAAGGGATGTTTTCAGAAACTTTGAAGAGCATTTTAGAAATTACAAACCAGTGACTATATTATCATTGATTGGGCTGAAAACAGCTGCTCATTTAGACTCAAAATTCTAAAATGCAGGAGTAGAAGAAAAAAGGAAAATTATGTATAAAATTCTTATGGATGATTTACCTCCATAATTAATGTCTGCAATAGCTAGCGGTGCTCCATATTTACTAAATATGTTGTGGAATAGGGTAAAAGATTATAAGCCAATCTAAAAGGTTAGGTAAATATTTAAGGATACTTTAGGTATAGACCTTAATGATGATTAAGGGGGCTATAATAATTTTACTTATAACTCTTCAATGAAAGGGTAATTACTGTGGGACTAAATGGATGACAGATATGCATCTTAAGTTAAAGATATAGATGGTGTCAATACTCAAGCAATATCAAGCATATTATTTCCTGAATTGGAGAGTTGTAGGATCCCGTCTTAATCATCCATAAAAACAGGCATATACTCAAGAGTATTCTCCACAACCATAACAACAAATAGTGCAGGGAACGCAATAGTAGTGATTTTCCCTGATTTAATTAATACCACAGCCGGATTTGCAGGATATGTGAATATCTATAATGATAGTACCCTTAATGTAAATTCCGGAGCTTAAACACCAGCTGCTAGTGCATTAGCTGGGCCACTAAATGGATATAGTGGTTATTCTTAATTACGTGTGTCAGCAACATCAGTTGAATTATAATCAATTGTTTCATAACTGAATAACTAAGGGCGTGTTGTGACATGTATGAGTAATTCTACTACACCAGGAACTGGAACTTAATCACTTGTATCGTTAGATAATGTCCGTGATCGTGAATATGCTATATACACATCTTTTTAGAACATTAATGGTCATAGACTAGTGTATATAAATAATGGAACTATTCCAGGAGAATTTGGATAAACATCGAGTGACTTTATCGGTATAATAATATAAGGCGCTTAACCGTCTGCTGCAGTACTTTAGTTAAATATATATTATACTATAGAATATACTATTTCACCTGGTTCTTTAAATTAAGTTTAAACTCCACCTCCAGGACCTTATACAGTATAATGCTTGTAGACTGCATTAGCTGTTAGACCTGAATTGCGAATTATTGGAAGATAAGAGAGTAGAGAGTTATACTAATAAATTTTATGTTGTGAGCCTAAATATAAACAAGTTTATAATGCGTTAATAGGATACAATTTTTCTCACAAACATGATTAATTATTGATCGGAAATGGAACTTAAGATTATTAATAATAATAAGGTAATATTATATAATCTGCATATTGAGATGGTTGATTTGATTAATAATAATAATAATAATAATAATAATAACAATAATAATACCCCATTTTTTTTATGTATATTAAATTATTATAATTATATATCATTTAACATTATATATATATATCATTTTTTTATATTAATAATTAATTATATACAGGCCTTGGGCTGCTCTAAATATAGCGATTAGAGTTTTATATCATTTTAAATGAAGCTATCGTTTCAATTCACGTTAGAATTATGCCTTCGGGCTTTAGTGCCAAGTATACACTCGCACGTTAAATAATTGTATACCAACTAGTGATAGTTTGATTGCAAGATATCATAAAATCACTTTATTCACTGCATTTGAATAACAGTATTAGAAGAGCTCTTTGGTTTTATCGGTTCGGAGAAATTCGGAGCGAACGAACTTTCTTAAAAACTCTTTATTGCACGTTAGCGGATAGGCACGTTAATGTATCGCAAAGTCCTAGCAGTAGTTGAGGTTTCTACCAAAAACACTACTTGTTGCCATCTCTCTCAAGAGGGGGAGGTGTTTCGGGCCCAGTGCCCGTCCGGCTCTAGAGAGCTGGAAGGTCC
>Ga0157606_1141326_pt1 | contig 12285 bp, 10 predicted proteins | sample GEODES131metaT_FD_106803 | JGI IMG/M metagenome (GOLD analysis project Ga0157606, IMG submission 106803) | Eutrophic lake water microbial communities from Lake Mendota, Wisconsin, USA - GEODES131 metaT (Metagenome Metatranscriptome) | ecosystem: Environmental > Aquatic > Freshwater > Lake ... | reverse complement strand
CCAGGAGTTCGGACCTTCCGGCTCTCTAGAGCCAGATCGGGCACCAGGCCCGTTACACCTCTTCCTCTAGAAAGAGATGGCTACAAGTAGTGTTTTTGGATTAACCTCAACTACTGCTAGGACTTTGCTATACATTGGCTTGCCTATCGGCCAACGTGCAATAAAGAGTTTTTGAAAAAGTTCGTTCGCCCCGAATTTCTCCGAACCGATAGAACCAAAGAGCCCTTCTAATACTGTTATCCAAATGCAGTGGATAAAGTGGTTTTATGATATCTCACAATCAAACTACCACTAGTTGGCATACAATTATTTAACGTGCGAGTGTATACTTGGCACTAAAGCCCGAAGGCTAGTAATTTTAACGTAAATTGAAACGATAGCTTCATATAAAATGATGTAAAACTCTAATCGCTATATTTAGAGCAGCCCAAGGCCTGTATATAATTAATTGTTAATATAAATAAAAAATATATATATATAATGATAAATTTAATATAAGTGTAATAACATATGTACAAGAAATGTAATTATTATTATTATTATTGTTGTTATTATTAATTAAATCATCCATCTCAATATGCAGATTATATAATATTTCCTTATTATTATTGATAATCTTAAGTTCCATTTCCTATTAATAATTAATCATGTTTGTGTGAGAAATTGTATCCAATCAAGGCGTTATATACTTACTTATATTTAGGCTCACAACATAATATTTATTGATATAATTCCCTACTTTCTTATCTACCTATAATACGTAATTCAGGACGCACAGATAATGCTGTTTATAAACATTAAACTGTATAAGGTCCAGGTGGTGGGGTTTATACCTAATTTAAAGATCCTGGTGCTATGGTATACTCTATAGTATAATAAATATTTAATTATAATACAGCAGCTGATGGTTAAGCCCCTTGAATTATAATACCTACAAAATCACTCGAAGTTTAACCAAATTCACCAGGTATAGTTCCATTATTGACGTACACTAATCTATGTCCATTAATATTTTAAAATGAAGTATATATTGCATACTCACGATCTCGAACATTGTCAAGTGAAACTAAGGCAGATGTACCTGTTCCAGGAGTGGTTGAATTACTCATACATGTCACTACTCTTCCTTAATTGTTTAATTATGATACGATTGATTGTAATTCTACACTTGTAGCTGAAACACGTAATTAAGAATAACCTCCATATCCATTTAGAGGACCGGCTATTGCACTTGCAGCTGGAGTTTAAGCTCCAGAATTGACATTCAAAGTACTATCATTGTAGATATTAACATATCCTGCAAAACCGGGTGTAGTATTAATTAAATCAGGGAAAATCACCACTATTGCATTACCGGCACTATTTGTAGTAACGGTAGTAGAAAAAACTCTTGAATAAATCCCTGTTTTTATAGATGATTAAGAAGGTATTCTACAACTTTCCAATTCAGGAAATAGAATGGATGATATTGCCTGAGTATTTACTCCGTCAATATCTTTAACTTATGATGCGTACCTATCATCCATTTAATCCCATAATAATTAACCCTTCATTGATGAATTGTAAGTAAAATTATTATAACCTCCTTAATCATCATTCAAATCAATCCCCAATGTATCCTTGAAAATTTACCTAACTTTTTATATAGGTTTGTAATCTTTAACTCGATTCCATAACATATTCAATAAATATGGTGCTCCACTAGCTATTGCTGACATTAATTGGGGTGGAAGATCATCCATTAGTATTTTATACATAATCTTCCTTTTTTCTTCTATTCCTGCATTCTAAAATTTTGAATCTAAGTGAGCAGCAGTTTTTAAACCAATAAGTGAAAGAATAGTAACTGGCTTGTAGTTCCTAAAATGATCTTCAAAATTTTTGAAAACATCTTTTTAGCCTTACTTTGCTAAATTGATGTTTTTGTATTCTGGATTTCCTATGTTAAACTGTTTCTTTATTTTATTAACATAATCCATGTTTTTCATCTTTGCGTTTAGTTGCTAAACAGCCTTATTTTAATCCTTATCCACTTTTGATTCTTTTTTCTTTTTATACACAATTTTTTATTTATCCTATTTTTCAGACATATCTATAATTTTTACATATGATCTTACACTCTGGTGAATTTTGCCCATAACTAATTAATCATTTGTTATCAACATTAAAAGATCATATAAACTCAACTAGAGTCTGTTATTTATCTCAGGCTCATACCTATAATGCTATTCATCGTTATCAACAAATTGATATTTCAATTTCTAGTTGTACTTTTCTAATAACTCCCTACTAGGTATAATATTTATAGGGTCTAAAATCTCCCATTTTTTGACTCTATAAAGAAATATGTCTTCAATTAATGTACTTAACTATTCTTATTTGAAACCCATGTACATAGCCATTCCATGTAAAATAGGGTATTATTACATATTACTATTTTACTTAACATAGTAATGCTTGGTACTTAATGATTTTTCTAAATCACGAATTAAAGTCCAATCGTTACTTTAACCATCATAAAAACTCCATTTTGAACAAAAATCAAAATCATACCAATGTGATATTTTTATTTCCTCAATAACTTAACCAATACCACGTTTCTCTTAATCTTCTTTAGCTCGAGATGTTGTGTTATATATTTAATTATATAATGCTTGACTATATCTAAAAGATATCAAAATTGTTACATCATCACCAGCTGCTGAGACAAAACATATTTTATTTTTGATCCAGGGATCTGATACCCCTATTATTTCCAAATCACACCACTTATAAACTAAACTACGAAATGTATTACCCATTGTGGTGTGTATCGGATCACCGCTAAATGTGGTACCGTCTAAAACATAATATAACCAATTTTCTCTTATTTCAGGACTATATCTACCATTTTATGACCAATCTCTATTCCAAATACGTTAAATATCTGCTGGCCATTCTTATTTATTGTTAATTTCGGGGATGTTAATGAACATAATATTTTCATTATTATTGATATCCCTAAGAATGCATTACTTCATTATATCTAGATTAACATTATTAAAATGATTGTTATGTGGTAAATGTTTAAATAATTCTTCTATCATGCATGTCCATATTGGGTTATCGACTATTCTTTACAAGTAACCATGCTATGAGGAATCAAAGGCTGCAGAGTCCATACTAATTGATTTGACCGTATTTTAATCATTCCCTTCCATTATGTTACTTAATTATTCAATAAAGACCTCCTTCATTTATTTTTTGGAGTATCCCTGCATAAAACCGGGGAATATTTATTTTATATTATCCCATAACATACTTTAAAGGAATGTTAACATTCCACATCCGCTAGGAGCAGGAGTACAGACATTACGTGGTCGATCTTTTCTGCCTTACAAAAATCCGTGTTCATCTATTTTAAAATCATCAGAGTAATAAGTCTCACCACTTTTAACCATTGTATCATATGAGGATAAATAGTTAGTATTCGGATTTTTCATTTATTTTAAAATTGTATCACGATACTTTTTCTTTTTTGAATCACTGAAAGTTGTTTTACTGTCCAGCCAGTCCCATGGGGACTATTATGTAACGTGTTACCAATCTAATTTTGACAATCTGTCTTTAAAATATGGTAATAGTCTCCCCATTGTTTGATATAGTTATATAACGTATTTTTCATCTTTTCTTGGCATGGATGCAAATTAACGATTATGAAGTGCATATATTTTATTTTGAACGCACTTGGATGACCATTCATACTCTATTTACTTAGTTGAGAACTTCTTTAATATTTAAAAACCTGTTGGAGTGCATTTACAATTATTCGACATAGGATATAATTTCTTCTTATATATGCTGACTGGTTCAGGGTGATTTTTAATCCATTTTATAATCAGATCTTTATTTATGTCAAAATTATCAGCATATTCAACTTTCTTTGATAATAATTACGGATTAACGTCATCTTTTCCTTTAATATCACTTTCTGATATTGGTTTTGCATAATAATATTTAATATCTTCGGTATATTTATTATCCTTGTATGGTAAAACATATGGTTTTTATGTGACTAATTATTTTTATAGTTAATCTATTTATTCTATATCTTATTTCTGAAAGTCACAAACAGGTATATTCGTTAGAGCTTAATATAAACTTACACTCTTTGATATTGCCCCAAACATTCCTCGCTCAAATCCATCATTTTAAGTTGAATAATAATAACGTTCCAATGTAATTAGAGCCTAATCTCCAAACTTAATCTTAAAACTATTAATAAAATTTTTCCAGGGGTTATACTCTATAAGGGCATCATTTATAGTGGCATTGTGTTACTTAACCTTTGTTGACTTAAATAATTGAATGAAATTCCACTAATTATTTATTTTAAAATTGTCGAAAGTTGTTCTACCAATAATAGAGGACCATAATCTTAGCTATAATTCATCTTAGTTAACGGTTACATTATGGACTCCTAATTTACATGCGGTTTTCGGTTGATAATAACGTATTTATTATTATATATTAACTAATTATGTTCCTACAGTCCCAAGATTAACGAAGTAGTTATACAAATAATCTGACTATACACTACAATTAGATTATATTTAAATAGGAGGGACGGTTATTTCAAGAAAAGGTGATTTATCACCAATTCTGTAACATATAAAAGAGAAGAAATGCTAATACCATCCATAATCAATAACCCTAGATTTGCACGGTACATCAACTAGACTATGCTTATATACGGTTTCTTACCCTTATGTCTTCATATGCAGCACAGTTTTATATTTACCTTCGCTAATGTTTTCATATTAATTACTTATGGAATATTATCCCTCTTTAAATGGTAAATCATATAGGCCTACAAATGGATAGAAATGTCCGCCAGCGACAAAAATATTACACTCGATACTAGGTTTCCATCCATTCAAATAATAATGAACATCTAAGCAAAGTATACTAACCTTGCACAACTTATTACGCTATAAGTCCTTGATTAGTTCAAAGTCACAGGTTTATTCATACTCCTGAATTGTTCCTTAAAACGGTTCTCTAAATTCTGGCATCAAATGCCTAATGGAGTCATGACAATGTCGCGGTTGACGATAACTATCTAAATTTTATTCATAATATGCACGATCATATTATTCGACATTAGGTCTTACGGGAATGAAAATGACACGTTTTTTAAACCAATCTTTAGCTCTTTCAACAATATCATCATCGACTACATATTCATCATCATCGTTTTTGGTATACACATCATACACTTACTTGAAAAAGTCGAATAAGAGCGTTTTCAATTATTAAAATTTGCTGCCCAAATCTATAATATAATGTATAGTTTCATCATTAACGTCTATGGGTGTCTTAAAAATGATACTAAGACACATATTTAATGCCTCAATAATCATGAGGTTTATTGAATATCTCATACATGGGTGTCCACTGCTTTAATTACAACTTTTCTCTAATGTTTCTCTTGACACATCAAATCCATATTTATTTAATATTAACAAAAAATCTTTGTTTAAAGGACCACGAGGCATTGCAACAATTTTTGTGTGCCCTTTACTACCAACTGTCCGTAATGATGGGTTCCCCTTGGTTGACTTGATCGGTAAGGTATTCATTTAGGTACTATAGATTGATGCTATTAATTGCTGTCCTAAATGAAGTACAGCTGTCTCAAATATACCCGTTATATTAAATTCTATACGGATTGTATTCATTATTCTTTTGAAAAATGATTTTATATCTACAACACACACTTTTTGCCGCTATTAAACATCATATTTGATTCTATTTATGTCTTCAGACCATACACGAAATTTGATACGGGATTTCTCCTATATTTACTCAAAATTATCACTAATCCATTAATTATCATAATCTGAAACATATTTCTTAAAATTCTAGATTATCCTTGATCCTCTATTCTCTATGATATTTATTTCTTTTTCATTTTCTTGTGTTTGTAGTATTTATGGTCGGGCCATTGTCAAAGAACTTGATTCTTATATATCACATTCATTTTTTGAAAATATTGACTTTGGTACATTTTAATTCTGTTTCTAATACCCTTTATTTTATACTGGTAAAGATGCTAGGTTATCAAAAAATAACTCCGTACTTGGCACTTAAGATATATCAGAGTCCGATACATGTTAAGATGATTCCATTGATGAAACAGATGGCACACTATTTCTTCTTTATACTACATTAATAGATCCAACGCTATTATTAATACTTTATAGATTAATAAATGATACACACTCTACCTTACACTCTTCAGTGGGTGTTATATTTTCTAAAATTCCTAAATCAATAATTTCAGTGGCTACTTATTTATTGACAGAATCAAATTTTGGTTCTGATTATACATCCTATATAGTTAATTACTATATAGCGATTTATTAATCAACAATATTTTAACTTTATTATATTGTTGTGATAAAGGGGTCATCTTGTTATATCTAACATAATTAATTTTCTTAAATTTACACCCCGAAATTGTATTCCACCTTTGGTTATTATACTACCTATATATCCTATTCTTATTTGTTTACAAAAGTCTATATGTTTGATGGAAAAATAAACGAATCTTCGATGTTGTTTTTGAAGTCGTTTATATTTAATGGTTACACGATGGGATTTATTTATTATTATTTTTTGAGCTTGATTACAGGCCTCATTATATCCTAGAAATCTTAACCATCTTACATTATTTGTGGACCGATATCCGCTTCTGGCTTGTCCTATATAATAGGTTTATCTTAAACTATATTTGGTATGATACTTTATTGGTTATTAACATTTAAGAGTCCATTTTCTATTTTAGTTATCCACGGATTAAATACTATGTCATAAATTTCATTTTTTAGAAAAACCTCAGGTAATATTTTGTCCATTTATATCTCAGGTTTCTTATATGATTATTATTGAATCTCGGTTCCGTATTTAATTATTCTATCTTATATCTTATTCTTATAAGTACTATAAATATGCAGGGATGGTTCCTTAAAATCATTCATAATCATTTTCTTTAATTTATAACTCATTTATCCATTACTCTAGTAAGCGGTAACTTCTTTTACGATTTATTAATAGAACTACATCAGCAGTCTATTCTTCATTCTTTAATACTAAATCCTGATGCACTCTATGTCCAATAGAAGTTTTTGTTTTGGTGTCATAATGGTTTCTAATTTTATTATCTTCTACTGGTCATCAGTGGATAAATGATATCTTTGTTTATTTCGCTCAATTAATTCCAAATCATATTTAATCATATTATATTTATAATGGTTTATTTCATCCTTGCATTTCCAGTAACGCATAGATATAAACGTTTTTATTTTCAAATCAAATTGTTATGTTTTGGATATTACAGTATCAAAAATATTCATTAAGAAACCATCGGATATTCTTTTGGAAAATTGCCACTCTTTCCACTCATTATTATAGTAATCATATTTAAAGTCCATTGCATATCCTATGATAAAACGATGCAAATAGAATATTTTTGGTGGGTTTATAATTTTTCCTTTATCTAAAATATCATATTCTATATCTCTTCCACACATATTACTAGGTATAATACATTCCTCTATACCATTATGGTAAGTATATGTAACATCAATACTATGTCTCCTACGAATTCCAGCTTTTACTTAAGCATTATATCTAGATGTTCTATATTAAAGCAACTCTTCCTTACATATTTTATGCCATATTTATCGCTCACCTTCTACATATACAACATAATCCTTCATTTTCTTATTCAATTAATTATTGAATCTTTAAGTGGCACTTTTCAAACAAATTTAGTCAACATATAAGTCTTCCTCTATTTGTATTTGATCATGTATCGTAAAATTTTTACTTGAGACATCAAATTTATTTTTATCCAACCAATACTTGCATGATCTATCTTTTTTAATTTAAACCTTCAATATACATTCATCATCTGATTCAGATAAACTTTCATTTAGCACTTCTTTAATGGTTTATTTGTTTATAAATGAGTAATCCTCATCATCTTACATTCCGATCAGACTAATATCCTTGTCATATTGTAATTCTATGTCTTAGTCATAATTAAAGTCATCGGGTAAATTTATCATTCCTTCGTTTATTAAATTTCTAAATTTATTTGTGGGATTATATTTCCATTGGTCAACGTTTAGACCCACAGGATTATATTTTAATGGCTCATATCTTTTATACTTTTGATCTCTAGTACATAGAATTTTTGATAAACTATGTAAGTCAACTTATGTATCGGTCCTGACAGTCTTGTTATATTACACAAATGGTTGCTCTGTGTAGGTTATATCAGTTATTGCCCTACAAACTTCATCCTTGTCTACAAATACATAGTCACAATTAGTTATTTGTTTAACTAACTCACGATACTTTTTATTATAAGTGAAGTGAAATCCTGCATAATCATGAACTAAATCAGTATCAATTTCCTTATGGATTACTTAAAATAATCCAGGTATTATACAATAAAGTATTCTGGATATGAGATTAACTTCCTCATAATCCCAATAATATTATAGCTCAAATTCTTATCCATTAATTGAAACGATTGGGATATCATTCTCTTTCGACACGTCCACATAATATTTAACTTTATCCCCATCAATGAATTTAAAATATTTCTAAAATTCCTCTATCTCTTAGCGCATTATAGTCATACTCCTAACGGTTTTAAATTTCTTTATTCCTCTAAAATTATAACAAAACTATCCTGACATATATCCATAACATTCGTGCAAATGTTTTGAGTAACAAAACGGGAGCTGGTCAGATAATTAAATTGTTCCTATGTCTATAAATGGAATCACGTCATCATATAATAAATCTTCTTGATTTAACAATGCTTCTAAACCTATTAAGCTAAATGTTGGTGTAAAATCTGTGAAAAGGTTAGATGGACCTATTTAATAATAACATTTATTTAAATCATATATACTCCTTTTCTTATAATGTTCATCAAAATTTTTTATCATAAAATCAGCTGTCCAAGTTCCATACCTCCATACCCCTTAATTATAAGACATAACCAACTTGAAGTCAGAATTTGGAGTTTTATTTAAATTTAAGACACACCTAGGTTCACGTATTCTGTATACATTAATAATTATAGATAATCTAGTATGTTCATCAATAAAAGAGACAAGTTTCTCTGGGATTAGAATTTATTAACCTCCAATTTATTATGTATATGACTTATCATATTACATATAATATAATAATTGATCTCCCCAAGGTTGGCTCTCAAAGAAGTATTTAAACATATGGACGATAAATAGGTCCAACATTTCTTCCTTATAAATCATCTTTTCAACTTTCTCGCCTAATTAGGCATCACGATATATAGTTTGCGATGATGCACATAATGAAACTTTATGTCCATAACAAGATTCATTAACCTTCTTTTTCCGTTATATGACTCCATTTTGATCTATTTTTTCTTCTTTTCGATCTTACGCATCGATCAAATATTTAAAGAAATCTGCTTTATCAAATTCATCTTTTTTCACATTTGTAACTATCAATTATTGGATGCTATTTTCGCTAAGTTTTCTTGGTTACTCTTTTCTTTACTTAATAGGATTGTGTTTTTTCATCTGTATAGATACATTACTTTTCTTTTATTACAAATTATTTCCCAGTTTCTTCATACATTTTCCTTTAAAAATTTAAGGTTAAGTATCCTATTTCTTTTATGTTTCTTTAGCTATAAACTTATCTTTAACTTATTTGAATGTTTACGTTTCTCCAATTTATCCTTTGACGCCTCTAAGTTTATTTATTTGATAAGTTCTTTATTTTTAAAATTGATCTTTTTTAATGGCACTTATTTTCTCTAGAAATTGTTCTTATGTTAATTATACACCTTCTTCTTTCAGTGATTACATTCCAAATAAACAATGGTTAAATGATTATTACCATTCTTTTGAATAAGTGGTTGGCTCCTTAAACCAATAATTAGGAAACATATTCTTACAAAATTTAGATAGCAATCTAACTTAGCACTCAGAGTTAATTATCCATTAGGTTAGTTATTCCTTATGGTATATTTCCTTTTCGATCTCGTTGATCCACTATAAACATTTTAAATCATCAGTACTATTTTTCGGCAAAGTAAATACAATGCCTGGCATGTATTATTATAAAGACAATCTTATTGATTTAAAAATGCTATTCCTGTATTATTCTGTCATGCGGTAATATTCTGATACTTCGGGGAGTTCATTTAAAATAATTTTTTCTTCTTTACTCTCTACTTATTAATGCTTCAACTAATGTAAGTCTAAATCTAATTTAAAATCACTTTTATTGTCATGTATTTTTATTCCACGTTTAATTAATTAATTCATTTTGATGTTTTTATTTGTAGATCCCCGTTATTATTTTTTGATATCAATCTTCATTTATTTACTTTTTGATACTTTAGTGGCTCTATTGATATCTTTAAATTATTATTATTATTATTGTTATTACTGACTGCACATATTTTCATAGAATCTAAAATACTTGAATTTTCGGACAACGAAAGCACATACGTGGAAAAGATTTCCTTGCTGTTTAATAGATAATAAACAAGGAACATTTGATTTAAAATTTTACATGTCTTATTAATTCTAAATATATACCATCTTGATACCAAAATCAGCACAAGCTTATTAAACCTTATCATGACTTAAACATTCATCTTTGTGGTAGGCTTTTAATACATCTACGTAACTAGTTATGTCAAAATTCTCCTAATCTGAAAAATCTATCAGTTATAATAGGGAATTTATCATACAAAATCCTGATGGTGGGACAATTATTTTGCCATTTAAATGATCATAACAAAATTTATTATTTCTATAAACTTTACCGTATTCCCTGACACTGTATTATTTAATAATCTGATTTGTCCATTCTTATTAATTGGTTTCTTTTATTTTATCTATTTAACATATTTCAGGTTCATACAGAATGTATTCACAGTCTTCAGGCTTAATCATTCCAATTACATAATTATCTTTTTGGAAAAACATATTCTTTTTCTTTTCCCCATTATATTACACTTTTAACGGATATGATTCTATTTGGAATGATTACTCATAATTTCTAAAAAAGAATTGGAAGAAACAATCATTGTCTGCTTACCATACTTGTCTTTCATATCTCGTATATTATAATGTTGCATATTGATTATCACATATGGATCCCATGGCAGCATAAAACAATGGGTGATTCTCGAAAAATTTTATGTCTTTATTATTCTCATTATATTTGCTATATAATCCTTCATTTTGATAATATTATTTTAATATTTTATTTCTATCTATTGGTGCATATCTATCAAAATTTACAGATTTAATTACAAAAACTTCATCAAATAAGCCTATACCAATTTGTGCATGTCCACTCCCGTCTTAATTTTAAACTAACGCAATAATAGTTGTTGCTTTATTTTAAGTCTTTTAGGAGTCATCGAAAGTTTTTCTATCTACAATTGGAAAGTTGTGTAATGGGTAATTATTTATCCTTTAAGAGAAATAATGACCTAAACAGTATTCATAACATTCATACCCATTACTTGTTAAGTTTATCGTGGTGGGAATTCTAATAATATTGTATTTCTCTATGTTTTATTTTTAATACACTGCGTACGGGGAGATAATGTACGTTAAATTATCTGCAACAACAACCCGAACAGGTGATTGAGGATCATGTAATAATTCGAAAGTTTTTTATTATCGACAATTTTCTATATTTACAGCTACTGATGCCTCGTCATCAATAACTTATGAGTAACAATAACGATCGTTGATATGTGTCTTGGATTTTGGACCAAAAAACGGTTATTTGTGGTTCTTCTTCGAATTAAAATACTATACTAATATTTAGTAAGGTGTAGCCTCTTCTTTATGGATAAATCCATATAATCCTTCAATTACCATATTGTTTACGCCTGTACAATATTTAATACATTCCTGACTTAAAAATTGACTATATTTTTAAAAATCAACTTTTTTATTTTAAATTATCAACAACTCTTCCATCATTTCCATATATAGATACCTATTAAAAGATACCTTGCTAATAGAGTTGTTGTTATTATCGATTATCTAACATACAGGAAACTTTACTTACAAAGGTTCCAGAATCGATTAATCATTGATATACCTAATATCATCATCACTTAATACTAAATCTTAAACTAATTTTATTTATTTTTTAAAATATTTTTATTTTTTTATTATTAATTTTTCTTAAAGCATGATT
>Ga0157606_1299248_pt1 | contig 12701 bp, 14 predicted proteins | sample GEODES131metaT_FD_106803 | JGI IMG/M metagenome (GOLD analysis project Ga0157606, IMG submission 106803) | Eutrophic lake water microbial communities from Lake Mendota, Wisconsin, USA - GEODES131 metaT (Metagenome Metatranscriptome) | ecosystem: Environmental > Aquatic > Freshwater > Lake ... | reverse complement strand
TAAAGAATTTTAGCGTAAAACAAAGAACGCATAATTATAGGGGTCCTCAGTCATTAAGCTGAGTGAGAAGTGCGACACCACGCTTGACCCAATGCTTTTCGCTATGCTTCTTCTGCATGGGAAGGAAGGTGTGCATGACGAAGTTGGTTGAGTGGCCTGTTGTCGAGAGTGTACCAGCACGTCTTGAGGTCTTGTAGATGGGGCACTGATAGCTGTGTCCGCGATTGATGTCTGACATGACGGCTAGCTTCAACCACATGTGCGGGAGCTATGTGTAGAGCACCTTTGGTGTTGACTCAGCCAGGACACTCTGATCGCTTGACCATCTGCAGCCTTCAAGGTAGAGACCGTAGATGTAGGCACCGTCTTCTGCTCCTGCCTCGATATTGTACTTCTGAGGATCACTCATGACTTCGAAGTCAAAGTCAATCTTATCGATGGCGATAACGTACTTTCTTGAGTAATTCTGCTTGATTCCTGTCAAGAAGCTCTGAGTGAAATAGAAGCCGGAGAGCCAGAAGGTCTTGGGCACTCCATTGTCAATCCAGTCCTGCATGAACTTAAGTCTCTGGATGAGATCCATCACATAAGAAGCCAGAGGCTTGAGAGATGGATAGGAAGCTTTGGCCCAAAGTGCTGGAATCTGGTTGTCGAACAAGCTGTTCGCGACCTTTTCAAGGTCAGTTGACATGACAACTTCGCCCTTGATGGCCTTGCCGATATTAATTAGAGAGGATCGCACCTCAGTGATGAGCTTGTTGAATCTTAGAAGTTCCTGCTGCAGTACAGTGTTCAGCGATTCGTTGTACATGATGGGATGTTTCTTTGAAGCCTCGGCTACATCGAAATTAGGTGGAAGCTTGTCTAATATGCCCTTAGCCATATCCTAAAGGATTTCTTCTTGGCTCTTACCAGCACCACCAGCCTTCCTTGGCATGAGGGATAGAGCGGTACCGAGGAGAAGATTGGTTTCGTTGATTGCAGATGTGATATCTGCGTTGTCATGCAGGCCAAATACTTCAGTGAGATCAGTCGTTGGCATCTCATTCTTGATATACTCAACATAGCTTGAGATGGGACCATCGGGTGGAATCACGTACTTTCCACTCTCAGAGTACTTGTAGCCGTCTTTCAGGGCATCAGGAGTATAGAAGTCTGAAAGGATCAAACTAATGGCTCTTCGATCCATGGGATCGGTAACTCTACCTCCATAATTAGCTTCAGCGACCATGTACTTGAGTGCCTCATATGGAATTTCCTGATAGTAGCTCAAGAACATATAAAGCTGAGCTTGAGAGATTCTAAGATCTGAAGCAGAGAATTCATAAGGAATATTCCATCCAAGAGGGCCATACTTCCTTCTTTCAATGACGAGGGCATTGAAGAAACAGAGTCCCCACATCAGTCTCTTGACAGCTACAGGCTTGGGGCAAGATTCAAACTCTGTCTCATCAATACCTAAGTAAGAACCAAGAATGTTGTTTCTTAGTCCCTTGGGAGGTTCGTTAGTGACCTTGATACCGTTTTGTAGAATGGACACAGGGAACTTGTCGCTAGGCATGGCAGTCAACCAGATACGGAAGGTGCTCTGCTTATCTTCAACGATATTCTCAATTAGGCCATCAAGAATAGGCATGAAAGAGATTGCCAAGTGGCAGTTTTGAAGCACGACCCATGTCTGCATCTCTTGTGCTTGTATGATCGCTTCTTTTGCCTTCTCTCCTTATCCCTGACCGAGAGAAAGAGATGCCCACTTGATTTTCTTTGCCTCTGATAACTTTTGTAACTCAGTCATGGGATCAGCTCCTGGTGAAAGAACGAAGATAACTGGAGTCTTATTGGTAGAGTCGGAGAAGGACTTAGCAAGATCAAAAGGAGGAGGAGAAGTATACTTCTTTCCTAGCTCCTTGTCACTCTTAACTAGTTTTGTTATAGCAGAGATAACCTTATCTGGACGGATAATTCTGATCACAATAATTCTACGGAAGAGGTTGAGCTCTTGCCATTTTCCTGGCCAAGTCTCCTTGAGGCTTTACGGCTTAGGAGAATTGTAGATACGCTCCCAATCTTGGATATACTTCTCAAAGTCTTTGTCAAAGCCATTAAACGCTGGAAGTTCTCTTGAAAGTTGAAGAATAGATGCCCATGCTTTATCAGAAAGCCATCCACTGCCACCTGATGGATTAGGTCTCTCCATATCAATCGAAGTAGCACCAGTCATAAGGAAACGAGCTTCTATTGGATCAAGGGTTCCAAGTTCATCCATAATTCTCATGCACATAAGGAAAGAGAAGAGAAGCTTGTCCTTTTCGAAGAGAGAACGACACACATTTTTGTAGAGAAGAGAGGTGAACTTCTTGATGAAGAAATCTCTTCTCTTGGCTCTTTCCTTCGGTTCAACCTTGCCCTCAGCGCGGTCAAGAGCGCGCTCATAAATCATAGTGAAGAACTTTAGAGAGTACTAATACATGGGATCAACATTCATCAAATCAGATAGGACAAAGAAGAGGCGAGACACACGGGTTGCAACTGGAACAAATTGTTCTTTAACAGTTTGAATAGCCTTCATGGTAGATTCCATCTCTTTTGTCTGCGACTCAATTTGTTTCTACTGTGACTTAGACTCATCCAAAGTAACCACAAGCTCATCATCCTCAAGAATATCAGCTGATGAGTTAGCAATCTAGTTGAGAATCTTATCTTGAAGCTCAACTAAGATACGATCATTGTTGGCCTTTTTGGTAACATTGTCGTTGTAAGTGTCATACTTCTTTGGCTCTTCGTGCTTCACTACGATTGTCAACATTTGATCCTCGAGACCTTCTTGAGTGACCATGAAGTTAAGCATAGTAACCTTCACACAGACTTCTGGGCTGTAATGGGGTCTAGATAGCTTAGTTGTCACATAGAATCTGAAGTCAGAAGAGTACTCAGTTGGAGTATCACCGATCTTGATGTACATGGCGGAACCCTTCTTTTCAATCTATTTTCCAAGTAATGGCTCGAGCATAGGATCAAATGTTTCACCAGCATCCTCGAAAATAACAGGATTACCCATATTCACTGCATTCTCCAACGTTCTGCTCATTACCTTGGGATCCATGGTAGGCTTGACAATTTTAACTGAAGATTCTTTTTCCATTTCCTTGATCCAAATGTTAGCCTACAGCTGTGGATCAATCATTAGTGGCCATCTCTCAGAGTTCTCAAGAACTATGGCATTGTCGATTGAGAAGGAATCCTGAGGTAGTTTTTTAATCAGCCAGTCCTTAATCTTCACTTGATTACCAAGAATAGCATTTAGAGAAATCTCCTCATTACTCTTGATATTGAAAGTCTTGATCATATTGATCCAAATCTTAATGCAATCTTGTCTGTATACCATTGAGAAGATACCGAGATAAGCAATTATACCAGAGCATACTAGGATATCACCAACCAAGTTATCTCTTGCGATTCTCTGATTGCCAAGTGATCCTTACCAAGAGATTTTTTCATCTGCGAGTTTCTCGAGCAAGCTGCCAGCTCTCTTGAACTTCTTCTCACAATCATCCTTCTGGTTCTTAAGTCTCTCTTCCTCGGCCTTTGTTGCTTCAAACTCATCCATGAGCTTCTTCATCTCTGCCTCGACAGCTCTTAGTCTCTCAAGAGCTGAGTCCCAAAGTGCCTAAGCGGCAGAGGCAGACTCCTGGGCCTCCTTAAGCTGAGCCTGTTTAGGCTTAACTACCTTCATTGCTTCGTCATACTGGACGATAGCACGGACCCACTTTGCAAGACCTGCAGCGGCGACTGACACTTTAGTGAGAACATCATCCTAATAGCCTGGGTCCTCAATGATCGGCTTGAGTTGCTCAATCAAAGTCAGAGGGATTGTGTCCTTCTCATAGTTCTAACATTTCTTTAACAACTCGGGTGTAAGCAGCTTCTTCTTAGCTGGCTCCCAGTAGTCAAGCTGCTTTGGATCACTCTTCATCTTTTCGCCTGGGATGCTAAACATCAGACAAAGTGTCTTGATAACCAAGAGAGCTCCTTGAGGCGGTTGTTTGAAACCCTTTAGCTCAGTGATATCATTCTTATTGAGAGAGTCAACTGCTCTCATGGCAGCGTGATAAATAGGCATGACTTTCTTAAGGGCTTCATCACAATCGTTCTTGATTGCAGTTGCTGATTCGAGTTTACCCTTGGCAACAGTTTCTTCAGCCTCGACTTCCTTAGTCTTTTCTTAGACCATTTTCTTAGATTTGTCGATATTGACCATCATCACAGCAGTCTCCTTTTGCTTCTGAACGACTTTCGGTATTAAGTCTTGGAGTTCGACTTGCAGCACTGAGACTTATTACTCAGCCATGGCAAGCTGAGAAAGTCCTTTCTCGTATTTGAAGATGACTGAATTGACACTCTTGCGCTTTTGGGCGAGCAAGTTCTAGAATGTTTTTATAAGAACTAGGTAAGACGTGGGGGTAACATAGTAATAACGCTTCATCTCTTGATAGTACCGGGTACTCAATTGCGATACACGCTCTTGCATATCAACGCAAATACTGATAATACCTTCTCTGTTTTCGAGCTCTACCTGATTGAGGAAATACTCTGCTACAGACTGCAATGCCTCTTTAGGCCAGGGGAGGAACCAATCAATGGTGCAGCAATTAACAAGAGAGGGGAACATTCTAAGTCTGCGTTTAAAGTCTTCGCCGATAGGTGACATAGTGAGCACCAAATGAATGTTTGTCTTCGCCTTTGTTAAGAAATCTTGCATAACCTCAGCATCAGAGAAGTTCTTGAATGCAGCGTTGTTCTTGTTGGCATCTTTCATCAGGTCAATAATGTCAGTAATTTCTTAAGCTTCAGTATAGAGGTTTGGAATGATACCGCCATTTAGAATATTATTGATATCCTCAACGAAAGCCTCAAGGGTAATCTAAGTATCAGAGAAGTTGAAAACAGTTTATTTCATGTAGACACCAGTGCTCATATAAAGCCTCTCCTTCATATCATCTCTCCACTCCTTAAAACCGTAATTCTTAGAGATTTCAATCTGGAAGTTATCGAAGACAGCGATGAATGTGGCAAGCTGGGTAAGAGATTTACGCCCTGAACCACCAACACCGACCAGCAAAGCATGACCGAATTCTGTTGTGATAACACGATGAATTTTGACTATATGCTCTATGGCAGCATTGAATAGCACCAAGTTCATTTTCTTGGAGTGGTTGAATTGATTAAAATCAAGAAGAGCACTCTCAGCTTAGCCCTTTAGTTTCTTGCGATCTGTAAGCTCACAGTAAAGATCATTCCATGGCTTTTTTGTAGTGTCTCCATCAGGATAAATCATGGGAACAAATGAACCGAAAAGAAGAGGCTCCACTTCGACGATAGAACTCCAATCCTTCTTGAACTTCTCCTTGATTTGCTCTTTAAGAAGAATCTTGAACTTCTCATGGTCGTCCTCGCTAATAAGTCTATCAGAGAATACTCGAAGGCATTCATGGGCCCATAGTTTTATCATATCACTTTCAGTCTTGATAGCCTTTGGAGAAGCCTTGGAAATACCTTGGAAGACCTTTGAAACGTCTCTCAAGTTGTAAGTGTAGTGAGACTTTGCTGGGGTTGGTCTAAACTACTCCTGGATCATCTTATAGATTGCAATGGTATTGTTTACAATATTGTCTCTCATTCCCTTGATGCCAGCTGAGTAAGAGGGGTTCTGATTGATTAGGAAGAACCACTCCATTACATTGTTGAAGATGTAGTTCATGCTCTCTTGAGAATAAGGCTCAATATAAATTACGTTGAAGTGCCTAACATATCTAGGAGAGATAGAATTGCGACCACCACCTGGGGGACCCATAGCAGTACAGAAGCTGACTCCAACAATGTGTCTGTAATCTTTTTCATTCGTGTCGATATCGTACCAACCTCCGTAGTCCATCCATTATCTAAGGAGTTCGATAGGAGGCTGAGCTCCATAGGTCTCCTTCTGGGGCATGTTAAGATCATCGACGAAAATTAGTCCCATTTTGTTCAGAGGAGGACCATATACTCCCTTCCTTCTCTTCTCCATCTTGCCGTCAATAATTCTCTGAGTCTGATTGGCGCTAGTTTGAGCGGAGAAGGACATATTGAGGTAAACCCACTCTGAGTTATCGAAGCTTCTCATCAGCTCATTGCCAACAGTGATTGATTTTCCAGTACCGGTTGGACCGCAGAACAATGGGTATTTTCCATTGAGAACAAGCATTGTCATTAGTTTGTTCATGCGAATGGAGTCAATAGTAGGGACAATAAGCTGTGCATAAGTGACCTCTCTTGGAACCACGAAGGTGGAGACAGTCTTCAACCAGTTGATCCAGGATAACTTATCACGGTCGAAGTAGAGATCAAACACACTCTTATATTCACCAAGCTTTACATTAATCTTTTTGACCTCGAAGTTTGGCAGGTCAAGGTTGTATTTGGCATTGACATCTTCGTTCATCAGAATGTCCTAGAAGAATAAGTCGAACTTGGGTCTAGTAAATTCATCAAGAGCTACACCGATGGACCAAATATGAGCAAAGAGGACTGCATGCTGCAGCATCTCATCTGCCTCCTTCGGTATCTTAACGGCTACTTCAGTGCTGCGCCAGTCCTTGACATAGCACTCGAACATGTTCAACATGGAATTTACCAGGAAGTTGGGGTCAGTTGGTACAGGGAACTTGCCAACTTTGTTGGTATATTCAATGCAGCAATCAGACAAATAATGCATGTAGCCTCTTACTGTGTCAGAAATCTTGCCTATAACTTTTTCCAGATTGTTGCAGTAAGAAGTGATCAGAGGAGTATGACCAAGTTGCTTAGGCTCCATGAGAACCATACCGCATCTGGAAACTGTTGCAGGAGAAGCTTATGATAAATCTTCGACCTCGAACATAATAGTCATGGTTGGCTTAAGCTTAATGATCTGTCCAGAGTTAAGGCAAAGCTTCTTGTTATCGTCTAGCACAGTGTTCATGTTTTCGACCCAAACGGCATCGACAGGTCCATCAAAAATGATCCACTTGCGGTCTGGAGTTTGAGATTCAGCGCAATCTCTGATTTTGATAGCAAGTACACCATCACTCCACTCGCCTGAGTCTCTGTCAAACTTTCCATAAAGCTAGTCTTGAGTGATACTCTTTGGGTTCACATAGTAAGAAAGAACATTAACGAATTTGGGATCATCCTTAATGTGAGATATACCCTTAGCCAAGACTGAGAGCACTCTGGACTTTCCTGAGAAGGCCTTGCCAACCACCATGAGACCATGTCTCACCATGATTGTGTCATAGAGCTGGATACACTTCTCGATGAACTCTTTCTTTGGCTATAAGTTTAGCTGGTGGCAAACTTCATCCATTGCGTTAAGGAGCTTGGCATAGTCAGGCTCTGGGAGCTTGACTCCAGGGAAGAGATCGCTTGTAATACCCAAAAACAGAGGGATATCGTTTGAGGTGAACTTTGGAATATTGACATCGTTGAGGGCTCGAAGGCCGATGAAATTTTCAGGCCAGTCAAGTTGGCGCCTCAAGTTACCACAAGCATTAAGGATGGCCTTAAGAGCTCTCATACCGAAATCATAATGATCCTGAGAAGACAACTGCTCTGAGGAAAGTTTCAGAGAGGCCACGACCTTAGTTGACAAGTTTTGAGCTTCGGAAAATCCGAAAGAATAGAGTTCAATTTCTGCAATGAGTCTGTAGTCAGGGACCATCATAGCGCAAGGTCTGAAAAGAGCCTTAAGGTTATCAGGGAGTTCAGATCTGCCAGCATAACCTGGGTTCATGGTGATGTTGACTGCACAGCATCTGTTAATCTTGAGCTCAGTTCCTTCGAAAACGAAAGTTCTTTGTTTGGTATTCTTGATAGCAATTTGAATGGTGAGAATTTGCTGAGCAATAACTGACAGTACTTCAAGATCAATTCTATTGAACTCATCAAAGCAACACCAAGCGCCAGATGCTGCGAGACCTTTAAAGAACTTTGCCATGGCAAGGTAGTCAAGACCGTCGGAGCAGTTGAAGACGACACACTGCACAGCGATTGCCTTGGCAAGATCCTTGACTGACTCTGTCTTACCTGTGCCAGCAGGGCCTTCTGGAGCACCACCATAGTTAAGATGTTTGGCACCAAGGAGAGTTCTGTAGCAACGATCGGTTAGAGGAGTGATGACTAGACGGAGTGAGTTGCCCAAGTATTCATAGGCATAGTCAGTTATAGCTGTGACCATTTTAACTCTCAAAGTGTCGTTCTCCTCCCAATAGTATCTTAGCTGAGCAGTCCAATCGAAGTCGGCAATGTTTTTGATATCTTTGTCAATAAGTTCTTGGACAACATCTCTAGCGTGCACATCGATGACAACCAATGCCTTGAGAGTAATTCTCTCCTGTACATTCAAATCTGTACGGACCAATATGACGATATCTTCGATCTGCTTATTAAGTTTATCCTTGTAGGCCTCGAGTCCCTCCTTACCGTACTCTTTGATAGCCTGTTCGACTTCAGTCGTCCAGTGAGTAGAGTTAACAGCAAGTACAATCTGTCCGGGCCACTGACGGACCCAACTTGTGCGTGCCACAGTGAGGTATGCGGCCAGACTCTCCTTGCAAATGCCTTTGAGCGAGCGTTTCATGACAGCCTCGATCTCAAGCATCCACTTTTCGACATTGCCCTTCTTCTCGCCCTCATTGACATCGACGGCCTTGTCAAACTTGACCTCCTCTCCCTCTGCGCTGATCATTCCGAATACTTCATCCTTGTCACTAAACATCACGCGATAGATGCCTTCGAAGCACTTATCCATGTGAGGCTGTACTGCGCGAGGCTCCTTTGTCTGAGCGAGCAGCATCAAAAGATCCTCATTAGCCAAGAAATAGAAACGAGGGAAGACAAGTCTTTTCTCTTCAAGATACTCGTTTAAGGATTTCTAAATGCGATCCAACTTTTTATTGGCATCCTTAAATAGATCTTTAATATTTTCACGTTCAGCTAGGTCGATAATGCCTGGATCATTGTCGATGGCCTCCATGGTACTCTTCCAGAGATTATCAACATCTTTGAACCAATTGCCCTCAGTCGGCATCTACTTGTGGATGTCGTCAGAGGCAAAAATAGGCTCAAGGTACATCCATGTTTTCTGACACTTACAAACTTCTTCAATGAGCTCACTCATATTATTCAGCTTCGTCTCCCAACCTTTTGTCTCATTTCTCAGCTTGCCTTTCATGAACTAAGATCCAAGCATCGCTTGTGTGGTCACAATTTGGTCATCCAGCTTAGCGTTTACCTCATCATAGGCCTTAAGCACGAATGTCTTTGCCTTGTAAGGGAAGAGAGTGAGTTGGAACACCTTCATCTCTTCTCTCATGGTCTTGAGTTTTTTAGCAAGGGAGAACTTCTTCTCTGCACGCATAGTGATCTCTTCAATCTCCTCGAAGTACTTCTTGAACTCAAATTGCTTGATCTTTTCCACAGTTACGTCCTCACGCTCTAAGGCTGGCTGCTTCACCACATCCTGAATCTCACGCCAGTCTTCCTCAGTCATGGCTTCAGAACACACACACTTAATCAGTGGAACGTATTCCATGAACTCTTCTATATTCTTACGCAGCACCATTGCCACATCGGCTACTTCGGGGTAGTCCTCTTACAGCTTCTTATTAAGTTAGAAACAAGAACCGTGATATTATTGAACAGTTGCTGCAATACCAGCTGAGTCTTGCTTGAGAAGAGGCTGCTAGGTCCAATCTTTGTAGTTTACTTCGAATTGGGATGCAATGTCAAGCAACTCAAAGAATGGTCTAAAAGAGTTTCCAACTTCTTCGAGATCAGGGTACTCAGACTTAGGCTGGTTAAATAGGCCTTCTCTCTCATTGAATTACTGGACTTTCTCCTAAGCAAGACCAATGGCTTCTTAAAGCTTCCATGCATCTTATGAAAAAACTGTGGCATCCTCAAGCTTATGGAACTTCTTGATCTTTTCAAGAGTTTACTTGAAACCTTCGATGGACTTAACGAAGGAGTCTTTCTCTTGGTCAAGCTTTGACATAAAGATAACTTCCTTGTTTTAAATCATAAAAGTACCATCAGTGAGCTGAGCACCTATTTCAAGGGGCCACTGCTTTTGCCACCAGAAAGTCTCAATATCAGCATCATCGCACTTAAATGAGAAGTCATCTAGCATGCAGTAGTGCTTATAGACTTCATTAAGCTCCTCTTTTAATTTTTCGACTTTGTTAGGAGTGTCCTTAATAAAATCACGAGTCTCAACGAGCTCACGTTCATTCGTCGGTTCTTTCATTATAGCTTTGTTCATATCTTCATAAGTTTGATAGATGCGTTGGACAGAGTTCTTGCACCACTCATACACTTGCTTCTACAGCTTTTCCTTAATCTTGAAAGCTTAGTGGCTTAGACTTTCCTTCATTTTGGAGGCAATTACTCTGAAGAGAGGAAAATCAACTATATCATTTGAAAGGTTGACGATCTCATGGAAAGCAACTTCATAATGATGAATCTAATCTCTCAAGTCCTATAGAGAGGCTTTTTTCTCTCCATGGAACAGATCTTTAATAACCTGTTTGATGTCGACATTGAGGATATATTCGTATTTCTTGTACTTTTAGAGCAACTCTTAAGGTCCCACAATATTTTCATTAAACATGGCCTGAATTTACTCATTAGCTTCAACAACCCAAGGAAATTCTTCAGTAATAGGGAAGTTAGGCTACTTTTCCTTTTGCAAGAAGGGCATTAGATCATCTTCAAGATTATTAACCTTATTTGTTGAAGAAACGATCATGCTCAAAGCATTCTTGAAGAAATTCTCAACCTTTGCAAGTTTAGGGAAGTAAGTAATTGTGTTTTGGTCATCATCAGAGTCTTCAGCTGCAGGTGCACCCTCAGCGTTATCCTTCTTTTTGGCAACCTTCTTTTTCTTTTTATCTTCCTTATCAGCCATCCTAAAGTTAAGGTGAATTACAATCATTGGAGTAGTAGGAACTTTCCACAGTTCACCCTTATCCAATTTAGGAACAGTAAAAGACTTCATGAAAGAGACCCAATCCTATATAGAAACTCGGACAAACTCTCTCAAATAGGTGTTCATAATTTATTCAAAGCGAGTAATGATGCGCTTTAATGGGCTTTCCTCATATTTTGAGGCATTTGCCTCATAGAAGTTATGATTGTTCCTAAGTTTATCTGTGATTTCACCATTGAGGAAGTCACGCCACTAGATCAACATATTTTAAGATACTGATTGATGGTGAGAATTTTGAATTTTGCTCAAGTCTGACAGCTCACGAGGAAGCTTCAGTACAGTCTTGTTGGTGTTCATGTAGCGGAATTCGAGGAAGTCGATGCACTTCTTGGTAAAAATCTTTGTCATACCAACAAGATCAGCATCTGAGCTCCAGTGCTGCTTAATGATCTCCTCTAGATACTAAGGGAAGTTATACTTAGGGCATCTAACAACACCAAAGTAGGGCGCAGTCTTCTTAGGAAGACGAATAGGTATCTTAAGTTTTTTGAATTTTTCATGGTTAGTGGAGTCTTGCATTTCTTTCAAAACAATGCATTTTTTCATCTAACGGACATACTCCTCCTCTACAACTCTCATAAGGTATTTGAAAGTTCCATAAATTTTGTCAGGGTCAATCTCTTTATCATTCTCACTGATGCACTTTGATAAAAAGTTATAGCGGCGCTCCTTTGAGAGTTTTGAAACTTAGTCAGAGGGGATGGAGTCAACATGGTTGGTGAAACGGAGTTCGGCTTCTACAATTGCCTATCTTTCCTTACATTAGTTGACTCTCTCTCTAAAAAGATCAGGATCCTCATTGAAAAATAGGAGTGAGAGACGTGTTACAAGCTTCTGTTGACCGGTAGTAAATACCTGCACTTTGTACTTTGCCTCTTTAAAGTCGTAGTCAAGGACTGTGACAGGGCGCCATACATACTCCTTGTCCTCAAAGACTGGAGACAAGGCATGAGGCCGGTCAGGGCGAGCCTGGCAGTACTCAATCCACTATTCAATAGCCTTGTCTTCTTCCCAAGTGTCGTAACGAGTGAGCGTTTTGACGCTGGGCAGGTTTGGGCCGCCGTTGAAAATCTCCATCTCTTTGTCGAGAATCTTCAGGGCCTCTTGGGTTTCCTTATCCTTGTCTGGGGCGTTCTCGTTTTCTTCGAGAAAAGTTTTCTCGCGAATAACGTTTTTGTGCTTTTTAATAACATTAGCATGTCTCGCTGGCAGGCCCTTAACAGACTCGAGGTACTCTTTATGGGTTGCCTCGTGAATCCATGGATTAACAACTTTGATCTCCTTTGGCTGTAGTGCTTCATGCTCCTCAGCGGTTAGAAGGGAGGAATGACCAGCAGCAGGGTTTGTGGCGTAATCGCCACTGCCCTCTCCTTCAGCACCAGTCATGTACTTAGAGGCTACGCCGGCGCCCTCATCCATTTCCTCATCGGCACCGTCGGCGGCTCCTCTAGGTCGCATCATTGGCTTATTTACCTTGTGAATCGAGAACTGTTTCATCTACTTCCTTGCCTGGGACGGCTCATCATGGATCTCATTCTACATCTGCTCGTACATGTTGCTGATTGACTAAAAATCAGGCACGGCAAGCTTCTGGATCGGACCAAAATTCTTATTCTATCCAATAACTTTCTTCTTAAAC
>Ga0157606_1043624_pt1 | contig 12913 bp, 8 predicted proteins | sample GEODES131metaT_FD_106803 | JGI IMG/M metagenome (GOLD analysis project Ga0157606, IMG submission 106803) | Eutrophic lake water microbial communities from Lake Mendota, Wisconsin, USA - GEODES131 metaT (Metagenome Metatranscriptome) | ecosystem: Environmental > Aquatic > Freshwater > Lake ... | reverse complement strand
CTTCCAACGTCTTTAACAGAATTATTTTAACTTCCTTGTTGCAAATGTCCTGTAAATCGCTACATTTGCAGTCCTTTTAAAAAGAAAGGACTGAAAATTTAGGTGTTCTTTACAGGTTTTATAAGCACTTCCACCCGTTACAAGGTGTGATTGTATGGCGAAAGAAATTACAAACTAATGTTTGTATCAAGCCACTTTAGCTCAGCTGGTAGAGCAACTGATTTGTAATCAGTAGGTCGCTGGTTCGATTCCGGCAAGTGGCTCTTTTTGCAATTCACCGCGGGTGGAGCTTAAAACCTTAAAGGCGTTGTTCTTTAATATTCGGGGAGATACCAAAGCGGCCAACTGGGACGGACTGTAAATCCGTTGTCTTACGACTTCGAAGGTTCGAATCCTTCTCTCCCCACCAGTACCAAGAATTAAAGAATATTATGCGGGAGTAGCTCAGTTGGTAGAGCGACAGCCTTCCAAGCTGTAGGTCGCGGGTTCGAGCCTCGTCTCCCGCTCGTTGAAAGAGCGTAAGGAAGTAAAGACTAATCAGGATTACCTGAATAATCAGAACAACTTTATTCTCAGAGAGAGCAAAAGCTCTAATTGCTAGGTTTTCAATAAAGATTTGCCTCTTTGTTGAAAACCTAAGCCGTTGTAGCTCAGTGGTAGAGCACTTCCTTGGTAAGGAAGAGGTCGGCAGTTCAATCCTGCTCAACGGCTCTAGGTGTGAAGTTGGAAATGGGAATTGTTCAAGATGGACAAACTAAAATTTAAACTATAAATAACTAAAACAATGGCTAAAGAAAAATTTGACCGCAGTAAACCGCACGTAAATATCGGAACTATTGGTCACGTTGACCACGGTAAAACAACTTTAACTGCTGCTATTACTAAAGTATTAGCTGACGCAGGTTTATCAGAAGCTCGTTCTTTCGATTCTATCGACTCTGCTCCGGAAGAAAAAGAAAGAGGTATCACTATCAACACTGCTCACGTTGAGTATCAAACTGCTAACCGTCACTACGCTCACGTTGACTGTCCAGGTCACGCGGATTACGTAAAAAACATGGTTACTGGTGCTGCTCAAATGGATGGTGCTATCCTTGTAGTTGCATCTACAGATGGTCCTATGCCTCAAACCCGTGAGCATATCCTTTTAGCTCGTCAGGTTGGTGTTCCTCGTATCGTTGTTTTCATGAACAAAGTCGATATGGTTGACGATCCTGAATTATTAGAAATCGTTGAAATGGAAATCCGTGATTTGTTAAACAAATACGAATTCCCTGGTGACGAAATTCCAATCATCCAAGGTTCTGCATTAGGTGGATTGAACGGTGATGCGGGTTGGGTTGCTAAAATCATGGAATTAATGGATGCAGTTGATAGCTATATCCCTGTTCCTCCTCGTGCAGTTGAACTTCCTTTCTTGATGCCAATTGAAGACGTATTCTCGATCACTGGTCGTGGTACTGTTGCTACTGGTCGTATCGAGCGTGGTATCATTAACTCTTCGGAAGAGGTTGATATCATCGGTTTAGGTGCTGAAAAATTAAAATCAGTTGTTACTGGAGTTGAAATGTTCCGTAAAATCCTTGATAGAGGTGAAGCTGGTGATAACGTAGGTTTATTGTTGCGTGGTGTTGATAAAAACCAAATCCGTCGTGGTATGGTTATTTGCAAACCAGGTTCAGTATTACCTCACACTAAATTCAAAGCTGAAATCTACGTTTTATCAAAAGACGAAGGTGGACGTCATACTCCTTTCTTCAACAAATACCGTCCTCAGTTCTATTTCAGAACTACTGACGTAACTGGAGAAACTGTACTACCTGAAGGTGTTGAAATGGTTATGCCTGGTGATAATATCACTATCACAGTTCAATTGATCGCTCCTATCGCTATGGAGAAAAACTTACGTTTCGCTATCCGTGAAGGTGGTAGAACAGTAGGTGCCGGTCAGGTAACTGAAATTTTAGAGTAATCTAATTCAGACATCCGAGTGTTGGTTAGACATCTAACCAACACTCTCGGTGTCTTATAGAATTAATAAAATCAACTACTTAGTAGTTAAAAAAGGTTGTTTTAGTCTATTTTAGACAAGATTGAATTTCCAAAATCAATCGCCTTATTAAACGGAATAATATACGGGCATAGTTCAATGGTAGAATAGAAGTCTCCAAAACTTTTGATCTGGGTTCGAATCCTGGTGCCCGTGCGAGATAAAAAAGCAAATGAGCAAGTTATCTGAATACTTAAAATCATCTTACGATGAACTGATGAACAAGGTTTCTTGGCCTAGCTGGGAAGACTTACAAGAAAGTACCATTATTGTAATGATCGCTTCGCTGATTATTGCGTTTATTATTGGTATTATCGATTTGGCAAGTGGTAGCGCCTTGGGATTCTTTTACCAAATTTTTCAAAACCAATAAGAGGAACTAATTCGGTAGATTAAAATGTCTGAACAACAAACAGAACAATTCAAATGGTACGTGGTGAGAGCCATTACCGGTCAGGAAAAGAAGGTTAAAGCCCAACTCGAGGTCGAACTCGAAAGGGCAGGGCTTCTTGCGAACGTTCCGCAAATTCTGATTCCTACCGAAAAAATCTATCAGGTTAAAAACGGTAAGAAGACATCCAAAGAAAAAGCCTATTTGCCAGGATACATCCTTATTCAAGCAAATGTTGAAGGTGAAGTAGGTCATATCATTGAATCTGTGAATGGTGTTGTCGGTTTCCTTGGTGGAAAAGCAACTCCAACACCTCTTAGAATTTCTGAAGTAAATAGAATTCTGGGTAATGTAGATGATATTTCTGAACAGGGTGAAACTTTAATCGAACCATATATTGTTGGTGAAAATGTTAAAGTAATTGATGGTCCTTTCAGCGGTTTCAGCGGTGTGATTGAAGAAGTGATGGAAGAGAAAAAGAAATTGAAAGTGATGGTTAAAATCTTCGGAAGAAGAACCCCATTAGAACTCAATTTTGTTCAAGTAGAAAAAGAAAGTTAAATGTAGTATAGTCCTGTGAAGGACAAAAAAAGAATGATGTTATGGCTAAAGAACTAACAGGTTTTATTAAACTTCAGGTAAAAGGTGGCGCTGCAAATCCGGCACCTCCAATTGGTCCAGCTTTGGGATCGAAAGGTGTAAATATCATGGAGTTCTGCAAACAATTCAATGCAAGAACCCAAGATAAAGCAGGAAAAATTTTACCTGTTGTGATTTCAGTGTACAGTGATAAGTCTTTTGATTTTGTAATCAAAACTCCTCCTGTAGCAAACCAATTACTAGAAGCAGCTAAAATCCAAAAAGGTTCTGCTGAACCTAACAGAAAGAAAAACGGTTCTGTAACCTGGGATCAAATCAGAACTATCGCAGAAGATAAAATCGTTGACATGAACTGTTTCAAAGTTGAATCAGCTATGAAAATGGTTGCAGGTAGTGCGCGTAGCATGGGCTTGAATGTAACAGGCGAAAATCCTTTTAACAATTAATTAATAGCGAAATGGCAAGGATAAGTAAGAAAAGAAAAGAAGCCCTGAAAAAGGTAGATGCTGCCAAAGCATATACTTTATCTGATGCTTCAAAATTGGTTAAGGAGATTTCCTACACCAAATTCGATTCATCAGTTGATATTGATATTCGTTTAGGTGTTGATCCTAAGAAAGCAAACCAAATGGTTCGTGGTGTGGTTGCTTTACCTCATGGTACCGGTAAAACTATTAAAGTTTTAGCTTTGGTTCCTCCGGATAAAGAAGCAGAAGCTAAAGAAGCTGGTGCTGATTATGTTGGATTAGATGAGTATATTCAAAAAATTGAACAAGGTTGGGTAGATATTGATATTATTATCACTGTTCCTGCTGTAATGGCTAAATTAGGTAAATTAGGTAAAATATTAGGTCCTCGTAACTTAATGCCAAATCCTAAAAGTGGAACTGTAACCCAAGAAGTTGGAAAAACTGTTAAAGAAGTTAAAGCAGGTAAAATTGATTTTAAAGTAGATAAAGAAGGTATCATTCATACTTCAATCGGTAAATCAACTTTTGCTCCTGAAAAATTAGTTGAGAATGCAGTTGAGTTAATTCAAAGCATTTCTAAATTAAAACCATCTTCAGCAAAAGGAACCTATTTTAAAAGTATCCACATCAGCAGTACTATGAGTCCGGGAATTACTGTTGACACAAAGTCAGTACCTGGAATTTAATTGATTAAGCGATGAAAAGGGAAGAAAAAGCAGAAGTTATAGCAGGCTTAGTAGAGAAATTTGGTCAATATAAAAACATTTATTTGACAGATATCGCTAGCCTTAATGCTCAACAAACGAGCAGTTTAAGAAGAGAGTTATTCAAAAATGGTATCATCATGCAAGTAGCAAAAAATACCATGATTGAAAAAGCTATTGAACAATCAGGAAGAGATTTTGGTGCGATTGTTGATACCTTAAAAGGTAACACAGCTTTGATGTTCTGCGAAGACATGAAAGCTCCGGCAAAAGTTATCAAAAGCTTCAGAAAAAAAGGTGAAATTCCTAGATTAAAGGGTGCTTGTATCGATGCTGATGTGTTTATCGGAGATAACCAATTAGAATCGTTAATCAACCTTAAAACTAAAAATGAACTTATCGGTGAAATCATCGGTATGTTACAATCACCGGCTCAAAATGTTATCAGCGCATTACAATCAGGTGGTTCAACCATCGCAGGCGTTGTTAAAACATTATCAGAACGTCCGGAATAATTTAAATATCACAATTACAGAAATAATAACAATTAAAATTTAGAAACATGGCAGATTTAAAAGCGTTCGCAGAACAATTAGTTAACTTAACAGTAAAAGAAGTTAACGAGTTAGCTAAAATTTTGAAAGATGAGTACGGAATCGAACCAGCTGCTGCTGCAGTTGCTGTTGCGGCTCCAGCTGCAGCACCAGAAGCTGCTGCTGAAAAAAACATCTTTTGATGTTATCTTGAAAAGCGCAGGTGCTAACAAATTAAACGTTGTTAAAATCGTTAAAGATTTAACAGGTTTAGGTTTGAAAGAAGCTAAAGAATTAGTAGACGGAGCTCCAAAGCCTGTTAAAGAAGGCGTTGATAAAGCAACTGCTGAAGATTTGAAAGCTAAGCTTACTGAAGCAGGAGCTGAAGTTGAGCTTAAGTAATTTAAACTCAGCATACTAAGAGTTTGTGACCCCGGCTCGGAGCCGTGGGTCACTTTCCTGTTTTATGGAAATCGAAGTGTCGGTATACCTTTAAATTAAAATTCAAATTGGCCAATATTAATAACCCGACAGGAGAAAGAATCAATTTTGCTTCTGTCAAACCCGTAATTGATTATCCTGATTTTCTCGATGTTCAGTTGCAGTCGTTCAGGGAGTTCTTTCAGTTAGATACTACCTCTGAAAGTCGTGAGAACGAGGGTTTGTATAAAGTATTTCTGGAAAATTTCCCGATTACTGATACAAGAAACATTTTCGTTCTTGAATTCCTTGATTATTTTGTAGATCCTCCTCGTTATTCTATCGATGAGTGTATCGAACGTGGTTTAACTTATTCAGTTCCTCTGAAAGCTAAATTACGTCTTTCTTGTAATGATCCTGAACACGAAGATTTTAAAACTATCGTGCAGGATGTGTATTTAGGTACAATTCCTTACATGACTCCACGTGGTACGTTTGTTATCAATGGTGCTGAAAGGATTATCGTTTCTCAATTACACAGATCACCAGGTGTATTTTTCGGACAAAGTTATCATACGAACGGTACCAAACTTTACTCTGCCAGAGTTATTCCGTTTAAAGGTAGCTGGATCGAGTTTGCTACAGACGTTAATAACGTTATGTATGCTTACATCGATCGTAAGAAAAAATTCCCTGTAACAACTTTATTACGTGCGATTGGTTACGAAACCGATAAAGAAATTCTGAATTTGTTTGATTTAGCTGAAGAAGTTAAAGTAAGCAAAGCAGGATTAAAACGCGTTTTAGGTCGTAAACTAGCTGCTAGGGTTCTTAGAACTTGGGTAGAAGATTTTGTAGATGAAGATACCGGTGAGGTAGTTTCTATCGAAAGAAATGAAGTTATCATTGAACGTGATACTATTTTAGAAGATGATCATATTGATTTAATTGTTGAAGCAGAAGTTAAAACTGTATTGCTTCATAAAAATGAATCAAGTCACAATGATTTTGCTATCATTTTAAATACTTTACAAAAAGATACTGCTAATAGCGGAAAAGAAGCTCATGAGCATATCTACCGTCAATTAAGGAATGCAGATCCACCTGACGAAGAAACTGCTCGTGGTGTAATTGAAAAATTATTCTTCTCAGATAAACGTTATGATTTAGGTGATGTTGGTCGTTATAGAATTAATCGTAAATTAGGTAAAAATGAACCTTTATCTAACCGAGTTCTTTCTAAAGATGATATCGTTTCAATCATTAAGTACTTAATCGAATTATCTAATTCTCGTGCTGATGTGGATGATATTGACCACTTAAGTAACAGACGTGTTAGAACAGTAGGTGAGCAATTATATGCTCAATTCGGTGTTGGTTTGGCTCGTATGGCTCGCACCATTCGTGAAAGAATGAATATTCGTGATAACGAGGTTTTCACTCCAACCGATTTGATTAATGCTAAAACATTATCTTCTGTTATCAACTCATTCTTTGGAACCAATCAGTTATCACAGTTCATGGACCAAACAAATCCATTGGCTGAGATTACACACAAACGCCGTATGTCTGCCCTTGGTCCTGGTGGTTTGAGTCGTGATCGTGCTGGTTTCGAGGTGCGTGACGTACATTATACCCACTATGGTCGTTTATGTACTATTGAAACTCCAGAAGGTCCAAATATCGGATTGATTTCTTCTCTTTGTGTTCATGCTAAAATTAATAGTATGGGATTCATCGAAACTCCTTACTTGAAAGTTACTGATGGTAAAGTTGGAGTAAGTGAGCCTGTAACTTATTTAAGTGCTGAAGATGAAGATGGAAAAGTAATTGCACAGTCGAATGCTCGCTATGATACGGCTGGTAATTTTATAGAACAAAAAATTAAAGCTCGTTACGAAGGTGACTTCCCAATGGTGGATCCTGAGAAACTTGAGTTCATGGATATTGCTCCTAATCAAATTGTATCTATTGCAGCTTCTTTGATTCCTTTCTTGGAACATAATGATGCGAACCGTGCTTTGATGGGATCGAACATGCAACGTCAAGCAGTTCCATTATTACGTCCACAAGCTCCGGTAGTAGGTACAGGATTAGAAGGCAGAATTGCCAAAGATTCACGTACTTTATTGGTTGCTGAAGGAAATGGTGTTGTTGAATACGTAGATGCCAACGAAATCAGAATTCGTTATGAGCAAACTGAAAATGATCGTTTAGTAAGTTTTGGCACTGATACTAAATCTTATAAATTAATCAAGTTCCGTAGAACTAACCAAAATACTTGTATCAACTTAAAACCTATCGTAAGAAAAGGTCAGAAAGTTGAAAAAGGTTCAGTTTTATGCGAAGGTTATGCAACAGAAGGTGGTGAATTAGCTTTAGGTAGAAACTTACAAGTAGCATTCATGCCTTGGCAAGGATTCAACTTTGAGGATGCGATTGTAATCTCTGAAAAAGTAGTTAAAGAAGATATCTTTACTTCTATTCATATTACTGAGTACGAACTTGAAGTGAGAGATACCAAAAGAGGAGAAGAAGAATTAACAAACGATATTCCGAATGTTAGTGAAGAAGCTACGAAAAATCTCGACGAAAACGGATTAATCAGAATTGGTTGTGAAGTTGGAGAAGGTGATATTTTGATTGGTAAAATTACTCCTAAAGGTGAAACTGAACCATCTCCTGAAGAAAAATTATTACGTGCAATTTTCGGTGACAAAGCCGGTGATGTTAAGGATGCTTCTTTGAAAGCTATCCCATCAACAAGTGGTGTTGTTATAGATAAAAAATTATTTGCACGTGCTAAAAAAGAGAAAACTGCAAAAGCCGACGATAAAGCTAAATTAGCTAAATTGAAGGATGAGAACGAAAAGAACTTAAAGGATATCAAAGACATTTTAGTTGATAAACTTTTCACTATTCTTTCTGGCAAAACTTCTGCAGGTGTTATTAATGTTTACAACGAAGAATTAATCGCTAAAGGAAGTAAATTCAGTACTAAGAATTTAACTGATATCGATTATTCAAATGTAAATGCTACTAACTGGACAAGTGATTCAGAGAAGAATGATTTAGTTCGTTCTATTTTAACTAACTATAAAAACCGTTATAACCAGGAAGTAGCTGATTTCCGTAGAAAAGAATATGCTATTTCAGTAGGTGATGAGCTACCAACAGGAATTTTAAAACTTGCTAAAATTTACCTTGCTAACAAGCGTAAATTGAAAGTAGGGGATAAGATGGCAGGTCGTCATGGTAATAAAGGTATTGTTGCCCGTATCGTGCGTGAAGAAGATCTTCCATTCATGGACAATGGTAAGCCAGTTGATATCGTATTGAATCCTCTGGGTGTACCGAGTCGTATGAACTTAGGACAGATTTACGAAACTGTATTAGGTTGGGCTGCAAAAGAAATGGATGTGAAATTTGCTACTCCTATTTTTGATGGAGCTAGTGATGATCAGGTATTGGAATATACTCGTAAAGCAGGAATTCCTGATTGGGGTAAAACATACTTAAACGATGGATTATCAGGACAGCGTTTTGATCAACCCGTAACAGTAGGTGTAATCTATATGATTAAACTTGGTCACATGGTTGATGATAAGATGCATGCTCGTTCTATCGGACCATATTCATTAATTACCCAACAACCATTGGGTGGTAAAGCACAATTTGGAGGTCAGCGTTTTGGTGAGATGGAGGTTTGGGCATTGGAAGCATTTGGTGCTGCTAATATCCTTCAGGAAATCCTAACCATTAAATCGGATGATATCATTGGTCGTGCTAAAACTTATGAAGCAATTGTTAAAGGTGATAACTTGCCACAAGCAGGATTACCTGAATCATTCAACGTATTGGTTCATGAATTACGCGGTTTAGGTTTAGATATTACATTAGAGTAAAAATAAATTATCGCTGTTTGATTGATTGAAAAATTAATCAAACAGCGATTAACAAAATTAATAACGCCAATTATGTCTTTGAAAAAAGAACAAAAAATCAAAGCCAATTTCACCAGAATCCGCATTGGATTGGCTTCACCGGAAAGCATCTTACAAAGATCTTTTGGAGAAGTTACCAAGCCTGAAACCATCAATTACCGTTCTTTTAAGCCGGAAATGGGTGGTTTATTCTGCGAAAGAATTTTCGGCCCAATTAAGGATTATGAATGTCATTGTGGTAAATACAAACGTATTCGCTATAAAGGCATTGTTTGTGATCGTTGCGGTGTTGAAGTAACAGAAAAGAAAGTACGTCGCGAACGTATGGGACATATCAACTTGGTAGTTCCTGTTGCTCATATCTGGTATTTCAGATCATTGCCAAATAAAATCGGTTATTTGTTAGGTATCCCTTCTAAGAAATTAGATATGGTTGTTTACTACGAGAGATACGTAGTTTGTCAACCTGGTATCAAAGCAAATGATGGAGTTGGTAATTTAGACTTAATCACAGAAGAAGAATACTTAGATATTTTAGATACATTACCAAAAGATAATCAACATTTAGATGACAATGATCCTAATAAGTTCATTGCAAAAATGGGTGGTGATGCTTTATGGTTCTTGTTATCTAGAATTAACCTTGACAACTTGAGTTACGATTTACGTAACAAAGCAAATACTGAAACTTCACAACAACGTAAAAACGAAGCTTTAAAACGTTTGAAAGTTGTAGAAGGATTCCGTAATGCTCAAGTACATGGTGAAAATCGTCCTGAATGGATGGTTGTAAAAATTCTTCCTGTAATTCCACCAGAATTACGTCCACTCGTTCCATTGGAAGGTGGTAGATTTGCAACTTCAGATTTGAACGATTTATACCGTCGTGTTATCATTCGTAACAATCGTTTGAAGCGTTTAATTGAAATCAAAGCTCCAGAAGTAATCTTACGTAATGAAAAACGTATGTTACAAGAAGCTGTAGATTCATTATTCGATAATACTCGTCGTGTAAGTGCAGTTAAAACTGAAGGTAATCGTCCTTTGAAATCTTTAAGTGATATGCTTAAAGGTAAACAAGGTCGTTTCCGTCAAAACTTATTGGGTAAGCGTGTTGACTATTCTGGTCGTTCGGTTATCGTGGTAGGTCCAAACTTGAAGTTACATGAGTGTGGTATTCCTAAAAACATGGCTGCTGAGTTATTCAAGCCATTTATCATTCGTAAACTTCTTGAAAGAGGAATTGTAAAAACTGTTAAATCTGCTAAGAAATTAGTTGATAGAAAAGAAGCTGTTGTTTGGGATATTTTAGAAAACATCCTTAAAGGACATCCAATTCTTCTAAACAGGGCCCCAACTCTACATAGATTAGGTATTCAAGCTTTCCAACCTAAATTGGTTGAAGGTAAAGCAATACAATTACATCCTTTGGTATGTACTGGTTTTAACGCGGATTTTGACGGTGACCAAATGGCGGTGCACGTTCCACTAGGAAACGCTGCTGTTCTGGAAGCCCAAATGTTGATGTTAGCTCCTCACAATATCTTGAACCCTGCAAATGGAGCGCCTATTACAGTTCCTTCTCAAGACATGGTACTTGGATTGTATTATATCACTAAAGGACGTAAATCAATTCCTGAGCATACTATTCAAGGTGAAGGTTTGAATTTTTATTCTTCTGAAGAAGCAATTATTGCTTACAACGAAGGTAGAGTTCACTTACATGCTTGGGTGAAATGCCGTGTGAATGTAAATGAAGGTGGTGAGTTGAAATCAAAAACCATTGAAACTACAATGGGAAGAATCTTGTTTAATCAAGTTGTTCCTAATGAGCATGGTTATATCAACGAATTGCTTACTAAGAAATCATTAAGAGATATCATTGGTAACATGTACAAAGAGGTTGGTCAAGACCGTTGTGCTCAGTTCTTGGATGATATTAAATACTTAGGATTCCAATATGCATTCAGAGGAGGTTTATCATTTAACTTATCTTATGTAAATATTCCTGCTGAAAAAGAAGTTTTCATCAAACAAGCTCAAAAAGAAGTTGATGAAATCTGGGATAATTACAACAATGGATTTATTACCAATAACGAACGTTATAACCAGGTAATTGACATCTGGACTCGTATCAACTCTCGTTTGGCTGATACTTTGTTGAAAAACTTAAAAGAAGATCAACAAGGATTCAATCCAATTTACATGATGTTGGATTCAGGAGCCAGGGGTTCTAAAGAACAGATTCGTCAGTTAGGTGGTATGAGGGGATTGATGGCAAAACCACAAAAGAACTTAAGTGGTGGAACCGGAGAGATTATCGAGAATCCAATTTTATCTAACTTTAAAGAAGGTCTTTCGGTTATTGAATATTTCATCTCAACCCACGGTGCTCGTAAAGGTCTTGCCGATACAGCGTTAAAAACTGCGGATGCGGGTTACTTAACCAGAAGGTTACATGACGTTGCTCAAGATGTTGTAGTAAGTGAAGAAGATTGTGGTACACTTCGTGGTATTCCAATCAGTGCTTTAAAAGATAATGAAGAGGTTGTTGAAACATTATATGAGCGTATCTTAGGTAGAACCAGCTTACATGATATTTATGATCCATTAAGTGGAGATTTAATTTGTCATTCAGGTATGTCAATTACCGAAGAAATCGCAAGTAAAATTGAAGAGTCTCCAATTGAAACAGTTGAAATTCGTTCTGCATTAACTTGTGAAACTCGTTATGGTGTTTGTACCAATTGTTATGGTAGAAGCATGGCAACAGGACGTGGTTCTCAAAAAGGAGATGCTGTAGGAGTTATCGCAGCCCAATCAATTGGAGAGCCAGGAACACAGTTAACGCTTCGTACCTTCCACGTGGGTGGTACCGCATCTAACATTGCATCTGAATCTCAATTGGTAGCTAAATTTGGTGGTATTCTTGATTTCGAAGAAATTCGTACAACAGATTTACCAACAGAAGAAGGTGTTAATACAGTAGTATTGGGACGTCAGGGTGAAATCAGAATTTTGGATGAGAAAACCAGAAATCCTATTATCACTGTAAACATTCCTTATGGTGCTCACTTATTGGTTAAACAAGGCCAAAAAGTAGAAAAAGGTGAACCAATTTGTACATGGGATCCATACAATGCTGTAATTATTTCTGAATTTACAGGAAAAATCAGCTTTATGAATATCATTGAGAACGTAACTTTCAAAGAAGAAAGCGACGAACAAACTGGTCATAAAGAAAAAGTAATTGTTGAGAGTCGTGATAAAACTAAGATTGCATCAATTATTGTAACCGATAGCAAAACAAAAACAGAGAAAGAGTATAACTTACCTGTAGGAGCCCATATCATTATTGAAGAAGGCCATACAATTAAGTCGGGAGAGATTTTGGTGAAGATTCCTCGTGTGGTTGGTAAAACCCGAGATATCACTGGAGGTCTTCCACGTGTAACGGAATTATTCGAAGCACGTAATCCTTCTAACCCTGCAATTGTAACTGAAATTGATGGTGTAGTTAGTTTTGGTGGCATCAAACGTGGTAACAGAGAAATCATGATTACCTCTAAAGATGGTGAAGCTAAAAAATACTTGGTTCCACTTTCGAAACATATCTTGGTACAAGAGAATGACTTCGTAAAAGCTGGATCACCATTATCTGATGGTTCAATCAGTCCTCAAGATATCTTGAGAATTGAAGGTCCTTTAGCGGTGCAACGTTATATCTTAAATGGTATCATGGAGGTTTATCGTTTGCAAGGTGTAAAAATCAATGACAAGCACGTAGAAACTATCATTCGT
>Ga0157606_1113201_pt1 | contig 13100 bp, 7 predicted proteins | sample GEODES131metaT_FD_106803 | JGI IMG/M metagenome (GOLD analysis project Ga0157606, IMG submission 106803) | Eutrophic lake water microbial communities from Lake Mendota, Wisconsin, USA - GEODES131 metaT (Metagenome Metatranscriptome) | ecosystem: Environmental > Aquatic > Freshwater > Lake ... | reverse complement strand
GTTTAATGGCATCTTTGAAAAAACAAGACAAACACACTATACTTTTACACCAAAGACGTGCTCCTAGACCCTGGTCTGAGAGCGCGCTCTCAGTGTAGCGGACTCGCCCGAGGTCTCCATGCATCCCAGCTTGGTGCGCTAAGCCTCTGCTTGTCTTCTACGCATGTATACTTTTTGCAATCGCATTTTTGCAAGTTCCTTTACTTGCAAATGCGGCCGCTCCGCCCCCACTACCTCCAGAATGGGTCAGTTACAACACCATAACCTCGGTGATCAACTTACGGTGGCAGAGCGTTAACAGCGCAAGCTAATATCAGCTCTACTACAGAGATGAAAGTGGAAATGAATTAGGTCCATACAATCTTTCAGCAACATAAACAACCACTTAAATCAGCTGTAACGGAACAAATGATGGTCGACCACTCTAAGTTACAATCTAGTACAATACAGTGGACAACCTAACATCACCTAGGAGCATTGCTGTCACAATGTTCTGCGCTGGACTCCCTGTGGCCCCGGATCCACCCTTTTTGATTTTCGGCAACCGCGACATTATTTAAGTGTAATGGAAGCTACCATCTTAAAATAGTGGATCACCAGTGCTAGGATTTTTCCTATTCATGAAGAAAATTTCCGACGCACAGTATACTTTAGTTCAAAATGGAGGAGAGGACCCTACTCTCCTTACTTATTCGACGACCACAGATCCTGTAGGCAACTAACTCACACCAAACACTTATCTATTTGCTGTGAGTGCTCGTAACTTGGTTGGAACAAGTGAAATATCAGAAAATCTTTCAGTCACAATACCCGAGCGCGTTTCATAAATTCAAACTACAATTTAAGGTGATGGCCTAATTCAAATTTATGGCGCCGTTTCAGCAAATGTAACGGTTGTGGCATATGACGAAGGTAACGTGCGGAGAGTCTAAGGAGGCGACATCTATTTCCTCCATATTGAGAATGTATGTTTCATTACCGACAATTATCGATGTGACCTAAGTAGCACAAACAGTGGGTACACTGAGCTCCCGATCTTCAAAGAAATGATCGACAACGGTGATGGGAGCTACACTGCAAGCTATTAAATCAACCGTGTCGGTTAAGTCACAACAAGCGTTGAACTTGCGCGCAAAGGAGGTCTCTACGCAGAATACTTCAATAACGGGTTCTTGAATGGAGTGCCGACCTTGACCAAGGTGGACAACGTTCTGAACTTTAATTGGACTGATGAACTTATTACCGCTGAAGCTGGATATTTTGTCAGCGCTCATTGGTATGGAAAACTACTTTCCCCTACAACTGAGGACTTTACATTTATTTTGAATGGTAACGACGGCTTCCGATTTTTCCTTGATGGTTAACTTCTCATTGACAGATGGGAAAGTTGCTGTGATGAAATGACTGCCACTGTAGCTTTGGTTAATGGAGCATTCTATGATGTTGTGATACAGTATAGATAGCTTGAAGGATCTGCATTCTTTAGCTTCGAGTGGTCCTCACCCTCTATCCAGAGATCAATTGTCCCGCCTACTTAACTATACTACTCCTAACGTGTCCAAGACAAAGTCTTCTAAGTCTAAGTTCTTTAAGGACCTACAATACCAGCTTTATCGACTGTAGAAACTGCGCCTTTAATACTAACAGCAGGTAAACTTGGATAGAGTCTTTTCCAAAGCCGAGATGCATACTCTTTGGCATTGGATAGTCAACAAGATGTGTACGAAATGAGCTTTATTAGACCAATCAATGGTTCTTTTACCGTCATTGCAATATACTAGGGTGAAGGTCTCTACTAAGCCTAGTATGTCCCATTTGTTGCTGGTAACTACACTGTTCATGTAAAGTTATTAGGAATCGAAATTAAAGGCTCACCCTACAGCCTTTAAGTATTACCTGGTGAAATAAGTTCGACCAACTCTTTCACCACGGTTACATCGACCGATATTTAGAGCCTACAAGCTGGCAACACGTACCTATTCAGTATTCATCTTGTTGACATCTTTGGTAATTCCATCACTGAAGGTGCATTCGCTCAAGAGATTCAAGTATTCGCTTCTTACGGAAACAATAATGATTGGCCAAGTCCAATCGCAATACCTGACCTAGCTTCTTGGTAAGCCTTATATGGTAAGGATATTTCAGGTCTTGCGACCAAGAATGATGATGGTAGCTACCAAGGCCAGATTACAATATACCGTGCTGGTACTTTTACTTTTTCAGTGAAAATCAACGGCTAAAACGTTCATAGTAGTCCTTGGACACCAATGAAAGTTGCACCGTCAAATCTCTATGCACCAAGTTGCATAGTCAAAGGAATTCCGAACGTTATGACTGCAGGAATTCAGTATACTTTCCAAATCTAATCAAGAGACTTTTACAGCAACAACATGAAGAAGTCTTTAACTGACTCAATTGGTACTAATTACGAAGTTGTGTACTAATCTGAGCTTTAAAATGTTTTTGCTACAGTTTAAGATGACCTAGCCCTAGGTGTCTTTAAGATAACTGTAACTCTGACAAAATCTGGTCTTTACTAGCTCAATATTCTCTTACGAGGATTGGAGGTACCGACCCGTCTAACCAATTACATAATGGTTGTCCCTAATCCAGTGACTTCAGCGGAAACAACAGGTTTTACAGGTGTTTTTTCTGCTTATTAGACTGGAGAACGCGTTTAAATTTTAATCACTGCTCGAGACCAATTCCATAATCTTGTTGGTTCACTAGCTGATGAATTTTAACTGACTTTGCAAGGATCGAATTCCGATAAACTTTACGGTCCTTTCATCGCTCAAAGCCTAAATAATGGAACTTATCAAGTTGATTTTCTATTCAGAGACGTTGATGCATACACTATTTATGTAAAACTAGGAAATATAAACATTTTTGGATCGCCAATCTCCAATGTTCTTGTCTCTGCAAACGATGTTCAGGCCTTAAACTCAGTGCTGCTTCAGCAAAAGCCAATTTTTGAGGCAGGCTAGACATAAACTTGGTTAATTCAATCAAAGGATATATATAAAAATGTGGTAGTTGGCACAAATGAGAGATTTAGTTTTGAGTTGAAAGACAAAATTTCTGGATAAATAATCTAATCAGTGGTCTAATACCAATTCAATTTTTATGAAGCAACTTTCACTCTACCTCATGCAAGTGATTACACTGGAATTGTGAGGCTAATTTAAAAAGGTGGACTTATCAGTACTTATTATTAGACTACTGATTTCTAGGCACCATACGAGGACATTGACCTGATGTCTCATGAATATGGATATTATACTCAGTTGGACGAAACCATAAATTTTGAGTAGATGGATTTGCCTTTGAAACTTAAGAGTGGTCGACACTTCCCATCTTAGTATTTCAGTATTAAGTGGTACGGCTACATCTAGCCGAAATTTTCAGAAATGTATAGATTCTATATTGAAGCATTTTAAACTGCACAGTTTTAAGTGTATTTTGACGGACAGCTCATCATAAGCAACGATTTTACAGAATAAAAGAATCCAACAGGCGGATATTATAACTCGCCCGACATTGACTTAATTGCTGGTCAACTTTATAAAGTCGAGATAAATTATTCTGAAAAACTTGGTCTTTAAAAATTCAAACTGTTGTGGGAATCAATCAGTTAGCCTTTCGCTGTGATTGATAGCGGACACTTATTTAACTAACTCAATTCAGCTAGCACACCTTATTCTTTCAAAGTGATCCCTGCTTAAACTAACGAAACACAATCAAGATTAATTGACATTACAGCTATTGTCTTTGCGACAGTTAACGTCGCCGAGACACATTTCATCTAAACAAGAGATCGATACGGAAACCTAAAGCAGGATACTGATGATAAGTTCTAAATTAGCTTTACTCACAACAAAAAACCGAGTGTTGTAGTTACAGCTTAAGTCATTCCTGTGAAAAACTCTATTTATAAAATTGATTATACACTTACTGTAAGTGGGGACTACACAATGGAAATGATGATGTAGCCAGGTGGTGTTGGTCCTTTTATACCCACAATTGACTCTAATTTGCAAGTGCACTGTTAGTAAACGACAGCATACGCGGTCAACACAGTACTAAGTGGTTATGGAAAAACAGATTCAATAGCAGGCATAGTTTAAAGTTTCTTTGTAACTTTGTATGACTCTGGAAATAACTAGCTGCAGAAAGGAGGTGACACGCTGATTGTTACAATTTCTGCAAGTCAATCAATGATTGAGATCTTCGACTTAAACAATGGCATTTACAATGTTACATACCGAATCGATATATCAGGTACATTCAAACTTTAAGTTAAAGTCAATGGAGATGCTGAAAACTTAAAAGAAAGTACAATTACTGTGATTCCTAATGAAGCCTCTGTACTTATCTCTACAGTGGCATTCAACAAGATCGTGACAATCAACTCATCAGAGAATGTACTCGTAAATGTATTTGATAGCTTTGGAAACAGAGTTTAGACACCATAACTCTTAGTTCTTAGCATTGTTGGACAAGGTCATTAGTTCTTTGCTACTTTCTAAGGTGCTGCCAGTATTTATTAGGCTTCATACTTAATTCCATCAGGTGATAAAGATGTTAGCAATTGTGGAAAGTATACTTTAAGCAGCTTCCTTTTACAGAGTGGCGGTCTTACTGGACAATACTATCTTAACCGTTGGTTTTCAGGGGAACCCTCAGTCATCCGAACTGACTCCGAGGTAAACTTTGACTGGTAGACAGGTGAACTAATCCCAAACAAAAAATCAGACTATGTTTCTGTCGAATGGAGTGGCTTTTTGCAAGTACCAACTTCTGAAACTTACATCTTTACTTTGCATGTAAATGACGGTGCTAGACTTTACATCGACTAGCAACTCATACTTGACTCTATGACAGATGTTATGGATGAAATTCGAGGAAACAGACTTGTATCGCATGAAATTTTATTGACTGCCAATAAATTCCTTCCGATAACAATATAGTACTACGAGAAAACATCTAACGCTTTCATAACACTGTTGTGGAGAACTAATGGAAAGTCAGACACAGTTATTCCGTCAAGCTAACTCTTCCATACTAAATCTCACACACCAATTTCTGGAGCTGTTGGTCTAATCTTTACTCAGACGACTCCCCGCAGACCACTTAATCTTCATCAGCAAGACTCTTCGACTTACTAAGCTGACTAAATATCTTTGCAATGGGAAGCTCCAAATGACAATGGCTGTAAACCGATTATAAATTACATAATTATGGCTTAATTACAAGGTACTTGGACCTCAGTAGGTCAGTCCACTACTCTGCAAGGCAAAGCATTGTTGCCAAGCATGAAAGGAAAACTCACTTAACTTAAAGTAGTAGCGATCAACGAAATTGGCGAAGGCATTTCATCTGATATTGTTCTATTGACGCCAGCCGCCCTCCCAAGCGCAAGTCTCTCAATTATTGTACTTGAATATGGTGCGAGTTACCTTTTGCTTAAATGGTCGATTCCTTTAGATACCGGGGTTAACGACTAAAGTCTACCAATATTATCTTATGAATTGCAAGTCGACGAAGGTTTTGGACAAGGATTTGTAGCACTAACCTAAGATTTCACAAGTACTTAATACAAGCATGAATCGCTCATAAAAGGCCACATCTATAGTTACCGTATCAGAGCTTCTAATCTTATGGGCTTCGGTTAACTTTCATAAACTTTTGCCTTCATTCCAAGAAGTATTCCTGAGAGACCTCTAAGGCCACCTCGTAACATTCAATCTCAAACTTCAAGACAAATAATTTTTATTGAGTACGACGAAATTTTAGAGGATGGAGGTGCACCAATTCTAAACTACAACATCTACCTCGATGATGGCCTTGATGGTAGCTTTAATGGACCATACGCAAACGGACCTTCATTTTTGACGTGGAACTCTGCTGGATTTAGCTTAGTTTCTGGTAGAATTTACAAACTCAAATACAGTAGCGCGAATATCCATGGAGAAAGTGAACTTTCAGATGAAGTGTCAATCCTTGTAGCAGATAGACCATCACCCCCCTAAAACCTACACAGGATTGAAATGGAGTCATTACCTGCTGGCCAAATCACTCTAGCTTGGCGATTGCCTTTAGATTAAGGTGCAGATCCCGTTCTTGGCTATAGGGTCTATATCGACAGAGTTCTCACTTTAGATGCTTCTACGAATTCAACACTCAATAACTTTACTTTTGTTGGCCTATCAGTGGGAAACACTTACCGGCTGTCTGTCTCTGCTGTAAATGACATTGGTGAGTCACAGCCAGCTTTTCTTGATATTCTGGCAGCATCTGTACCTTAGAAACTTGCAACCCCAGTTCTAATTAGTTCAACTGTTTCTTCAATTACAATACAAGCACAGCCTTCATTTGATGGAGGAGATCGTATTACTCAATACGTTTTCCAAATTAATAACTAGGTTTCAATAACTTAAAGTGACTCCATCTACACTTATTCTGGTTTACAAACTGGAATTATGTACAAATTGAAAGTCGCTGCTGTTAATTCAATTGGCAAAGGTCAATGGTCAAACACAATCGGTTATTATGCTGCAGCTAAACCTCAATCTCCTAGTAACTTTTTATTGGTCTCACAGAGTCGAACCAAACTCACAGTAGCCTGGAAAGCTCCAATTGAAGATGGTGGCTGTCCAGTTACAGGTTATCAGATATGGATTGAAAATATTTCAGAGCCAGGGTTTAATTTGGCTTACGATGGCGTTTCGAGAAGCACGCAGACATCATTTACAATTTCATACCCTTATATTCAGCCTGGTCTTTACTATAAACTTAAGCTTTTTAGCAAAAACTGTGGCCTGTTTAGTGACAGCACTTTACTTACTGTTGCAAGCGGGAGTGTTCCAGCACAGCCACCGAAAGCACCTTATATTCTTTCATACGACAGTTCTAGTTCAATGACTGTGAAGTGGGATTGTCCAAAAGACGACGGTGGATTCTCAATCCGAGGATACCGCTTGTATGTGGATGATTCAGTAGAAGTTGAACTTGATCCTTCTGCGAACGTTTTCCAATTAAACTCACTGATTCTTGGCATGTCACTTAAATTATAAGTTTCTGCTTTTAACGAAATCGGTGAGAGTATACTTTCAATTTCAAACACTGTCATTTTTGCAAATGTCCCATCAGAGCCTGCTAAATTGACACTAACTGCAAGTACCACCTCAATAAATGTAGCGTGGACTGCACCTCTAAACTAAAATGGTGATGCTGTTTCTGGATATAATGTTTACATCGATGATGGCCATGGTGGTTCTTATTAATTGGTCTTCGATGGCTCAAACTATCCAAATACATATCACTATGAAGTTTTCAACATACCATGTGGCCTGAGATATTTTGTTTAAGTATCAGCTCTTAACTCTGCTGGAGAAGGTCCGTTCATTGCTCGATGGATATGGTTCGGAGTACCGTCAACTTAACCATTGAATCCTAAACTCATTTCAGTCGTACCTGATGATGTCCTTATCCTCGGCTGGGATGCTCCTTAAAGTGACGGTTGCTTGACATTGTTAAGTTACACAGTTTCAAAAGATGGCGCTGACTATGCTGTTGATATTTCGCCTGCCGCTATTTCTTACACTGACGATATCTCATTAGGAGGTTCAATTGGTTAAAAGATTACTTACATGATTAAAGCAATTAATATGGCAGGTGAATCTGTTTACAGTGAGCCTTTGGTCATTACAGTGGGATTAGTGCCAAATGCACCCGTAAATTTGAAACTCTAAAAGATAATATCCTCTCAAGTCTTTTAAATTTCTTGGGAAGATGGAGCCCTAATCGCTTCAAACCTTGAGACAATATCATACCGAGTATATCTTAATGATTTATCTGGCAATCCTCCAGTCTTAGTATATGATACACTTAGCAAAGCGTTAACTAATAATGCGGTATTATCTGGCTTAATTATAGGTCACAAATACACTGTGAGTGTGCGTGCAGTCAACGATATTGGAGAAAGTAACGATAGCATTAGTATTACAATATTTGCAGGTACACCACCCTCGCAAATTAAAACCTTAAAATGGGAATCTTCTAACTCAACTTCTGTTACAATTCGCTGGACACTACCCGATTCAAATGGCGGTCTCGCACTAACCAAATTCATTCTGTATTACGATTTAGGCTAGACGGGTATATTTTCAACGGTAGAAATCACTGACACATATGCACGAACTTACACCTTAGCAAATTAATAAACAGGCTAAGTTGTTGACTTCAGGATCTCATCATCCAATATTAATGGAGAAGGCGTCCTTTCTGATTTGTTGACTTTGTATATTGCAACATAACCAAGTAGTCCAGCAGCCCCCACAGAAACTCAGATTACAATGATTGACATGAAAAACAAAATTCTAGCTATTTAAGTTTCTTGGGTTGCCCCTGCAAACGGAGGAGCTCCTATAACTGGGTATCAGCTTTGGATGTCTGAAGAGAGCTAGACGTTTAAGCTAGTTTTTGATGGTGCTCATAGATCAGATATTTTAACATACATAGTGACATAAAATATAACTCAAAGCAAAGAATATCACTTCAAGATCACTGCAATTAACTATGTTGGAACAAGTAATTTCTCGCCTGTTCTGACTTGTCTTGCTGCTATTGTACCCTCAGCTCCTATTAATTTCAAATTAAAAGGTTCAAGTTTGGGATCTGTCAGCTTCGAGTGGCAAGAGCCTGTTTATGATGGAGGAAGCTCTCTTCAGGGCTATTTCATTTACTTTAGATTTACGCAAGTTGATGCGATTTGGTATCACACCAGTTTGATATCATCTGACTTGAACACTTACCAACTGAGTGAACTTCAAGCTGACAAATAATATAGTTTTAAAATAAGATCAGCCAACATAAAAGGCCAGAGTGAACCATCAGGCATCTTGTACTAATACGCTTCAGCTGTACCTTCTTAACTGTTGTAGCCCTCACTTATTGAAGGGACGCGAACCTTAACATCGATTGGTATTCAAATGTTTGCACCTTAATCTTCAACTACTGATGTTTTAGGATATCAACTTTTCATAAATGAGGCTAACACAAACTCTATGCCTTCAAAGTTGATTTATGATGGCAAAGCTGTCGCTAATGTACTCACTGCAACTTTAACTCAATTATAAAGTGGGCAAAACTACTGGGTTGCTTACAGAGTTTTAAACAGAGCAGGTTGGTCTGAATTAAGTCCAATTCTATAAGTAATTTCAGGAAAACTTGCAATGCCCCCGTTCAAACCGCCTTACTAAATAAGCGTCTCATAAAACTAAGTGACGTTTGGATGGGAGCCATCAACTGACATCGGAGGCGCTTCGAAACTTGATTCTTACAAAATTTACAGCGACTCAACTTTTGTTAGTTCAGTTCCTTCATACATCAAATAGTTCACATTTACAAGTGTTACACCAGGACACCAATACAGAATGTCAGTATCGGCAGTTACTCTCATTGGAGAAGGTCCGCGCTCTAATCCTTTATCTATATGGGCAGTAAACATACCAAATGCACCAACTGTTTCTTTGACTGAAACTTCTCGTGATTCTTGCACAATTGAGTGGACAGCTGTTGAGCCTCCTATCAACAGCCTCATCACTGGTTATATTGTGTATATTGATGATGGACTTGATGGACCATTTAAAGTCGGCTATAATGGAGATCTTAATCCAAGTAAACTTTTTGCTTAAATACTTGGTCTTGAATTTTAGAGAACTTATCGTATTAAAGTGATCGCTAAAAACAAATCAGGGCTAGGAATTCCATCGGATGAGATAACTTGCTTCACAGTTACAACACCTGGATAACCAGGCCGACCAGAACTTGTTTCTTCAACTTCACACTCAATAAATATTAAGTGGGGACCAGCTTTCGATGACGGTGGCTCGCCAATCAAGGAATACCAACTAGAAATGGACAAAGTTGAAGGGGTTGGTTTGGCTAATGTAGAATAATGGCAAAGTGTATTTGCAGGTCAAGCACTTACATACGAAGTGACGTTAGGTCTGATAGCCCAAACGTAATATCGCTTCCGTGTTCGTGCCATCAGCGAATATATGATGCAGTCTGTCTACTCTGAAGTTTCAACCTTCTATGCTGCTTCACTTCCCGAGCAAGTTTAGTTTAATGATTCCAAGATCTTTGTTAATACAACACTGACATCTCTCACTTTTACTTGGATTTAGCCAACGGTTACGAGTGATAATTTACCAATTGATTATTATAAAATCTATTGGGATGCAGGATATCTGATATCAGGAGAATTTGCTCTACTTTCAAAAATTAATTCGTATGACTAATTCTTCTTCACAGCTTAAGATTTAATGCCTGGAGTCGCTTACTAATTCTAAGTATCCGCTGTAAATCAGATCGGAGAGTCAGCTTTAAGTCGAGTCATCAGCCATAGAGCATAACTAGTTCCAGGCAAACCACAAACTCCCTTCAGAGTTATGTCTTAAAAAATAAGTAGCTCAACAGCCAGCATAACTTTGGCTTGGTATCCCATAATTGAAACTGGAGGAGTTCCTTTGACCGGCTTTAAACTTTACTCTATTGATTCTTAAGGAAAAACTACCTTAGTCTACGATGGTACTGATCGACCGGAAATACTGTCGACGACAGTCTCGACGCTTGATATTGATCAGGATTATACTTTCTACATAACGGCTTTGAATCCACTTGAAGGAATGCCAAGTGATTCTGTGACTTATAGAGCAGCAGGCTTACCTCAAAAGCCTGAAACAATCACTGAGATTTCTGGAACAAGGACTGGTAAACGTTTGGGTCTGCAATGGACTTTACCACTTGAAAATGGCGGATCTCCCATAATTGTGTATACTTTAGCACTGGTATAGGAAAACTTACAAGATGAGATTGTTTATTACGGCTCAGCACTCGAGACTGTTATTGATGATTTGGTTGCTGGTAAGAAATATACTTATCACGTAAAGGCAACAAACTTGGTTGGCGACAGTGAATGGTCCAATCAGTTTACTTTCAAAAATGTGGCACCTCCAACTGAACCACTGAAACTTAACATCATACAGTTTGACGACATTCTAGTTTCCTTAGAATGGACCTAACCAATTAACAACGGTGGTCAAGCACTTTCTGGTTTCAAAGTATATAGGTAGGACTGTTCATACTCAACAAGCAGTTACGTTCAGATTGCTGATCTTGCTGCTAATTAGTTCAGCTATATTGACTTAAATTTCACTGGAGGAAATAAATACAAATATGCTTTAACAAGTTACAACCTACTTGGTGGCGAATCAATTCTAAGCAACGAAGTTTTTGTTACTCCTAGTAAGGCACCAGTTGGTATGGCTGCTCCAACTGAAGTAACACATGATCTTACAAGCATCACTCTACAGTGGTCACCACCTGACTATGACGGACACTCTAGTGTTACTAAATACATCTTGTATTAGAAAGTTGATTATGAGGCGAGTTATAGTGAGGTTTACTCAGGATTAACTCTTTCACACAAAGTTATTGGACTCCGAACTGGCTTCTTCCACTAATTCAAGGTTTAAAGTGTCAACCTGATTGGTCATAGCGATATAAGTTCGGCATCGTCCCCAATTCTTACAGCCTTACCACCATCGTAACCTCCGACTGGACTTACACTTATTGCAAGAAGTCAAGGAAAGCTAAGCTTTAAGTGGAATGCGCCACTTGAAAAGGGAGGAGTCGAACTAACTCAGTACAGGATCTACATGGCAAAAGATGACGGTCTCTTCCAAGTCATTTTAAATAGCACTACTATGACGAATCCAAGTATTACGGTTTACACAGAAAACAATCTTGAGCCAGCGTAGTTGTACAGATTCAAGGTATCAGCAGCAAATTCTGTCGGTGAAGGACCAGTCAGTCCTGAGATTTCAGTTATTGCAGCGGACATGCCACAGGCTCCTTCAAGTAAACCAATTGTGACTTTAATCACAGAGAGTTCAATCAGTTTAACTTTAGAGCCTTTACCTTCTTCTAGTAATGGAGGCAGTGATGTTACAGGTTACATTGTTCAAATGGATGATGGACTCGGCGGTGAATTCACAACAGTTCATAACTCGCTGACTTTGTCATTAGTCCTTAACTAACTGGAGCCTTCACGCTTCTACAGAATTAAATATGCTGCAAGAAACATAATTTATGACTCTGGAAATCTTTATGAATGCGATGAGCTTCAATTCAGTGAATAAGTTATTGCACTTACAGCTGTAAAACCGAGCGCTCCAAGATCTTTAAAACAAAATACTTCTCTGAGATACAGAGATGCATTGGTTATTGAATGGTAATCACCGCTTCAAGATGGTGGATCGAAATTGCAGCAATACACTCTTCAAATTATTTAAGATGCCCTTGGAGTATAAAAACAGTTAAATATAAGCGTTCAAGCTACTTCCTACAAATTTGATTAACTTTAGTCGGCGACCGAATACTAAATAAGAATAAAAGTAAACAACTTAGTTGGTGAATCTGATTGGTCAGATTACATCAAGGCTATAACAGGTATTGAACCATCGAGACCTAACATTCTTACTTTTAATGCAACAACCAGAACGACAATCTTATTATCTTGGAGTAAGCTCTAAAATGCACAAACTGGAGGCTCAGACTCTCACCCTTTGAATATTAATTTCTACCATTTATTCTCTGATGATGCAGAGGGAGGTGAAATGACTTTGGTTCATTCAATTGATGGAGCCTAAAATAGTTATTTGGTCAAAAATCTGAAAGCAGGATACTCATACCGTTTCAGACTACAAGCCGAAAACAGTTTGTCTCTTGTTAGCAGCTACTCGACTGAGCAACGAATGATTGCTGGAACTTTGCCAACTGCTCCGAGTATTCCTACATTGATAGACTAAAGCAGCTCAAAAATTACTTTCTCTTGGGGTGAACCATTTGACAATGGTGGCACCGAAATTCTTTAATATGAGGTACTTATCACAATGAGTTAGGATGGCTCTCAGGTCAGTAAAATTATAACTAACTCCAAAGTATACGAGTTTACTTTTGCAGAGGGTTTAATTTCAGGCAAATAGTACTAATTTAAAGTTAGAGCCAGAAATTTTTACACAAATTACTAC
>Ga0157606_1255587_pt1 | contig 13481 bp, 14 predicted proteins | sample GEODES131metaT_FD_106803 | JGI IMG/M metagenome (GOLD analysis project Ga0157606, IMG submission 106803) | Eutrophic lake water microbial communities from Lake Mendota, Wisconsin, USA - GEODES131 metaT (Metagenome Metatranscriptome) | ecosystem: Environmental > Aquatic > Freshwater > Lake ... | reverse complement strand
CCTCGACATAAAACTCTCAGAACCTACTAGTTTAATTTAGTTGAACATCGATGTCAAGTTTAAATGCAACTCAGTATAAAATCTTATCCAGCATATTGGAATGCAATCGGAAATTGTAATTGCTCCTCAATAAAATGAAATTACTTAAATCTAAACTGAAAGCACTTTTGTGCCCAAATTAACTCAGAAACGTTTGGGAATTTTCTCAATGAAGGCTTTCTCAGATGATTAGTGCACAACAAAGAGTTCTACCGTTTCCGAAGAAAATACATTGCCTTTGATTGTGATAAGAAACAAAGGTTCGTGTTACAATAATCAACAGCTACCAAGCAAGATGTTGATTGACAATAACCAAATGTTTGCATCAAATTATGCAAGGCCAGAAATTGTATTTGCACATCCTAGTATTTAAAGAATTCAAGTTGATAGAATTACAATTAGAACTCCACTAAATTCTTAGACTGGAGCCTATCCAATGGGTGAGGGCATGATATTCTTAAGTGACACCTTGTAGCCACATGAGCAAACGGACGCTTTTAACAAGTTTACTCTTTATGATTATACTGAATGGAAGAAAGAAAGAGCAAAGGATTTGAGACCTCTACGATAAAATGAGCCAGTTGCTTACTTTTAATTTGACGAGAATGAGTAAATTACTTTTGAACTTGAGTTTAAACGACCTTCCAGGTACATATTGCTTGTTCCAACAGGCTTCCGTCAGAAACCCTCGTCTTTTATGCAAAATGTTGATTAAGTTCCAATGGAAATCCAGTATTTCAGTGCAATGGGTAGCGTAATTTCTACCGACGAGAACCCCCTTGACTCTATTTAAGCAAACGACACTAGCTAGAACCTCGCTCTATCGATTGAGAGCGGTTTTGATATCGAGGTTGAGATTAAAAACAAAAATGAAAGTTTCAAGTTTACAATTGAGAATGCAAAGATCAATCAATTACACGTGTGTGACTAGGGCATTAGCGCTGAAACAATTCTTGCAAATCAAGCTGCTATAGATTCAAACATCAAACTAGAGGGTTAGAGTTTAATCAGAGTTACTGATTCACGACTTTCACTGCAATAAATCGAGCAAGTTACTGTCAATCTCAAATAAAAAAATAATTTGCGCGAGTGGGAGGTACTTTACACTTAAGTAGAGTGCATTAAGGCGAAAGTGTCTGCTAACACTAAGTCTGACGAAGCTCTTTTTTCTAATTAGCAAATTTCTGTATGCCATTATAGGAGCTGCTTATTGGATCCAGAGTATTTCTCTGTAGTCAATAAGTAAATTGTCTCCATTATAAGCGACACCTCAGTGAATCAGAGATTAAGGTCAAGAGCATTGTCGTTCTTGTCAAATATTGTTAATAAGGATTCCCGAATCGCTCAACTAGTTTTAAAAGAAATCAATCTAAAAAACTTTTTATTTGCCAATATGTTTGCTCCGGATTAAAGCGCAATGATCCCATAAGCTGCAGAGCTACTTTAAGCATTCCAAACAGATTCTGGTTTACTCTAAAACTTATATAAAATATTAATCAGTCAAGTTGAGAACCTACCTGACGAAATTATGAGCTACTAGGGTTACGAAGCACTTATCGGCATTTTGAAATGGGCCCTTCCATTAGACATTGAAAACACACTCGAAGTGCTTATCAAAACACTATGCGAAAGAATTCTTTAGAAGATCGCCTTGACATAGAAGCAAGAGCAGATCCTTTATAGGACTAGATTTGTTAAAAACGCGGGAGACAAATGTGCATACCCATATGACACTTACTCATTCTAGCCATCAGTAGCTTCATAGCATGAAAGCAACGCTTCTACTTTCGAGAACAAAGGCCAACATTTGAAGAAACGGAGCGATTTAATCTTTGAATTTACTGACGAGGTTAAGCTTTTAAAGTAAAATCAAGAACATTTGCACAAGTTGAAATTCTTTACGGACACTGAAATAAACATGCTAAAGCTTTATTTCTCCTAACCGAAGACTATAAGCACATACCTTATCACAATTTAAGTTTAAGATGGATCCAAAGTACTTTATTCTCAGTAATACCCTATGCATAGTTTCCATCAATACGTAGTTCTTCCATATGAAGCAAAAGCAGACAAGAAGAGTGATTATGCGCTTAATATCACTGGTCTCAGCTAACTAACTTAATCACTCTAAGTTACAATAAGCTATACTTCGTTGAGTAACTAATCTCAGGATTCGATTCCAAATGTTTTGATTGAAGTTTACGGCAAAATTGCAGATGCTAAACGTGATGAAGCCTTAAATGCGTATTAAAATTTGCTGAAGACCTGGAGCACAAAATAAAACACATTCTCAATAGGCCAAAGCTTCAAAGTTAACCAGCAGAATGTTACAGGAGGCCATGGTTTCCGATATCTTCCTGTATTAAAACAAGTCGCAAATTTTGCGCCTAAAGTTTAGAAAGTAGAAGAATTGCAAACATAAGACAAGATAGAAGTTTCTCAACCAAAGGATATTGTTGAGTTGATCTAGCTGCAGAAGGCCTTAGCTGATTAGACTAACTCGAGTGTTCTTGCAAAGTCAGATTTAGTAAATTTAGTAACGAAAATTAGTTTGTGTTAGTCAAAGGCATTAAACCATCCAAGTGCAAAGCCTGAAAATTGTGTGCAGTATTTGGTTACAGTCGCCTGTGACTTGTCAAAACTGATTGCTCACATCAAGAATTCTGGGCTTATCTAAGACATAAAGCCTTACTTGCTTGCTGCTATTAAAAACTGCTCAATTTATAAAAACAAAGACATCATGTCATTCTGCCTCCAGTACTTCACACATCTTGTTGTCAATGACTCAGAAAAGATTCAAGATGACTCAATAAAATTCATCAAGGACTGCCTTCTTGAACTCTTTTCACCTGCTGAAAAAAATGAATTTATCAACAGAATTGTTGAATTGTTCCTTTCTACCCCTCTAAAATATATAAGTCAAGAAGCTGTCATAGAGGCCACGTTCAAACTTGGTGTCTCTGACACATCCCTAATTAATTATCTTGTCTCTCAACTAGGAATCGAAGCTGCCAAAGTCCACGAAAAGAGTCCTGTAATGATGATGTTCTCAGTTCTTTCTTTAGTTTTGAAGAACTATGAAAAGCTTAAGCCAGTTAAAGTGGTAGACTAGAATATTGACGAGTAATCCGACTATGACATGCAGTACTAGCAGCTGTTCTATATAACTTTGTGGGTCTGCAGAAACATTAAATAAATCTTCAAGAAGCAAGAGTAAATTGGTTTGCTTAGCTATCTCACTTAGTGCATGGGTGAGCTAAGTAAGGTTGTAAGTTTCGAGTTGTTAGTCAAACTATTTGGTGATTATGAGGCAGTCTAAACGATAACAGTTGATTTCATTTGCTTGCAGAAACATAATAAAAAGCTTGCCGACAATAGATTGAGAGCACTGACAGAAGTTTTAGCAAGACATGAGCCCACAACTGATGTCACAAAGTAGAATCAAATAATTAAGGCAGCAAAAGAGCTTAGTTAAATTCTTCACAGCATGAATCTTCATGAGCAAGTCGTTCTAACTTGGCTTGTTGATTACAAAGTAGATCCCTAGCCAATTAATAACGTCCATCAACAGAAGCTAATAGATTTTTGTAGCAATGAGTCAACATAGTGGTTGACACTTGTTGACAAATCAATTGATAACTATTTGCAAACTAAAAAGCTAATTGACTAAATTGAAAAACAGATTTCTGCCGCCTCGCCAGTAAAACTTGCTGCTAGTCCTCAAAAGGTAACACTGTTACCAGTCATTGAGAAAATGATATCAATGTTGAAGACAGCTGGATAGTCTGTTGACAATTTGCAACAGATCTGGACTCTGACTTTAAGATCACTAAAAACAGTTGATGTTACAAGTCTAGTAGAGTCTAAGATTTTGGAAGAAATGATTGATGCATTTTTGAGTTCAAATGAAAAAATTTAGTAAATAACATACACTCAGATTTTAAAGATATCTGAAACAATAGCAAGCAGTGATAAGAACGGTAAATTCCTTTGTAAATTTTTGTTTAAGACATTGGACTCTATTAAGTAAAGACAAATTTACTCAGAGAAGATCGTCGATGGTATATGTTAAGGTTGGCTTGATATTTTGACAATTGGACACATCTCAGCCAACACTAAATCAGAAAAAGCTGAAACTAGACTTAGTGAGACTACCATCTACTCATCCTTAGAAGCTGAAGATGTGCTAGCTTTGTTATTGCAGGCTAGTGATTTCCTTAATCGATACCTGAATATTGGTAACTTTGAGGGTGCAAGTGGAGCCAACATCACTGTTATCATGCGGCTTTAAGTCGTATCCGACATGCTGCTCATCTGTAAGAGAGCGACAACCGCAGACCAGAGATCAGCACTTCAAGACCTCTTTACTTAGTGCTAGAGCAAACCTTAAATGAGAGCAGATGTGTAATAAGCATTTGATAATTTGATAGCTTGGCTTTTCCTTTCAGGCAGACTTGATGAGGAAGAAAAAGAACTTGTTCCTCTTGGTAACACCTCAAATAACACTTCAGCATCATCTTTAGCAAAGTAAATTACTGGGTAATTAACTTCAATCTTCGAATTGGTCTCTGATTGTCATTTAAATACGGAAGTTATTCAGGCAGCCCTTAGATCTCTCACCATAGTCGTGTAAACGATGAACTAATACATAGTCAAGAGATCTTTGTAGGACAAATTGAGCTTCTTCGTGGGCGTCAAGCTCACAAAACGGACTAATCAGATGTTCACAAAGATGATTGCTCACTGGTTAGTAAGCGATCAACTAGTAGAGTACTTTGTGTTCACTCTTAAAGGATTCGACTTTTTACTCCATACCATCTCGTCGGAACCTAAACCATTTGCTTTATCTGTCGAAGAGTCAAAGTCCGACGAGAAGGGACATAAATCTGCGATGCACGGGTCCGATCTTGAACGTATGTTCATGGAGGCAGCAATTGACACAAAGTAAGATAGTCCGGGTCTGATTGATCTGAGTAGCGTATTACCACAAGAAGACAGTATTCAGGAAGATTTTGTTGCTCCAATAGGAGAACTTGCGAAAAAACTTGTTTTGCAAGAAACTTCAGGAAGTGAACCAGTTAACTCAAGCAATAACAGTGTAGACTGGCCTGTCAACAAAAAGGGTTACAAACATAAAGTCTATCAAAAAAATCTTAAAGACAGTCGTGGTTTCCTTGAGTACGAAATGTTGTTCAAACTCAACTAGAATTCTCTTTTACGTGAAATCTAAATCGGATTCATAAACTACTGGGCCACTGAAACTGAAGTCTGTGTTGAGCCTATTTCGGTAATAGTTCAAGGAGGTTAAGACAAAGATAATCTCACCAACATCTGTTCTCTTGAACTTCTCAATGACTCAGCATTTTACTCGTTCAATTCTGTAGTCTTTGGTAAGAACCTATAAGAATATGAGGTAAACTAACAGGATAATGCTTAAAATGTTGAAGATCTAATAGTAAACAAATTGGAATCAGTCGCTAATTTTAAGTGTCAATGGCTTAAAATTAGTATGCGCAGAAACACACTCTCATGCATCGAAAACTCTCCACTTGCTGCCCGCCTTAATAAACCATAGTAAATCGCTATAAACTATATTTCATTAGCAGGCTACGACCTTTCATCAATCAAATCTAACTCGACTAATTTCATAGTCAAAGAGCAAAAGAAAGCCGCTTTAAAAGTGATGTCCCTAATATGCTCTGGTGAATTCAGCAGTGTTTTGAAAGTTATAGCAAATTAAGCCGAAACAGTTGAAAAGATCAAGGCTCAATTCGACTTACTAGCTTCTTTAGTAGACGACAAATCATCAATGACAGCCAACCTTTGTGTCTATTGCAACACACAATGCAGAGATGGGGGACTGGATAATTAAGAGATTCATATCAACAGAAGGTTTAGAGAAACATGCCAGTCTGTGCGGTAAGATTATTATATGTGACAAAGACAAAGTTGTTGATCGCTTAAAACTTTTACTGCTCAAGATTCTTGAGCTACTGTCTAACATTAAATCCGCAACTAATGGTTAGGCAGCTTTAAGTCACAGAATGTCGCCATTTATTGATATATACATCAAAACAATTCATTTGATGGCCCCTGAACTTCCAAAATCAGAATTAATTGACTTGAATGTCACCCATGAGGTAATTAAGAACGATTTAATTGCTCATATCACCTAAGTTTAAACTGGGTATGATTCTAACTACTTGTTTAAATTGACTCACTTCCTGGCTTTGATCTTATGTCCACCACAGCCTTTCATAAACTAGGCAATAGATTAGGTTGAATTTTCATAAATTTTACTTAACTCTGTTTCCAGTGACGAGGAAAAGCCATACTAATATTAGGTTGCAAGCATATTGGCAGCTTAAAATAGTCAGATTGCTTTGACTATCCTTAACACTATGAGTGGCCAGCTTGAAGACTTGTTAGGATGGACTGACCCTTAAACAGTTAACTACAGAGTTGCAACCTAATGGGCAAAGTTTTGGATCAATACCGCCGTCGATTTAAAAGTCAAGGCGAGACTTCAAGATTAGAAGTTACCTATTAAGCTATATTAGTTAATCAAAGAAACAGATCCTAAAGCCCTAGAAAACAGAATTATAAAGGAGTTCTAGGAGGAATATCTCATGCTATTGGTTGAACTGATTTTGTGTGTGTCTGCAGGCCATAAGGATCTTGAGAAAGAGCTCACCCAGACTGTAATAAAAGATTTAGACTCTTTGAGAACTAAACGCGATATGTACTTTATCAACAAAGTCTTGCTACCTTTAATAAGAAATGAGGCAACTGTTCCTATCTGCATAATTGAAAAGAAACTAAGCTCGTCCTGGTAATCTAATTTGGATTCTTTCTCAGTTGGTGGAGGTGAAAACAAAACAGAAAAGTAGGACAACAGCAAGTTTGTGCCTTCAGACCTTATGGATCCTGATATGAGAATTAATGTTGTAAAAGCATTTAAAGAAATTGTCGGTAAAGTCTCCTCTTCATCTGCAAACGCAGCTCTCACCGGTTAATGGACATTGGCAAAGACAATTACTTAAGACTAGCAGATCGGTGAGTTCCCTGATCTTTGGAGAGCTATTCAACACAAAGGACCAATGGTCATGTTAATTAAGGGCAAGAACTTAGACGGAGAGAAGTACCTATTTGGCGGTTACTGCTCAAAACCAATGCCCGCTGCTCCTGAACACTTCGACACTGACTAAGATCATCCAGTTGCTAGCTCGCCAGAAGATTTCCTTTTTGTGCATATACAGAACGAAGGTTATTTCTTCTTTAAACCTGCCAATAATGTTATTTTGGAATTCTTCAGTGATTACGAATCAGGGGGTGCGATTAGTATGGGCTCAGACTTTATGCAGGTATCTATGAGCTATGATTTTAGACTTTAAGTAGGTCAAGTCAACCAGTTGAATGAAGTCATGGTAAGTTCAGTGCCTAGATCTAAGTCAGGACCTATTAACGGACTCAAACATTTCAGTGGTCTTTTGAATGGCGACCAGAGCAAAGCGTTTATAGTTGAGCGAGCTGAGATTTGGATTGGCAACAACGGGACAAAGTCTGTCACATTCAGTAGTGTTGAAAAGCCAAAAGGGTTCGTCTAAAAGATTTTAAGTCAGGTCCAAATGCCCTTGACCTCAGTTATTGACACTCAGAATCATCCTTGGTTAAGTGGACAGACTCCATAGAACTTTTTCCGTTCTAGACGTGTTTTCCATGCTCCAGCGCACTTAAGTGTTAAAAAAATTGCTGAGATTTTATTATTTATAAACCCTGAAGATAAGACATTCAACCTGACGAATAGTTAGGTCACTTTCAACATGAGTGACTCAATCCAGTCTGTATTCGATAATTTTATGCAAGATAAAAAGCAATCAGAGAAGTTCCAAAACATTTTGGACTTGAACTTCTATACAGAACATCTAACATCTAATACACTCATTGATGATGATCCCACTGATATTTTTAGTCATGTCTAGAGCAACTATATGCCTAAGAACGGCTTCTTTGAAGTTTTTGAGGCGTAAGGTGGTGTGCAATCTTTTATTGGAGTAGCACTTACTTCACTTACCTACTGGAAGGATTAGACAGCAGCTGAGAGCTGGCGTTTATGGCTAAAAGAAATTGATAGTTTCTCACAGATCCCTCTTTTCTTCCAGATCTTCTTGAAAAATAAATCATGCAAAGAGCTTCTTCTTAAAATAGTGAGTTCTGAGCCAGAAAAAGACTCAAAGTGGGAAACTGAACAAAAGGATGCCGTACAAGTTAATTACAAAATACTTTCTGAAATTTTTGCAATTAGCAGTGAAGGTAATATTAGGTAATCAGCCATTCAAGCTGGTTTCCTTGACAGAATTCTTGAGCGACTTGGTGCAATTAGTGGGGAGAAGCCACGTCACTATGACGATGAGGTCGATGAGAAAGACGAAGATTTGTAAGCGCCAACTCTTGCGAAGAACAAGTCTGTAAAGAAAGATGAAGTACGTTAAAAGCGCTCAGGTGTTGGTTACAGTAGCAAGTAAGGGGAAACATTTAATGTTACAGCTTATCTTGAAAACAAAAAAGCCCGGAATGATCAAATTAAGATCTTAGTGGACATTTGCTGTAACTTCTTCAACTCAACAGAATGGAAGGCTGACAAAGAGGTACTGAATATTATTTTAGAGTCACCGCTGCTTCCGTTGCTGGAATCAGCTTTCAGAAATGGTTCATGGTTGGACATGGCTAAGGAAGCAGCTGTCTACCATTCGTATATGGCGTTAACAAGGTCCTTATCGATGCAAGAAAATTTAGTGGGTTGTCTTATTGAGATTGACAAACACTATAAGCCAGTGCAGACAAGTCCAATTTATTTGTTGCTGACGAAGCTTAATGACCTTGCAAGCATCTTTTTGCAATGTTTGAATTAGCAACAAAATACGAGTAATGAAGGCTAAAACGGTGAGAATCCAGAAAAACTAGCACGAGATGTGACACGCACATACCAACAAGTACAAACAGCAATCGAGTCTCTTCTGCGGGATAAGTAAAACGACAACTTCATCGAAGATGCACTATAACTACCAATAGATAAGCAGTATCGCTCACTGCTTGGTAGTCTTAGATTCGACTATATGGACATGAAATAAGGTGAAACTGACTTTAAACATCATTACAAGTCAACTGCAGCTCAAAACTTGTCTCCTCCTTAAGCTAAGATGGTACGACTTGCTTAAGAGCTAGCTGATCTTTCTAATGCCCTTCCAAGTGAACACACTAATGCAATATTTGTTAGAGTTGATAAATCAAGAGTTGACATGATGAAAGCACTAATTACTGGCTCGACTGACACACCATACGCTCATGGATGCTATGAATTCGATATTTTCTGTGAGAATTCGTACCCTAATGCAGCTTGCAAAATGAACCTTATGACTACTGGCAGTGGGTAGATTAGATTCAATCCGAATCTGTATGCTTGTGGAAAAGTATGCCTTAGTTTACTTGGAACTTGGAGAGGGTCAGCGACAGAGAACTGGGATCCTAAGCTCTCAACCATTCTTTAAGTCTTGCTAAGTACCTAAGCAATAATCATGTCGTAAGAGGTTTACTTTAACGAGCCAGGCTTTGAAAATGAGGCAGGCACACCAGATGGAGAAAAGAGAAATGAAGGGTACATGAATATTGTTAGATATGGTAATGTAAAATATGCGATGCTTGGCTAAATCAGAAAGCCATCAAAGGGATTCGAAACAGTGATTCTCAGACATTTCTATATAAAAAAGGCTGAAATTCTCACAGACGTCCACTAGTGGGTTGAGCGAGCTGACAAAGTAGAAGCACTATTCACTGGACTTGTCAGCGACCACAATCACAATATTGCGAAGGACTTTTAAAAGAGTAAAACAAAGTATAGAGAGATGTTGGCAGCTGTCGTGAAAGAACTTGAAGATGAGCTTCATAAACTAGACAAACCAACAAACTACCAAATTAAATCGAAAACTGTCACTGCATAAAAGACTAAAAGGCAAAAGTTAGTTGGTATTGCCGATGGAAAACAGGATTTGGAAGGTGTTGACGTTGATACAGATGACGAGAAACATGAGATGATGATTGACACTACTAAGCAAAATATCGATGTTAACGATGAGGCCGTCAAAGACCGCTGGAGTCGCTACATCGGTGCTATGGGTATAGAAGCTGTCACTAAATAAGCTGCTGCACACATTTTCCTTAGTGGTATTGGACCTCTTGGTGTTGAAATTGCCAAGAACCTTGTTTTATCTGGATGCAAATCAATTACGATACATGACCCTAGACTTACATCTGAAAATGACCTCTCTGCTCAATTCTTCTTGAATTAATCTGAAGTCGGTAAGTCAAGAGTTTAATCATGCCTTCACAGGCTGCAGCAATTGAATTTCTACGTGAGATGTAAGGCTGCACCTCTTGATGAAATCCCATTAATTGAAGAAGCTCTCAAAGCAGAGCCTTGGAACCTTCATCTTTATGACGTTGTTATTCTCACAGAGACAGACTACAAAACAATAATTGCTGTAAACAATTTCTGTCGCAAGCACGGTAAGAAATTTATCAACACTGATGTCTTTGGCGTTTTCGGTCGTGTCTTTAACGACTTCGGTGAAAGCTTTGAAATACTTGACAAAGATGGCGAAGAGCTTCAAGACTGCATGATAAAGAGCATTAGTTGTGATGAGAAGGCTCTCGTTGAATTGTTGCCAAATGCCAAGCACAAGTTTTAGGACAACGACGAAGTGACATTTATTGGAATCCAAGGAATGAACTTAAAAGAAGGTTCCTCATAACCAGAAGGTAATCTTGAAGTTAAGTCCGGCTCAATTAATGAAACCATTTGGAAAGTGAAGGTAGTGAGTCCATACAGTTTTACAATCGGAGATACTCGTATGTATGACGACTACAAGGGTAATGGAATTGCGAAATAATTGAGAATGAAAGTCAAGATGCAGTTCAAATCTTTTGAAGAATCTATGACTAAAGATGCTCCTCTCGATGCTAATCTTTCAGTTGCAGATTTTGAAAAACTTCATCATCTTGAGCTTAGCCATATTGCATTTGCTGCTCTCGACACTTTTATGATAGAGCACAAGGGTTAGAAACCAGGCGCTTGGTCAATCTCTGACGCATCAGAGTTCCTTAAGATCGCAAATAAAATAAAAGAGACGAAGTTCGAAGATTCTAAACTGCTACTTTAGTTTGCATTCACATCAAAAGGTGTTTTCAATCCTCTTTGTGCTTTCTTTGGTGGATTTGTTGCACAAGAGGCAATAAAAGCGATAACAGGAAAATTTTCCCCGACACAGTAAGTCTTTTACTATGATGCAGTCGAGGTCCTACCAACTTTTGAATTAAAAGAGGAAAATCTGGCAGATCCAACAACTTTCAATGAATTCGTAAAAACACTTAAGATAGATCCTGAAAAGAGCCGCTCTGATGGGCTCCGAATCTGCCTTGGTCAAGAAATCCTTGATAAGCTAGCTCATGCTAAACTGTTCATGGTAGGTGCTGGAGCGATTGGATGTGAATTACTTAAAAACTACGCAATGCTCGGAGTTGGAACGGGTAAGTAGTCTATTGGTAAGACTGCAGGACAAATCGTATTGACAGACCCTGATGTGATCGAAGTGAGTAATCTCAATCGGTAGTTCTTGTTCAGGGAAAAACACTTGCGCAAGCCAAAGTCTTAGACTGCCGCAGCTGCTGCAATTTATATGAACCCTGACTTAAAAGGAAACATTATAGCAAGACTTGATAAAGTCCATGAGGGCACTTCTCACATCTTTACTGATAAGTTCTTTGAAGAAATGACAGTTGTGACAAATGCTTTGGATAATGTTGCAGCGAGAAAGTATATCGATATCCGTTGTGTTACAGCGAAGACTCCACTTCTTGAGTCGGGGACACTTGGCCCCAAAGGACATGTTTAAGTAATACTTCCTTACCAAACTGAAACTTATGGGCAATAGCAGGATCCTGAGGACAACAATGAAATTCCTTTCTGCACAATGAAAATGTTCCCAGAGGAGACTTTGCACTGCGTAGAATGGGCTAGGGACAAATTTAACCGTATGTTTACTCAAATGCCACAATCGGCCATCAAACTTCTTGAAGAGGGCGAAAAGTTCCAAGCTATATCGTAATAAGACATTATTGTCCTTAAGGAGGGCTTGCGTTTACTCAAGAAACGACCAACTACATTTATAGATTGCGTTTAGTATGCAAGAATGAAATTTGAAAAACTTTTCAGCCATGACATTTAGTAACTTATGCTTGTTTATCCTCTTGACAGCAAGACGAAGGAAGGAGCGCCGTTCTGGTCATTGCCGAAGCGTCCACCAGTTCCTATTGTTTTTGACAAAACAAACTCTCTTCACCGAATTTTCGTAACATCTCTGGCTTGTCTTAGAGCAAATATTTTCTTCATAGAAATACCTAGCAAGACACCAAGGACAGAAGAGTTTAGAACTGAAGTAGCTGAGAATGCAGACTTTTTCAAGCCAGCGCCTTTTGTTCCTAATGATTAAAAGGCTAAGGAAATTTAGGATTCAGTGAATAAGGCAGGCAAGAAGGATGACGAAGAAGAAAAGAAAGAAGAGTCTGTTCAAGAAATCGAGACCGTTGATGAGGCAACTTAAATGAAAGAAGAATTTTACGGACTTCTGAAGTCTATGATGGTTGACAAATCAAAACCAGTTGACGAAACGACTGTCAAAGCTGAAATATTCGAAAAAGATTGCGACAGCAATTTCCACATCGACTTCATGTACTCATTAGCCAACTGTCGTAGCTAAAACTACAAGCTTGATGAGATGGACTGGCTAACTGTCAAGCTAAAAGCTGGAAGAATCGTACCGGCATTGGCTACAACAACTGCTTCAATTGCTGGTTTACAAGCTCTTGAGCTAGTAAAAGTCATAAAAGGTCTTAAGAAAACGGATTTTAGAAACATCTTCCTTAACTTGGCAGTACCAAGTATGTTAGCTGGTGAACCTGGAAATGTTAAGAAGGACAAACTACTGGAAGGTCTAGAAGTTTCGATCTGGGATAGATGGGAGTTGAAAGATTTCAAGAACGGTTCTCTCCAGAATATGATGACATTAATTGAGGAAATGCACAAAGGATTGGAAGTTAGAGATATTATGCGCGGAAACATGCCATTGTACTTCCACGCGATTATGTCAGCTGAAGGCAAGTAAGCTGAGAGGTAAAAGACTCTTGAAAGTGCTCTTCGCATACTTACCGAGAGTGAAACTGATGCCTACATCGACCTGGCAATTACCTGTGTTAGAAAGGATGATGCTGAACAAAAGATTATTACAGGAGTTCCGCCATTACGAGTTTGGTTCTGAGTAAATCGAGCCAGTTTTGAAGATAATCTCACGTGATAATTAGTGACAAACTAGGACTTTTATATCTGTGTG
>Ga0157606_1092343_pt1 | contig 13793 bp, 8 predicted proteins | sample GEODES131metaT_FD_106803 | JGI IMG/M metagenome (GOLD analysis project Ga0157606, IMG submission 106803) | Eutrophic lake water microbial communities from Lake Mendota, Wisconsin, USA - GEODES131 metaT (Metagenome Metatranscriptome) | ecosystem: Environmental > Aquatic > Freshwater > Lake ... | reverse complement strand
GCTATTCAAACTGATATTTGAAACAACCCCGTATCAATACCAACAGAATATCCGCTTGGATCAATCAAAGTTGGCGATACAGAACGGGCTGGAGGTGTCTACAGCGGCTGATATCTATGGTTTTCCGGATGTTTCTTCCTTTTCAAAGGCCTTCAAGAAACGATACGGTTCTTCCCCTGGAATCCTAAGAAAAAGCAATTTTTGACAAGGGATTTTTTCAATTTATAGGGTTCTTTGTCAAAAATTATCCTATGAACCGTTTTGCGGCCCTTCTAATTTTCTGTCTTTTTGGTTTTTCTTCGAATGCTCAGTTGGCCCGCAAGGCGCAGTTGGGTGTTCGGATGGAGTTTGTTAAGGAACAAGACTTCCAGGGTTGCAAAGTGCTGGAGGTCCGTGGAGGTACGGCCGCTCAGCTGAAACTCAAGGAAAACGATGTTATCACCAAAATCGGAGATTCTGTTTTTTATTCCGATGCCGAATTTTTGAAGTTTTTTAATTCGTACCAACCGGGCACCGAACTAAAAATGACCATTCGTCGCGGGGCTAAGACTCTTTCGCTGAAAGGATTGGTGATGCCTCGACCCTTTGAAACCGATGACAATGCGGACGTCATCTACGATGAGGCGCCTTACAAGGGCGGAAAGCTGCGGGTTATCATTAACAAGCCTTTCAAAAAAGAGGCGATGCCTGCTATGTTGTTTATTCCGGGTTATACCTGCAATAGCATCGATGCTCTCAAGGATGATCATCCTTACAAACGCATTATCAACGCTTATGTGGATGCTGGTTATGTCACTTTACGAATCGAAAAAAGTGGGTTAGGGGATAGTAAAAACACACCGCCGTGTGAATCCTGCAATTTGACCGATGAAATCGAAAATTTTGAAGCAGGTCTCCTCAAGCTAAAGTCTTTACCTTATGTGGATACCAACAAAATCATCATTTTTGGTCATTCCATGGGCGGAATCGTTGCACCAGCACTTAGTTCAAAGCATTCGGTTGCCGGTGTGATTGTTTTTGGCACCACCGCCAAATCATGGTTTGAGTATCAACTGGAAATGTACAGGGTCCAGAATGCCTTGGCCGGAATGAATCCCTTGGAAGTGGAGCAATCGGTTATTGATCAATACGATTTGAACTATCGATTTTATGTCCAAAAGGAGCGATTGGAAGATATGGCCAAAGATCCTCGCTCGGATAGTGTTCTGAGGAATGTTTGGGGTTACGATGGCAACGGCAAGATCTACGACCGGAATGCCGAGTATTGGAGACAAATTCAAGATTTTCCGCATTTGCAGAATTGGAAAAACACCAGCGCCAAAGTCATGGTTCAATTCGGTGAATCGGATTTTCAAGCGTTTTCAAAAGCCGATCATCAACAGATTGTTCAAACCGTTAATTTCTTTCATGCGGATCATGCGACCCTCCGTGTTTTCCCGCAAACGGATCATTTTTTTGCCAAATCCGGCACCATGCAGGAGGCCTACGACAAATTCTCGAGCCGCAAGATTCAGCAGTTGTTTGACGAATACAACCCCGAAGTTGGCTTATCGGCCGTTGAATGGAGCAACGCGCTGTTCAAGCCTGAAGGTGAATCAGCCAAAGGCCCCAAGGGATGGGCCAAATTGAACACCGAACGTTACCCTGGAAAGCAAGACGATATAACCTTTGTTAATTCCAAGATGGGTTGGTATGTGAACGGGTACGGCCGGATCTATCATACCAAGGATGGAGGGGAGACGTGGACTCTGCAACTGGAAAAGAAGGGAACCTTTTTTCGATGCATAGCCTTTGTGGACAGCTTAGTAGGCTTTGCCGGAACAGTGGGCACGGATTATTTCCCCCATGTGACGGATACCATCCCGCTCTACGGGACAAGAGACGGTGGACGAACCTGGCAGCCGGTGACCTACCAAGGACCCTATGTCAAAGGTCTTTGTGCCCTTGATATCGTCAGTGAACCCACGATTAATCAAGGCAGATCCGATTTCAAAGTTCACATTTTTGGGGTAGGGCGGGTTGGAAGTCCGGCCAATCGGATGGTATCTCACGATGGGGGCATGACTTGGACGTCCTACACCATGAATGAAGATTGCAAAATGTTGTTTGATATCAAAATGTTTGATAAGAACCATGGAATTGTTTGTGCATCTTCGGATGATGATCTATCCAAATCCAATGCCCTTCTCTTGAGAACAACCGACGGCGGCAAGACATGGAAGAAAGTCTATCAATCCAACCGACCTTACGAAACGACTTGGAAGGTTTCTTTCCCGACGGCTAACGTGGGTTATGCGACTATTCAGTCCTACAACCCCGACACGACTGTCAAACAGCAGCGTATCGCCAAAACCACCGATGGTGGCTTGACTTGGTTCGAAATCGATTTGGTTGAAGATGCCAATGCAAGGCAATTTGGAATTGGATTTCTTAACGAGAACCATGGCTTTGTTGGCACCATGAACAGCGGCTACGAAACCCGGGATGGGGGTCGTTCCTGGACCCCTGTCAACCTTGGGAAAGCTTGCAACAAAATTCGAATTTACCGGGAATTGGATGGGAGTTATTATGGTTATGCCATTGGGGTGGATGTTTCAAAAGGCGTTTTTTGAGGAATAGCCTTTCCGGCATTGGGGGCGCGTTGCGATGGTTCGTTGCAATGCAATTGTTAGATTTGTAGGCTGTTTCAAAACAGCGGCTATGCCCAAACATCCTCCCCCATCGGCATCGAAATCTACCCGTACCCCGGCGCCCAAGTCCCCCCCCAACCCGACGGTCCCCAAAAACCCGACTACTCCCTTTTTCCCCAGAGCCAACCCTCTCTGGTTAGTTCTTCCGGTTTTGTTCGTGTATGCCAAGGTTTGGGGTTACGAATTTTTGGTTTGGGATGATAATTTGTACATCAACGAGAACGAATCCATTCGTGGATTGGGTTGGGCCCAATGGAAGGCCTTTTTCACGGAATTCTATGTAGGGAATTACCAGCCCTTGACCATTCTAAGCTATGCACTGGAATACGCCTTGGTAGGCGAAGAAGGTTGGCTTTTTCACGGAACCAATGTCTTGCTGCACGCGGCGAATACGGTTCTGGTTTTCAAGGTGGTCAAGCAGTGGGTTCCATCCACATCGCTGGTCCCTTGGTGGACGGCCTTCTTTTTTGGGGTGCACCCCATGCATGTCGAATCGGTTGCCTGGGTTTCGGAGCGAAAGGATGTCCTTTACACCTTCTTTTTCCTGCTGTCCTTGGGGTTCTATGGACGATACCTGCGTGATATCACGAATAAGAACTTGGCCTTGGCCTTTGGGTGCTTTGTATTGGCTTGTATGAGCAAATCAGCGGCCGTGGTTTTGCCTTTGGTGTTGTGGCTCCTGGATGATTACCAAAACCGACGCCCCAGCCTTGGTGTGTTCCTCGAAAAAATCCCATTCCTGGCGGTTTCTCTGGTTTTTGGTTTGGTGGCTTTGGAATCACAACGGGACGCTATGCCTGAAACCCAATTTGTGGGCATGGGGGACAAAATTTTGATTGCCGCACATTCCCTGTGGCTTTATGTTATCAAGGCTGTTTTTCCAATGGGTCTTTCTGCTTTTTATCCGTACCCACCGGAGTTGGGCGAAGGCTTGCCGGCCGTGTATCTGCTGGCTGCCGCGGGGGTTCTTTTCATGTTTGGATTTCTTTGGTATTCAAGGCGTTGGACCAAAGATTACTTTATGGGTATGGCTTTTTTCGGGATTACCATTGTGTTGGTCCTCCAAATTGTCACGGTGGGCAATGCCACCATGGCGGATCGCTATACCTACGTTCCTTATATTGGATTGTTTTTTGTGTTAGGGAAAATTTGGGAGTCTTTCAGGAATCGCTCGGCCCCTGGTGCCCGCGTTTTTTGGAACGGGGTCGCCATCCTTGCTCTAGCTGTGATGACTTTGCTGTCTTTTCGGAGGGTGGATGTTTGGAAAGATGACGAGGCCTTGTTTTCGGATGTTATCGAAAAATACCCGTACGCACAGTTGGCTTACAACAACCGCGGTTGCTGCTATTTGCGTTTAGCCAACGTAGCATCCCGCAAAGAAGAATTTTATAACAAAGAGTACCTTGCCAAGGCCTTCCAGGATTTTGATCGTTTGATTCAAATCAATGACGGTTACCGTGCTGCTTACCATAACCGGGGCTTGGTCCGCTTTTACCTGAAGGATTATTCAGGGGCGGTGGAGGATTATTCAAAGGCTCTGTCAAAGGATACCACGAACAAAGGAATTTATTTTGACCGGGCTTCATCCCGTTCCGAAATCGGGGACCATGCCGGTGCCCTTGAGGATTTTGATCTTGCAATCCAAAATAAAATTCGACTGGCCGAAGCTTTTTTTAATCGGGGCAATACCAAGCGCAAAATCAATGACTTGGAAGGAGCTTTGGCCGACTACAATCGTGCCATTGGAGCCAAACCGGATTTTATGGAAGCCATCCAAAACCGCAGTTTGCTTCATATGGTTTTGAAGGATTATCCATCGGCCCTCAAGGATTTGGATCGCATTCTGGAATTGAAGCCCGATGACCAGGTGACGATCCAAAACCGTAAGGTCATCAAAGCTTTGGTGGACTCGCTGGGGGGCAAGGCTTCCTAAAGGGCGATTTTCGGGGGGATTTTCGCTACCTTTGGTTCGCTTGGCGGTTTTTGGCGAGAGCCAAAACGAAGAGGGAACTCCGGTGCAATTCCGGGACAGTACCAGCTGCTGTGAGGCCTGTACAGGTTTCGAACAAGGTGCCACTGTTGGAGTCGGACAACGGCCAAACGGGAAGGCGTTCGAAATGGGCCAAGTCAGAAGACCTGCCGCTATAGCAAGAGTACCGGGTTTTCTGGATCAAAAACCTAGGATAACATAGGCTATACCTCGAAAGGGGTGGGGTCATGGTTTGTCCTGGTTTTTTGGAAGCCCGAACTAAAAGGAAAACCATGGGGCAATGGCTCAAGTTCGGTATTGTTTTCTGGGCCTTCTTTGGGGTCCCTTGGAAGTCGTGCGCTTTCGCAGCTGATTCGCAACAGGATACCGTGCGCCTCAAGCCCTTGGTATTGAAGGAGGTATCGGTTCGAACTTTCCGATGGAACCGGCCAACCGATTCGGTTTGGCATAAAACCATGCCGCTGGCTTCCTTAGCGGATGTGATGGGCATGCAGGGTGCATGGGTGACGCGACAATCGTTACCGGGGGGGCTCAGCACCCTGGCCTACCGGGGTGGGGGTGCTACCCACAACGATTTGTATTGGGGCGATTTCACTTTGAATCACCCCATGAATCGTACGACGGATTTGCAGTTGGTACCAATTTGGCTTTTTCAAGGTTTGGCAATCGATAACGGGGGCGATGCTCTCCAAACCGGGGGATATGGTATGGGAGGAGGCTTGGGTTTGGCTGTGTTAAACAGTCCCCGTGTGGAGGCTGTCGCTTCGGTGGGAACTTTGGCCGATAAGGCTCTGGGTTGGGGATGGTCAACGGGCAAGGCTAAGTGGCGGAGTCAAACCCGTGGTCTCGTAACACGAAACGCCAACCGCTACACCTATCCCAACAGGGCTTTGCCGGATGCCCCCGAAACCATGATGCAAGGGGCTGATTTTGGTCAAGAAGCATTGATGAACCAAACCCAAGTCCAAGGTCGCCGCGGTCATTCCTACGAAACCGCTTGGTGGTTGCAAGGAACCCGCCGAGGAATCCCCAACTCCATAACGGCTAGACCCGGATCTGCCCGTCAAAACGATAGTCTAGCCCGTTTTCAAGGCAAATGGTCTTGGCAAAAGAACCGTCGTTTTCTTTACTGGTCTTCGGTGGCCTTCCAACGGGATTTGAATCGGTATACCGATATCCTCAACGGTGTTTTTGGTTTGCATCAAACCACCAGCTACCAGGCCCGAGGGGGACTAAACTATCAAAAACGAGGCTTGGTTCTGCGTCCCGTGGCCTTATGGGATCGATACCTTGCGAGGTCCTCCCAATACACCGCGCCCTTGGTCCAAGAGCGATGGTCCATGATTTTGCCTTGGGCGTTGGACCGTGGGCTTTTTGAGTTTTCGGGTCAAGTCAAGGCCGAAGTTCTGGACGGGCAACTTTTGCCGCTTGCAACTTTTTTGAGAGCCCGATGGGTGAGGAACAAGGCAGCTTGGTGGATGGAAGTCCGGACCACCGTCAATCCTCCTTCGCTCAACGACCGTTTTTGGGTACCCGGCGGCCGACCCGATTTACGTCCCGAAAGAGGACGACAATTCGAAGGTGGAGGCCGCTTGTTTTGGGTTCGTCAACGATCCAAAATGGATGTTACCGTGCTTGCTTTCTGGAGGGATATGCGGGAGCGCATTCTTTGGCAGCCTATGCCCAACTCGGCCTTTTGGTCTCCCATCAATGTGGGGGTTAGTCCCGCCCTGGGTTCGGAAATTCGGGCCCAGGGTTGGGGGTCTTCCGCCGTTGTCAAAGGTTTGGCATGGACCTGGCAACTGGATTACAGCCTTCAACGAGTTTGGAGTGCCCTTGAACAAGGAAAAAGAACGCAGTGGCCCTTTGTGCCTACTCACCGATGGGCCGCTCAAGGCAGCCTGCAAAAGGCTTCTTGGTCGGTGATGGGTCAAGTTCAGGGCGTTTCTGCTCGTAACACGCTAACCGATGGCTCGGAAAGCCTCCCGGCTTATGCGCTGGTCACTTTCGCCGGATCGTATGAAAAAAGCGGACATCGTTTGTCCCTCCAAATTCGCAATTTGACAGGAACATCGTACGAAGAAGTGCCTTGGTTCCCACGGCCCGGTCGCAGCTTCCATTTGGCCTTGTACACCTCCATTCCTTCATCACCTTTTCAAAAAAAATAAACCATGCAGAAGCCATTGCCTACCAACAAATTCACGACTTGGACCTACCTCGTAATTCTGGCCGTACTCAGCTTGTTGACCTCTTGCCAAAAAGACCCCGTCACTCCCCCCACCTCCGCGTACAACAATGGATTTTGGGTTGTTAACGAGGGGCCTTTTGGTTCCGGCACAGGGACCTTAACCTGGGTTGCAAGGGACGGTAGTCGTACCGAGCAGGATGTGTTTGGACGAGTGAATCAACGCCCCTTGGGTAACATTGCTCAAAGCATGGTTATTCAGAGCAATTTGGGTTTAGTCGTTTTGAACAATGCTGGCCGCGTCGAATGGGTGAATCCCCAAACCATGCAATCGATCGGGTCCACAACGGGCTTCGAATTGCCTTCGGTTGTGGTGGTGGACCCCATGAGGGCCAAGGCCTATGTGAGTGAATGGGTTCGCTTTGGTTCAGCGGGTCGGGTCGCTGTGATTGATTGGGCCAGCAAGCAGGTTTTAACCCGTCTAACGGTGGGCCCTTTTCCGGATGCCCTCGCCTTGGCCGGAAATCGCTTGGTGGTGGCCAACGGCGATACCAATACGGTGACGTTGGTGGATACGGAGGCGGATACGGTGCTCCAAACGATCACGGTGGGAGATCGCCCCAACAGTTTGGTGGTGTTGGGGAACACAGTGGCGGTTTTGTGTGGGGGGCGTCCATCTTGGAGCGGCCCAGAAACAGCCGGTTCCTTGCATCTATTGCGCTTGTCGGATGGTGAATCCTTGGCTCAGCTAACCTGGGGTCGCAGCGATGATCATCCCAAGGATCTTTTGTTGATACCGACCGGCGATGGTTTGATGTACCAGCTGCAGAGCCCGGTTCGTTCCGGCTTGCATCGGTTGAATCTTCCTTTCAGTAGCGGAACGGTGAATCCCAACCAGCCTTGGTTGAATCGTTTGTTTTATCATACCGCCTTCGATCCCAGCGGGAGTCGCTACTTGGTGACCACCGATGCCGGCGATTTTGCTTCGGCGGGCAAGGTCTTTCGTTGGAATTCCCAGGGCGCTTTGGTGGATAGTTTCTCCACGGGGATCGCGCCGGGGCATGTGGTTTTTGTGCCCTAGAGCAGGGGCAGTTGTGCCCTAGAGCAGGGGCAGGTAATTTTCGGCCAGCATACAGCGGGCTGACCCGCCACCGATTTTTTCGATGGTGGGTATGGATACCGAAATGATTTCGCCATCGGCTTCGATGCGATCTCTCAATTCGGGACCCCAAGCGCGAACGGCCGTTTCGGAGGCAATCCAGCAGCGATGACCCTCGGGGTGCGCCACTTGCAGAACATTGGCACCAAAGGATTCAATTTGTGCGGGGCTGAGAAGGAGTACATCGCGCCCGGTGGAATGGAGATGCTTGATCCATTCTTTTTGACCCCCAGGGTCCAGGGCTTCGGAGGCCAGGAGGGCAAGGTTTTGCCCCAGACTCATCAAAACATTGGTATGATAATAAGGCTGTCCATTGGTATCGGCGCTGTCAAAGCCCCATCCATCGTATCCCATTTGGTGGCACCAACGCTCAAAAAGGTCCGGACTGGTTCGGGTCGAAAAAGCCGCATAAGCGCAACGATGGTCATGGTCCAAAACCATGCTACCCGTCCCTTCCAAGAACTGCCCTTGGTCGGCCCAATCGCTCCAATCCGATTCGTAGGCCACCCGATACCCGGCTTCGATCAGGAGATGAGCGAGGTTGTCTCTTTTTTCGAGTCGTCGGGAGGGGGCCTCCATGGGGAAATGGATCAGCCCGCCGTCCGGTAGGGTACAAAACAAATTGTTAAGAAAAACAGCATCGGGACAGGGAACTTCCTTCCGATCCGTCAGCACCGTCACTTGAAGCCCTGCTTCTAGGAGGCGGCTATGCATCGCATCAAATTCCCGTAGGCCTTGCTGGGCTGTTAGATCAGGTAGGCTTTGCGGTTGAGAAGTTTGAAAGGCGTTGCTGCTGCTGGTTTCGGAATTCCACCCAAAATGCTGAGGCCGTAACATCAGAAGACCAGTTGCCATGAGGCTTCGTTGCAGGGTCTACTTAAGTCCACCGGTGATCCCGGCCGATACCCGTACCACCCAAGCACGGGGCATCAGGCCGGTGGATGCTGCCATGACCGCATTCATCCAGCCATGGACGGCCACGGCACGGCCACGCATCATGGCCTGGTACCCGTACCGAGCCACAGAGGCCGAATCGGGGATGCGTTTGCTGGAAAGCATCGAAGGAGCGGAGGATCCGGGTCCCATCATGGCTCGTCCAAATCCGCTTTGGGTGGGTCCTGGGCAAAGGGTTGTTACGGTGATACCGTGCCGGCGTAATTCCAGGTGCAGTGCTTCGGAGAAATGCAATACAAAGGCTTTGGTGGCAAAATAAACCGCCATGCCCGGTCCGGGCTGAAAGGCGGCCGTTGAGGCCACATTCATGATTCGGCCCCCGCCTTGTTTCACCATATCACTGGCATAGAGCCTGGTTAGGTGAGCAACGGCCCGAACATTGAGGTCAATCATGGTAGCGTCTCTTTCCCAAGCATTTTCAACAAAAGGCCCGAAACTCCCAAAGCCGGCGTTGTTTATTAAATAATCGACCCGTATCCCAGCCGCTGTAGTACTTTGATAAAGTCGATCGATATTCGCCGGTATGCTGAGGTCCATTTCATAACAATGAACTTGAATTTGGTGGGCCGCCACCAATTCTTCGCGGAGCTTTTGAAGTAAATCAAGTCGACGGGCCACCAGAATCAAATCATGCTTGGCTGCCGCATGGATGCGGGCCAATTCCAATCCAATGCCTTCGGAGGCTCCGGTAATCAAGGCTGTTGCCATGGGTTAGGGGGTTGAGGTTGGGTTAAAGGTATTAAATTTGGTGCTATGATGACTTCTCAACGACTTGGTTTCCCCCGCATTTTGGTTTCCCTCCTCCTTGCTGGCGCGCTGTACGGGGGTCTAACCTTCGAAACGGTCGCCCAGGCCCCCAGCCGAATCCGTGATTATACCGATGCCGATATATACCTCAAAGGTGTTTTTGGACCCGACTGCATGATGGACGAGTATGGCAATTTGCGGATTAACGGCCAGGAATTTGGGGGGGGGCATGTGGTCTTTCGACTGAGCGATGTCCGTATCCGCATGGAAGAAATCAAGGAAGGCTCTGCCTGTCCATCCCCCTGTCGTCAACGCGTCATCCTCCGATTTGATTGCCGCAAACAAGCTTGCATTACCAATTACCAAGCCGGGGGCAGTATCCCTTGGCCCGCAACCATGACTTCTTACAAGCTGGAATTTGAGGATCTTCGCAAAGGTCGCAAGATGTTTTCGGTATTTCTGGAAATGCAACGCTTCGTACGCCAAAGTAATTTGGCACCAGCGCTTTAGGTTCACCGCCCCCTGGCCCGCGGCCCCCTTCGTTTCTTGGATCTGGGGTGAATCGTTCGTCAAGCGTGGTTACATGTTCCGGCGATAACGTCCTCCTACATTGTACAAAGTGTCGGTGATCTGTCCTAGCGAACAATACTTGACGGCTTCCATCAGAATATCAAACAAATTTTCTTGGCGTAAGGCTGCTTCCGAAAGTCGTCGGAGCCATTGGGAGGCTTCACCCGGGTATCGACCGTGCAGGCTTTGAAGGGTTGCAATCTGGGCCTCTTTCTCGGCCTCGGTGGCACGGATGACCTCGCCGGGGATCAGGGTTGGCGAACCTTCTTTGCTCAAAAAAGTATTGACCCCGATGATCGGCAGGTCACCGTTGTGCTTGAGGGTTTCGTAATGAAGCGACTCTTCTTGAATCTGATTTCGTTGATACATGGATTCCATCGCCCCCAGGACCCCACCGCGTTCGGTAATGCGATCAAATTCCAACATCACCGCTTCTTCGACCAGATCGGTGAGTTCTTCGATAACAAAGGATCCCTGCAAGGGATTTTGGTTAAAAGCCAGACCGAGCTCCCGGTTAATGATGAGCTGAATGGCCATGGCCCGGCGCACCGAGGCTTCGGTGGGCGTGGTAATGGCTTCGTCAAAGGCATTGGTATGCAAGGAATTGCAGTTATCATAGATCGCATACAAGGCCTGCAAGGTGGTTCGGATATCGTTGAAATCAATTTCTTGGGCATGCAGCGAACGGCCCGAGGTTTGGATATGGTATTTGAGCATCTGGGAGCGTTCATCGGCTCCGTATTTTTCGCGCAATGCTTTGGCCCAAATCCGCCGAGCCACCCGTCCAATCACGGCGTACTCGGCGTCGATCCCGTTGCTAAAGAAAAAGCTGAGATTGGGTGCAAAGCCGTTGATATCCATTCCCCGCGATAGGTAATACTCCACATACGTAAAGCCGTTGGCAAGGGTAAAGGCCAATTGAGTAATGGGGTTGGCCCCGGCCTCGGCTATATGGTAGCCCGATATGGAAACCGAATAAAAATTTCGGACGGCATGTTCAATAAAGTACTCCTGAACATCCCCCATCAAACGCAACGAGAATTCGGTCGAAAAAATGCAAGTATTTTGGGCCTGGTCTTCCTTGAGAATATCGGCTTGGACGGTACCCCGAACCTGGGTCAAGGTCTTTTGTTTGATTCGCAGATAGTCAGCGGGATCGAGGACAGCATCGCCCGAAATCCCCAACAGCAGAAGCCCCAGACCGTTGTTGCCTTCGGGGAGGGCATGGGAGTGGTTGGCTTGGTCCGAACCGAAGGCTCGGTAAGCGGGCCAATCTTTCTTGCCGGATTGGAGGGTTTTTTGTTTTTGACGGACGGATTCCTCCAGGCCCTGCTCCGCGATAAATTTCTCGCATTGCTGGTCAATGGCGGCATTCAAAAAGAAGGCCAAAAGAACCGGAGCCGGTCCGTTAATGGTCATGGATACCGAGGTGGCCGGGTTGCAAAGGTCAAAGCCTGAATAGAGCTTTTTGGCATCGTCCAAACAACAAATACTGACGCCGGCATTGCCGATTTTGCCGTAGATATCCGGACGGCGATCCGGGTCGTTGCCGTACAAGGTCACCGAATCAAAAGCCGTACTTAGTCGCTTGGCCGGCATTCCCAACGACACATAGTGAAAGCGTTTGTTGGTCCGTTCGGGACCGCCTTCCCCTGCAAACATCCGGGTTGGATCTTCTTGTTCTCTTTTGAAGGGAAAAACGCCGGCCGTATACGGGAAGGTGCCCGGGAGATTTTCCTGCCGGAACCACCGTAACAAATCTCCGTAATTAGCGTACCGCGGCAGACTCACTTTGGGAAGCTTCAGCCCCGAAAGAGTGGTGGTTCGGGTTTGGATCTTGATCTCCTTGCCCCGGACATGGTAGCTGAATTCGTCGGCGAGGTAGGCATCGCGCAAAGCTGGCCAGGACTCTAGAACGCGGATACTGGGACCGTTCAGGCCTTCTTTGGCTTTTGCCAAGGCATGGGACAAGGCTTGGCTGGCGTTGTGGCGATGGGCTGGGTCCCCGCTTTGATCCTCGAGTATTCGTATGCTTTGCTCCAGGGCGTACCATTCGTCGGCCCGTTGGGCCTGCTCTTCGGTATCGCGGTTGTAACGCCGGATGCTGTCGGTGATTTCGGAGAGGTAACGGGTCCGGGACGGGGGAATGATGTAAATTTTCTCGGAGAGTTCATGGTCATCTACCCAAGGTTGACGTTCCACCTTGAATCCACAACGGGTTTCAAGCAGGTTCATCAATCGGGCAAATAGGCGGTTCATCCCCGGGTCGTTGAATTGACTGGCGATGGTGCCTTCGACCGGCATTTCAGAAGCAGGGGTGTCCCACAGGTTGTGGTTACGCTGAACCTGTTTCTTCACATCCCGCAGTGCATCTTGGCCTCCCCTTTTATCAAATTTGTTCACCGCAATCAAATCAGCAAAATCCAGCATGTCGATTTTTTCGAGCTGGGTAGCCGCTCCGTATTCAGGCGTCATAACATAGAGCGATACATCGCTGTGATCGATAATTTCGGTATCGCTTTGGCCGATGCCGGAGGTTTCCAGGAGGATCAAATCAAAGTCCGAAGCCTGTAGCAAGGTTAGTGTATCCCGAACATGCCGGCTGAGGGCCAGGTTGGATTGACGGGTTGCCAGGGACCGCATATAAACGCGGGGGTGGTGGATGGCATTCATTCGGATGCGATCGCCCAGCAGGGCGCCCCCGGTCTTGCGCTTGGAGGGGTCCACCGAAACAACGGCCACGCGGGGTCCCACGGTGGGATCCAGCGGGTCCCCGGTTTGAGTAACAAACCGACGGATGACCTCGTCAACCAAGGAGGACTTGCCAGCGCCGCCGGTTCCGGTGATGCCCAGAACGGGGGCTTTTGGGGCAAGACGCTTCGTTCCGTCGGCGTTAAGGGTTTGGATGAGTTCTTCAAAAAGTTGGGGTTCGTTTTCGGCCATGGAAATACCTCGAGCCAAGGCGGGATCCGCCCCAAGACGGATTTGTTCAGCCAGGGCCGGTAAGTCCTTTTGGCCTTCTTTGACAACCGCAAAATCGGATTGTTGCAACAAATCGTTGATCATCCCTTGCAAGCCCATGGCCCGACCATCATCGGGGGAATAAATACGGTTGATTCCGTAGCGGTGGAGTTCTTCGATTTCGATGGGAAGGATGGTACCACCTCCGCCCCCAAAAAGGCGAATGTCCGGGCGGCCCCGGTCCCGCAACAAGTCGTAGAGGTACTTGAAAAACTCCAAATGTCCCCCCTGGTAGGAGGTGATGGCAATGGCTTGAGCGTCTTCCTGCACGGCACAGTCTACAATTTCGGCGGCCGAACGGTTGTGCCCCAGGTGGATGACTTCGGCTCCGCTTTTTTGGAGGATACGGCGCATTATGTTGATGGCCGCATCGTGGCCGTCAAAAAGAGAGGCCGCGGTGACAATTCGGACGGGGTTACGGGGTTGATAGACGGGAATTTCCTGCATGGCTGCCAAATTACAACAGGGTTAGGGGCT
>Ga0157606_1172814_pt1 | contig 14093 bp, 16 predicted proteins | sample GEODES131metaT_FD_106803 | JGI IMG/M metagenome (GOLD analysis project Ga0157606, IMG submission 106803) | Eutrophic lake water microbial communities from Lake Mendota, Wisconsin, USA - GEODES131 metaT (Metagenome Metatranscriptome) | ecosystem: Environmental > Aquatic > Freshwater > Lake ... | reverse complement strand
TCAGGCAGGTTAAGGCCTCAATAATTTCAAAGTTTGAACCATCACAATATGTGGTGTCAATATTAAATGAAACTCCGTCTGCTTTTCTTAAGTAAATTCTGTAACCAAGAATGCTTTATCCTCCGTTATCTGGAGCAATCCAAGTTATATTGATATTGTAGCCTTAAAGCAATGTCACTGGTGCTTAAGGAGTAATTGGTGGCTCTGCTGTAAGAACTCCGATCGGCTCAGAGAAATCTCCATAATCATGAGCGTTTCTTCCGCGAACTTTGAAATAGTATGTCCAGCCTGTAATCAAGTTAGTGGCAACAAATTAGAAGGTCTAAATCTGATCACCAATTAGAACCCAGTCATTTATAGCTTAATCGTACCAAACTTGATAATCAATTACTGGTGTGCCACGGCTATCAGCACATGCTGACCACATAATTCCGATATTGAAACTCGTTATAAGTGAAGATACTTTAGTCACATCTTACGGAGCCGATGGACCCCACAAGATTATACTTGAGCTGGATGCAGTAGAGTTAGGTGAACTGCCTTTTAGATTTTGCGCAGAAATGATTACGTTTACATTAGAGCTCCATGGTAAAAGGAAGGGCAAACCATGCAACTCCTAGCTTGGAACATTGCAAGTAGTGTTTGTAATAATGTCTTGTCTAGTTCCCTTACAAAAGGCTGACTCTGTAAAAGTGACACCGTCTGACTACGCGATCAATATTTTGTAAGAAGTAATTGGTGAGCTTCCATCATCAGGTGCATTCCAAGTAATCTTAGTATTTGTTCCTACTAACTATGTTATTGGTTGTTGAGGAGTTCCAGGGACTTGTGCAACTAGTATTGCAATAGGGGAAGATAATTTACTCAGTCCCACCGCGTTACGAGATTAAACTTTAAACTTATATGTACGCCCAGCAATTAATGGAATAGTAGTCGTGTAACTGTTTTATATTACGTTACTTTCTAATGTTGTGTAAACACCGATTGCCTAATCGAATGTAATTGTATAGTCAAGGACTGGTGTTCCACCATCTTGAATTCCGTTCGTCCATCTGAATCCTGCAACTTACCTTGAAGTTACTTCTGTGTTCTCAAGTAACTATCTTGGAGCGTCGGGAACAAGAGTCATAAGTGAACCATGACCAGCTGGTGAGAGCGGAGACAGTCCATAGAAGTTTTAAGCCATTACTTTTGCATAAACAGCGTTGCCCTTGAGTAGACCGAATGGAGATTATGCCAGAACAGTCAATGGTATGAGACAGCTTTAGCTTGCAATGACTTCTTGGCTGAATCCTTTGCAGCTAACTGACTCTTCCTTATATATCTAGTCGTTAGCTCTAATGAAAACTTTGTAACCAGTAATTTAAGTTCCCTGCTCATTTGGTTTAGTCCATTAAATTAAGATATCAGCATTTAAAGAAGTAGTGGATGGTGCAGCAGGAGTCAGTGGAGTCCAAGCGCAAAGTAAAACAATATCTTAAGAGAAAAGACTAGATCCAAATGCATTTCTTGCGAGAACTCTAAACTTGTATGTTACACCGTATACAAGATTAGCAATAAAGAATTTTTGTGATACAACACCTTGAGCTATAGTAGTGTAAGTATTTAAACCCTAATCAGACTGCACAGTAAAGTCAATAATAGGGGTTCCTCCGATAAATCCTATACTCCAAGTGAAACCAAGTGTAGAGTTAGATCTTTAAGCCAAATCTTCAGTTAAGTTGAATGGTGCTTCTGGCACTCTGTAAAGAATAGCCCCATTTCCAGCAAGTGATAGAGTTGAACTACCGTACAAATTGAATGCTTGTACTTTTGCAGTTACTGAATTTGTTAACACAAGCGACCAGGGCTCACTAAGCAGTGAACTGATTGGTATACTACAGCTCTTAGCATTAACAATAATTTTATCGATTCCATCGCAGTTTACCAGATCAGGGGTGTAAGTGACTCCATCACTTTCTAAAACTAAGATGCTGTAACTTGTTATGGGCGATCCACCTGTACTTGGCTCTTACCAAGATATTATAAGCTAGTCTCCGATTAAAGTTGTAACAGGTGGAGCAGGCTAGAATGGTTCTTGTGCTGCCAATATTTATACAGGCAAAGACAATTATCCATAACCGTACATATTACGAGCGGCAACAGTGAATGTGTAAATAATTCCTGGAGTAAGTCCATTAACTGTATAAGATAATGAAACAATATTTGAGTCCAAAATCACAAAGTCACCTCCTTGTATTCCTTTGTCATATAAAACTCTATAATCTGCATAATCAACACCGCCAAAACTAAAAGGCTCAGTCCAAGTTAAACCGATTGAAAAACCTGTTGTGATTGAAGGTACATTTGCCAAGTTATTGGGCTAGCTCGGCACTGTTTGAATAACTGCTCCGTTTCCTGCCTCCGAGAAATTTGAATATCCAATTACATTAATAGCCTAAACTCGTGAGTATATACTTGTACCCCAAAGCATTTCAAATGGTACGCTAGTTAAAACTGAAACAGGGACTGAGCATGATTTAGATGCTACTATACTTGGCTATTATCCATCACAATTTACTAAATCTGTGCTGTATGAAATCTTATCGCTATTTTAAATCTCAATCTTGTAAGCAAGTATTGCTGTGCCACCATTATAAGAGTCTTTCCAAGTTATTTGAACTGATGCACCTGAGAAATAAGTTACAATATTCACAGGAGCTTCTGGATTTTGAGCGACTAAGATTGAAATTTCGCTTGAGAATGAACTTAAACCAACTTCGTTGCGGGCCATTAGTTTGAATTTGTAAGTCTAACCTGCAATCAAATAAATACTTGTTGTGTAGTATAAGAATTTCACTCCTTAATCAAGCTGTACGAACTCATTTAGACTCTAATCGTAGTAGATTGTGTAGTCGAGTATCGGCTTGCCTCCTGTAGAAGGTCCATTCATCCATGAGAAACCTACTCTTAATGCGTTTGTAACAGTTCCATTATTTTGAAGATTAATTGGAGCAGATGGAACTAAGACACAGCTAGCTCCATTACCGCTTGCAGACATTAAACCTTCTCCATAGAAGTTTATCGCAAGTACTTTTGCATGAATACTATCTCCAAGCATAAGATTATAAGGGTCAGCAGTCAACAAACTGAGGGGTATAACACACATTAGTTACATGACATTTCCACAATAAACAGTTTCTTCGATGAAGTCTGCGCTTTTAGCTTGTAAGTACACGCGATATCTTGTGATTGGTGATCCGTTTGTTGATGGTTGCTCCCATCTAATTGTAATTGAGCTTCCACTTTAGATTGTCAATGGTGCAAGAGGAGCATCAGGCACTGTTGCGCATAATATACTGAAGCTCTCAGACAATAAACTCAGACCAAACGCATTGCGTGCTTAAACCTGGAACTTATAGTTGACTCCAGGAGTCAGTGTGTTTATCATGAAGTTTGTAAACTGATAGCCAGACTTTATCAATTAAATATTATTCGTACCTTAGTCATAGTATATTCTATAGTCGATTACAGGTGAACCACCATTGGAAGCACCCTCTTTCCATGTGAAAGCGATAGAGTTCAGACTTCTACCAGATAGATCTTCAAGTAATGAGATTGGAGCATCTGGATTTGTCCACATTTCTGCACCATTACCTTCATCTGATGCTAGTGAATCTCCATACTTGTTAATTGCCACAACTTTTGCAATTATGCTTGAGCCCCAGTTTAGACTAAATGGAGCCGAGTTAAGTATAGCAGTTGGAATACTGCACTGAAGACTCAGTCTTATTATTATTTCTTATCCGTTGCAACTTGGCAGTACCTGATCAAACAACTCACCCTCTTGATATTTAATCAAAACTTTATAACCAGTTATAGGTGAGCCACCACTAATAGGTGCTGACCATCTAACAATAATGTTTGTACCATCTTGTTAAGTGGTGGGTGGATCTGGTTTGTACGGAGTCTATGCTGAAAGTACAGAAATTGGATCTGAGAAAATTGAGCTACCATACACATTTCTTGATTAGATCTTGAAAGAGTAAATAAAGCTTGGTTTCAAACCGCCAACAATGTATGGTATTTCAGTAATATTTGTGTCATATAACTCCCAATTTCCGATAGCTTTATCCCACATGAGTGTGTAATCAATTACAGAAGAGCCGCCATCGTGTGGTGACTCTGTCCAAGATAAACCGATTTGAGTATTAGTTGTGATATCGGGAACATTTTAAAAGTTTTCTGGCGGCTCAGGAACTGTTAACATAATTGCTCCATTGCCCTACTCTGAGAACTGACCATCACCGATTATATTTGCTGCAGAAACTTTCACCCAGATGGATGAGCCCCATTCGAGATTAAAAGGTTCATTCCTCAGAACTGCAACTGGAATAGTACAGGTCCTAGCTGCAATTATTGATTAAACTCGACCATCACAATTAATTAAGTCTGGTGAGAAACTACCATTTTATTGCATTATTGTAATAGTGTAGCCTGTGATTGCAGCTGCACCATTGTAAGGAATCGTCCAATTAATTATGATAGTCGCTTGATTGGTTGTGGTGTGTGGTGTTTAAGGAGCGTCTGGAACTTGTGCAGCAAGAACTGAAAGAGGTTAAGACATTAAACTGTAGCCAGCACTGTTTCTGGATTCTACAACAAAGTAGTAAGTTTTTCCTGGAATCAAAGTCACACTGGTAGTGTATGAGTATGGAGTTACATTTGTCGCAAGAATTTTGTAAACTCCACTTGCATTATCGCTGAATGATATTCGGTAGTCAATCACAGTCCTGCCTCCATTGAATGGTGCTTACATCCATACGATACTGATTGCATTCTGTGAAGAAACAAAGTTTGGATTCTTTTCTAACTGGATAGGTGGGTCTGGCACTAAGAAGATCAGAGCTCCATTTCCAGATAGTGATTCATCAGAGTCACCATAGAAATTCGTCGCAATTACTTTAGCAAAAATGCTATCGAGTTAAGCCAGGTTATATGGAGGTGCTATAAGGACTGTAAGTGGTACCGCACAAGAAGTGGTAGCAATTGCTTCAACAGTTGTACCGTCACAAACTCCATTAGTTATTACGAAGTTAAGATTCTTCTGCCTGATTAAAATCTTGTAACCTGTAATTGGTGAACCCTGCGCCGAGGGTTGTGTCCATTAGAACAACACGTTTTAATCTTTGTTTTAAGTAGAAGGAATGCTCGGTTTTGCGGGAACATATGCACAGAGCAAGGATAGTTCTTACGAAAACTAACTATATCCGTAAGCATTCCTTGATTCTACTTTGAACTTGTAGACTTTGCCGAAGCTTAGACCATTAACTGTGTATTAAGTTATGTTAACTTCTGGACCAGCAACTATCCATTAACCAACTGCTTGATCATGACTTACTCTGTAACTAAATACTTAAGTGCCTCCATTGTTTGAAGATTGTTACCAGGAGAACGTCAACGAGTTAGGTGTTCTAAGTTCCTATATGTCTGACAAGTTAATTGGAGGATCAGGCCAAGTTGTTATTACAGCCCCATTTCCATAATCAGAGCCGTCTGAATCTCCATATGCATTGAATGCTGCCACTGACGAGTAAATGCTTGACCCCCAAGGAAGGTTGAATGGTGTATTAATCAACACGAAGATTGGAATAGTGCAACTTGTAGTCTCTAACATATTCATCTCGCAGTAGTCAGAGTCATAGTTGTAACCGTTGCCATCATTACTCTATATTTGAATTCTATAGCCTTTAATTGGTGAGCCCATGTCGTTCGGCTATATCCATTTTATGAGCACGTTGTCGCCCATAACAATAGATGTCTTCGGTGCCAGGGGTTAGTTTGGTATCTGAGCTGCTAATACTACTGCAATATTACTATAGTCAGAGAAGCCAGCTTCATTTCTTGATTCGACTTTAAATGCATAATTAACTCCTGGGATTAAGGGAATACTTGTCACATAGGATGTGTGTGTCACTGCGAAATCCAAGACAGTCATATTGCCTTTACCTTGGTCATACCAAATTCTATAGTCGATAATAGCAGAACCTCCTGTTTCAATAGCTGGCGTCCATTAAATTCCGATAACATAAGCGTTGCTAATAGCAGCTAAATTTATTAGATCTAGTGGAGCATCTGGTTGCCTGATTATCTTGGCTCCATTTCCAGATTATGATATCTAAGAAGTGCCCATTACGTTAGTTGCAGCTACTTTAGCATATACACTGGCGCCCCATATAAGGTTGTATGGTGCAGCTCTTAGGATTTAAACTGGAACAGTGCATCGTCTAAGTAAGATTATTGTTGGGTCTGAGCCGTCACAATTAACTAAATCAACAGAGTAAGAAACTTGATCACTCTATCGTATCGAAATAGTGTATGAAGTAATTGTCGAGCCGCCATTGTACGGAGACTACCAGCTGATTACTACAGAAGATGGCAATATTGTTGTCACAACTGAAGAAGTAAGGAGTGAAGTAACTGGTGCGAGAGGTTGATTTGGGACTTAGGCAGCAAGTATTGAAACTTCATTTGAGAAGTCACTATATCCAACTTAGTTTCTCGCTTTAACTTTAAATCTGTAGGTGTTTCCAGGCGTTAAGCTGACAGCAGTGTAACTTTTCAATTGAATGAGACTCTGAAGTATGATGTATTAACTAATTCCTTAGTCATACCAAACTTGGTAATCCTAAATCTGCATTCCTCCATTTGATACTCCGTTGCTCCAAATGAGACCAATTGTAGACGATGATGTCACTGCCGCGTTATTTGCAAGGTTTATAGGAGCATCAGGCGAAGTGACCATAGGTGCCCCATCACCAGGCACTGACTCAATTGAGTTTCCAAATTAGTTGTACGCAACAATCTTCGCATAAATATGATCACCAAGTACTAAATTAAATGGTGCTGCATTCAACACAGCTAAAGGCACAGTACACCTACATGACTATACCACTGTAGTATCATTTCCATTACAGTTTATTCCTTCTTCAATAAACGCACCGAAATGATTCATTATGGTAATTCTGTATGCTATTATTGGTGAGCCATTGTTGAGAGCAGCTTTCCATGATATTATCACATTTGAATCCACAACCAATGTAGTTGGAGTGCTTGGTACGTCTGGCTACTATGCTGCAAGTATGTAAACTACTGAAGAGTAGGCGCTATTACCAATGGCATTACGGGATTCAACTCTGAAACCGTATGTTACTCCTGCAGTTACTCCAGTGAGTATATAACTGCGAGCAGTCAAACCTTATTCGAGCACTGAGTAAACTCCATTTCCTTACTCGTATGTTATTCTATAATCTGTCACTGGCAAGCCGCCGTTAAATGCACCCTCTTACCAAGTAAATCCAATTTAAATTGCAGATGTTTGAGTTGGATCATTCCATAAGTTTATTGGCGCATCAGGCACAGTTGCAATCAATGCACCATTTCCTTCTTGAGATGTTAGTGAACTGCCGTATGGATTACTTGCTTAAACAGTTGCAAAAATGCTAGAGCCCCAGGGAAGGAGCCATGGTTAGTTTCTAAGAGTCGATATTGGTATCAGACAGTTTTATGAATTGATTACAATTGAATTTGCACCATTGCAGTTAGTGAGGTCGACTGTATAAGAAATTCCGTCAAAGAGTCTTATCTTAATTGTATATGAAGATATAGGATATCCTCCTGTGAATGGTTATATCCACTGAATCTTTACGTAGTTTCCACTAACCGAGGTGACAGGTGGCAATGGTGTATCTGGTTTTTATGCCGTCAAAATTGTAACTCCTTAAGAGTATGCTGACAGACCGACAACATTCTTAGCCTGAACTTTAAATTAGTAATTAATGCCAGGTAAAAGTTTAGTTATGTTGAACTGATTTGAAAGGATGCCAGATTAAACGACGACAAAGTTTGATGAATTAGAGCCGTTATCAAAGCTAACCACAAATTCAGAAACAACGCTGCCTCCTGAATTTGTTGAATTTTACCAACTTATGCCAACTTAATAAGCATTTGTCCACCTTGGCACATTTATTAGATTTATTGGTGGATCAGGCACAACTAAAATTATTGAACCATTTCCTTCATTTGATGTTGCTGAACTTCCAATCACGTTTCTCGCTTGCACTGTTGCCCACACATCAGTACCCCAAAGCAAATTGTATGGGCTGGCAGTTACAACACTTAGTGGTATTGAACAAGTCATTGTGTTAATTACGGTTAGGGAAGTACCATCACAATACCCATTAGGTTCAGAATATGTCTTTCCGTCAGATTAGCGAATCTTTATTGTGTAACCATTTATCGCAGTGCCTCCGTTGAAAGGAGCAATCCAATTTATGACTACAAAATTTCCATTTAATGCCGTCACAGGTGGCTGTGGTGTGTCTGGAATTGTGGCAGCCATGATTCCAAAAGCAGCAGATGCAGGACCATATCCCATCACGTTATGCGCCTCAATCTTAAACATGTAAGTATTACCAGGAATCAGACCAGTTGCTGTGTATGATTGAGTTGCAACACCAGTCGCTACGATCATGAAGTCACCAGTACTTTAGTCATGTGAAACTCTATAGAAATCAATTGGTTGTCCACCGTTAGAAGTTCCATCTGACCAAGTAACTGTAGCTTGACCTGCGAAAGTGTGTAAATTGTCTTTAGCCAATTACACTGGAGCGTCTGGAACAACAGATAGTTTAAGAACGGCTCCGTTGCCAGGCGAGGAGATTCCAGACTAGCCCATAGAATTGAATGCAGTGAGTCGGAAGAATACGCTTGTACCTGGACTTAGGTTGAAAGGAGCAGCCATGAGTGTTTAAACAGTCATTGTACATTAGGAAGTCTAAATAACTTAACTAGTTGAGCCATCACAGTCAACAAGGTTCTCCGAATAAGTTTGAAGATCATCTTGACGAATAACAATAGTGTATCTTGTAATTGGTGAACCATTTGAAGATGGAGCAGCCCAACTTAGAGTTACTGTGTTTTGAGCTTCATTCATCAGTGTTAAAGGTGTTTAGGGTGTGTCTGGCTATTAGGCAGCTATCAAAGATATTGATTAACTTGAAATACTTAAGCCAACTAGATTACGAGCCTGCACAGCGAATGTGTAAGTGATACCAGTTGTTAGTCTTTCAACTGTGTAAGATCTTGTACGTATACCTGATGCAATAACATTCCAAGCGCCAGATTAGTTTAAAGCTAGTAAAGTGTAATCAAGAACTGGTTGGTTGCCGTTATTAGCTCCATTCTACCAATTCAGTGAAATTCTAGTGCTGTTTAAGGTAGCATTAGATCTGGTCAAATTCAATGGGGCATCCGGAACTAAACTCAATTGAATTATGGCACCATTACCTACATCGGAGTAGGGCGAGTCTCCAACCTAGTTGTAGCTTACAATGCTTGCTAAAACGCTAGAGCCAATCTGCAGATTGAATGGTGATGCCATCAGCACAGATAAAGGCACAGTACATTATGTATTAGCAACTATTGTTGGATCAGTTCCATTGCAGAAGGTCAATTCTTGTGCATATGTTCCGTCCTGCCATCTTATGTAAACCTTGTAACCAATAATGGCCGATCCATAAGCAATCAGACTTTAGGATGAGGGGGCATTCCAATCAATTATAACATTGTTAACATCGATCATTGTTGTTGGTTTAGCACAGGCAGAAGGTACAATCGCTGCAATAATTGTCAGAGTGTTCGAATTAGCACTAAGGCCAATATTATTACGAGACTAAACCCTGATCATGTAAGTGTTTCCAGGTGTGAGTCCAGTTATAATGAATTACTTCTGCATAATTCCCTTGCTAACCACGAAATATTGAACTCCGTTAGTTGCCCTGTCAAATGACAGTTGGTAATCAATAACTTATTGTCCGCCGTTGTATGCTCCGTCAGTCCAAGTCACTCCAATTTGAGTTTTGGTTGTCGATGCGGCATTTTGACTTAGTAATGGGGCATCAGGAACAGCACTAATTGCGATGAGCGCGCCATTTCCTACAGCAGACTCCAAAGAATCTCCAATAGAATTGTACGCAACAATCTTTGCATAGACGCTTGCTCCACTAGCTAAGTTGTATGGAGGTGAAATTAGTGTTTGAACTGTAATATTGCAAGTTGTTTGAGCAATAACACTGAATGTGCTGCCATCACATGTAGCGAGAGACTCACTAAATACTCCATTAGATTGTTGAATACTGATACGGTATCCTTGGATCGTTTATCCATTCTCAGCAGGCTGATTCCAGTCAATGGTCACCATATTGAGAGAAAGTGAGGTGGTAGGCATCGCTGGAGCATTTGGCTCAGTTGCTGCAATAATCTAATAAATACTAGACTTCTTACTGAAGCCTACAGCATTTCTAGCTTCAACTTAGAATTTGTATGTTGAACCTTTTTTCAGTCCACTCACAACAAAAGGTTGAGCTGTCACGTTTGTGCCGATTATAACAAATGAATTGATTCCTAAGTCATACCAAATTCTGAAATCAAGGACTGGCTAGCCACCATCTGACAAACCACTTGTCCAGAACAGACCAATCTACGTTGTCGTTGTTGTAATAAAGTCTTTTTGTAAGCCGAAAGGTGCATCTGGTACCGAGCTTATTACGAGTGTTGCCCCATTACCCGGAACAGATTTATCAGACTCTCCAATTTGGTTAACTGCACTTATTTAAGCATAGATACTCATTCCTTGTGTCAGATTCCATGGAGCTTTCATCAAGGGATCGAATGGAATAGTGCATGTTCTTGCCGAAAAAATTACAGGACTAGACCCATTGCAAAAGATAAGTTATTGGCTGAACATAGAGTTACTCTACATAATGTAAATTTTGTAAGAAGTTATCTATGCACCGTTGTCTGAGACTGGCACACTCCACTAGATGATTACTGAATTCACATTGACGATAGTGGTAGGGCTAGGTGGCTATGAAGGTACAACTGCACAAAGAATGCTTATTGGTTCAGACACTAAACTGTATCCTATGTCGTTTCTGGCCTCCACACTAAATGTGTAAAGAGTTCCTTGATTGAGAGTGTGTTTTACATATGACTTTGTCTGTACTCCGGTTTGAAGTACTTACCAATTACCAGTGCCCTAATCATACGAAATACGGTAATCAAGGATAGGAGCTCCACCATCTGATTGACCATCGCTCCAGGTCAATCCTACTGAACTCGTCGTAGTTGCACCCTAGTCTCTTTAAAGATTAATTGGTGAATTAGGAACTACTACAATCTTGACTATTGCCCCATTTCCAAGTGTGCTGTCTGGTCCATAGCCAATTGTATTATACGCTGCAATCTTTGCAGAAACGCTATCTCCAGTTTTTAAATAGAAGGGAGCAGCCATCAACTCCCAAATAGACATCTTACAAGAAGTCAGAGTAGGATCACTGCCTTAACAGTTTTAAGTACTTTAGGCAAAAATTTAACTATTATTTGTCATTATCAGTATTTGGTAACCAATGATAGCATCTCCAAAGTCAATAGCTGAATTAGCAGAGGGTGCATTCCAACTAAAAATTACATTGTTCAGTTAATTTTGTGTCGTAACATTTGTGACTGCATTAGGTCTGATAGCAGCTTTAATTACCAGTACTGATGAGAAGTTAGAGTATCCAATTATATTCTAAGCCTCAATTCTGAATTAGTATGTTGTACCAGGATTTGCTCCATTGACAATTATTGATTTAGTGAGCACATTTGACTAAAGAACTCTCCACTCGTTAATTCCCTGGTCAAAGCTTACTCTGTAGTCGAGTATTTACTATCCACCATTTGATTTCCCATCACTCCAGAATAAACCGAGTACAGTCTTTGTCGTTATTGTCTAGTTTCTTGTGATATTGACTGGAGGGTCTGGTGGATATGACATTAAGATGATTGCGCCATTTCCAACTGAAGAGTATAATGATGTACCAACCATATTAATAGCGGCAACCTTCGCATATACACTCGAATTAAGATTCAAATTGAATGGTGATCCAAGCATGACAGAAATCGGGATCATACATGAAGTTTACGTCAAAACAATTTCTGAGGTTCCATCACATTCTAATAAATCAGCATAGAAGCTAAACTAATCAGATGCTTAGACTAAAATACTATAGCCTGTGATAGCTGAGCCATAATCTTGCAGAGAGCTTAAAGAAGGAGCGCTCCAATTAATTAAAATACTATTTGCAACAGCTTATGTTGTAACATTTATCGGGGCGCTAGGCACTATTGCAGTTAAAATTGTAATTGAGTCTGAAGGCAGACCATAACCGATAACATTGCGAGCAGATACCCTGAATTTATAGAACAGTCCTGGCTGAAGTCCTGTAGCTGTGAATGACTTCTACTTAACTCCAGTAGCGAGTTACATCCAAAGTCCAGCAGCCTAATCAGTTTCAATTTTGTAATCTAAAATAGGTTTGCCACCTGTTGCACCGTCGCTCCAACTCATACCTGCAGAGGTCCTTGTAGTTGTGCTTTATATTTGTTTAAAATTCAAAGGTGCTTCTGGTGTGACAGGAACAAAGACACTTGAACCAGTACCCTCATCTGAGAGCTCAGAAGAGCCAACTGAATTTATAGCAATAATCTTTGAGTAAATACTCTGTCCATTTTGCAAAAGATACGGTGCTGCTCTCAGCGTTGAAATTCGAATTGTACACTGAGTATTAGCAATCAAATCGACACCGCTACTGGGACAGTCAGTTGCTGCTTCAGAATAAACACCATCTGACTGTTTGATAAACACTTTGAATTGTGTTATAATAGCACCCAACTTTGTCATTTAGTCATTAGTGTAGTTCCAATAAACAACAACAACTTGGTCTGCCATGGGAGGAGTTAGAATCGGCGCATCGACTTTTGTTGGTCGAATTGCTGCTAACACTGGTAGTGGAGTAGAAAATAGACTTAAACCAATTCCATTACGTGCTTGAACCTTAAAAGTATACACAATACCTGGTCCTATAATCTAGGATGCAGTTGTTGTGAATTTCTTTTCTAAAATTCCAATCCCAATTACTTAATAAACTCCTGAGCCTTAGTCAAAAGAAACTTAATAGTCAAGAATTGGTGCTCCACCGTCTAGCTCACCATTTTCCCAGCTGAAACTAATTTAAGTTGTTGAAGTTTCAAGTTCTAACTTAATTAAATTTCTTGGAGCATCAGGAATGACCGATATTTATGCAGTTCCTCCGACTTGTGAAGCTGGGCTTGATCCAATAGAATTTACAGCAACCACTTTTACCAAAACTTACTTTCCAATATCGATAGAGAATGGATCTGCTTGTAAAGTAGTTAATGGTACAGCACAACTGGTAGATTGTATGACGATTTGGTCGTTTTCACCATCACAGTTGATCAAGTCCAAACTAAATGACTCTTAGTCATTGTGCATTATGTAAACTTTGTAACTGTCTATGTAGTCACCGTAATCAACGAGCTGATTATTTGATGGGGCTTGCCAACTAATTACAACTTTGCTACCGTTGTTGATAGTTTGCACTCTTAATGGTGCATCAGGTTTAATTGCAGCCAAAATTGTAATACTATTAGAGAAACGACTATACCCAATAAAGTTTCTTGCCTCTACTTTAAACTGATAAGAGCGACCTCCTGTTATTTGTTGCAAAGAGGTAGTTGTGAAAGATCTCTAAGTTATACCTGATGCAATCACAATGAATTCTCCATTTCCTTAATCAAAAGATACTCGGTAGTCAATAACCGATGTTCCGCCGTTACTTGATCCCTCATTCCATGTGAAGCTTAGAACGGTGCGAGATGATAAATCGTTGTTTCTTTTCAACATAATTGGAGCATCAGGCACGCATGAAGCAACAACTAAAACTGGATCTGAAATTTCACCTTCTCCGAGACTATTTACTGCAGCTATCTTGAAATAGTAAGACTTTCCAGCGTCTGAACCATCTCTGGCGAGATACATCTCGAAGGTTTCTTAGCCAAATGTAGTTTTAGCTAATTAAACGTATTGGTCGATCGCTTAGTCCCAATAGATGATGTAGTCAATAATTTAATCACCACCATGAGAGTCTACTGACCACGAAATACCCAGCTCATACATATCTTACTGCTCAATCTTAATTTTTGTTATCTTA
>Ga0157606_1401321_pt1 | contig 16126 bp, 13 predicted proteins | sample GEODES131metaT_FD_106803 | JGI IMG/M metagenome (GOLD analysis project Ga0157606, IMG submission 106803) | Eutrophic lake water microbial communities from Lake Mendota, Wisconsin, USA - GEODES131 metaT (Metagenome Metatranscriptome) | ecosystem: Environmental > Aquatic > Freshwater > Lake ... | reverse complement strand
CCCAGCTCATACATATCTTACTGCTCAATCTTAATTTTTGTTATCTTGCGAGGAGTTGAAGCCGCTTTAATCACAATAATTTCTGACTTTTCTGAGTCTCCAACCTCGTTTTCAGCAATCACAAAGAATTGGTAAGTTGTTCCGCTTACAAGATCCGTGCTCTAAGTATAAATAGTTTCACCTGGGAGTTTTATACCTGCTGGTACGAATAGTTCAGTTAGTTTGGTTCCTAATACACCATAGTCCCAGTAAATAGCATATTATGTAAGAGGAATACCACCTAAATCTTCTGGAGCAGTCCATTTGAATTTTATTTAGAATTCAGATTGTGATATCAATTCTAAGTCTAAAGGTTGACTTGCTATTGAACCAGCTACCATTCCTGAGCTTTCAATCGACAGTTAACTTCTACCAACAATGTTTATGGCTTAAACTTTAAAGTAGTATGTCAATCCAGGTATGACAGGAACCACAAACTCAGTCATTTTATTGGTACTTGAAGTGATTATCACGTACTCCGAACCCACATTTTGGTCGCCTTGATCTGAATAAACAACATAATCAATGGTTTAAGGTGAGCCACCATCATCTGAAGGAGCAACCCAACCAATCTTAATTGTAGTAACAGAATCAAAAGTTAACCTGATGATGTTGGTTGGTTCATTAGGTTCTTAGCAAGCTGTTAAATTTAGAATATCGCTTTGAGGACCAGTGCCAACAAAGTTTATTGCCTTAACTGCGAAGATATAATTATTGCCTCTTTTAAGATTTTCTACAGTAAAGTAGCGAATATGGGGAGTAGTCGTGTTCAATGTGTCCATAGGTATTGTCCCTCCAATAGCGCCACCGTTCCATAGAATGACATAGGCAACAATATTAGAGCCACCATCTGTTGCTGGTGAGTCCCATTAAATTGAAATCTAAGAATCGAATCTTTCAATAGAAGTTGACCTTTAAAGGTTGACTGGTGCACTTGGTAACTGTCCAGCAACGACATCTATAAGCATCTCAGAAGGATTTGAGTCGCCAACTTCATTTGAAGCAACGACAAAGTATGTGTATAGGTTTCCTTTTATAAGACCGTCTGATGTTGTTGTTTAAGTTGTAGTTGCATCACTATTTAAAACTTTAACAGGAGTAGTGAAGTTATTCAACGACCAGTACAATTTGTATCCAGTTATAGGTGTTCCACCGTTGTCTAAAGTTGCTGACCATTATAAAGTAATCTGAGTTTCGTCTTGACTCACTAATCTAGGTTTAGCAGGAGGTAATGCAGGCTCTGCTGACATAAGAATCGTGATTTCACTTAAGTCACTCACACCAATCGCATTGATTGCCTTAACTGCAAAGCCGTAAAGCATTCCAGTGTTTAGATTTACAACTTTTAAGAGAGGTGTGTCTGTTGAAATAATAGCGATTATTTCGCTAACTGGTCCTTAACCACCTTAGTTCCACCAAACTTAATATCCTGTTATCTCGGAGCTACCGTCACTCTGCTTCGTCCACTAGATATCAATTGTGGTTTTGGTGTTTGTTCCTGGAATTCTCTAAACTTAAATTGGAGCACTTGGAACTACTGCTGCTTATATAGCAACTATTGTAGAGGTTGGACCAGGACCAATAATGTTCTTAGCAACAATATAGAACTGATAAACTAGTGATGTTTGGACAGGAGTAACTATCTAGCTGAATGTGCTAGAAAGAACTTCACTGTACATCACAAACTGATTAATTATTGAGCCCTAGTTCCACCACACTTGATATGAAATGAGTGAAGAGCCTCCAAAATCGTTTGCACTATTTGCTGTCCATCCCACAACTATCACTGTTTAAGTAGTTGATGACATTCTAAAGGGTGATCCTGGAGAACCTGGAATGCTCGCAGAATGAATATTGAGTGGTGCTGAGAAAAGACTAATTCCTGCAGCATTTTTAGCCTTCACCCAAAACAGATAATCCTTGTCTGCAAGCAAAATAGGGCTGGAAATAGTTGCGATTGTTGGACTAAGACCATTAGAAGCAATAAGCAAATATTAAATGCTTCCACTACCTTAGTTCCAATAAATCAAGTAGTCAGTCAAATTGCTTCCTCCATTGTTTAGATTTGCAGTCCAGTTGAAAGATACTCTTGAAGTTCCTTAAGATATAATTGTCAAATTAACTGGAGGAGATGGGACTGTTGCCGCGATTCTACTCACGCTGTCTGATAATTAGCCTGTACCAACTAAGTTCTTGGCGAGGACTTTGAACCAGTATGTTTGTGCAGGTACTAATTAAGTCATGATGAATGATAAAGTCTGACCAGTGTCTGTTGCAAACGCAAAGTTTGAATCAGTTACTGTTTGGCCTTAAGCTACGTATACTTAGTAGTTCGTAATTTGAGATCCTCCGTTGTAAGGCTAAGTCCATTGAATTGAAATCGAAACTGAGCTAGCTTAAACTATAATAGGCGCATTTGGTTTTTCAGGCACAGAGGCTGCCATAAGAGTCACTGATTCACTGTTTGGTCCAAACCCAAGTGAGTTAGCGGCTCTAACTGAGAACATGTAATAAGCGCCAGGTACTAAATTAGTTACAATTTGTGATGTGCTTGCACTAAATACATTGTTTCCTAAGACTGCAAGTGGTGTGATTGGAGTTCCACCAAATCCAGCATCCCAATCTAATGCATAACTTGTAACAGCTTAACCTCTATCATCAGGTGCATTCCACTTTACTGTTATTTAAGTTGAGTCCTAAGACAAAAGTGTTGGCGCACTTGGCTAAGCTGGTACAGATGCTGCTTTAACCTATCCAGCTTATGACAAAGTTGAGGATCCTCTTGCATTACTTGCCATGATCTTGAACTTATAAATGACACCTTAAATAATACCGCTAGCGATACTGTAATTAGTATTTGTAGTAGTGGCTAATTATAAGTAGTCATCATTTGAGTTGCCATCGCCATCCATAAAGATTGTGTAGAAAAGGATTGGAGAGCCCTGGTTATTTGGAGCAGCCCATGAAAGAGAAATAGAGTTGTATGTTGAAGTGATGTTTGGTACACTTACTGAATCTGGTACTTATGATGCTAACACACTTAGTTTTGCACTTGAAGTACCAAGACCGATATAGTTGCGGGCTTAAATCCAGAATGTGTAAGTCGTTCCACTTGAGACTTAACCTGGCTTAGTTGTGTAGGTTCCCCAAAGCCCATTGCTTGATGAGGCTACAACTGTTGTTTCTTTTATACCGTTGTCCCAGAACACTGCATAGTCTGTGATAGGAGTACCTCCATTTAAAGTATTATTAAAAGTCCACGATATCTGAATACTTGAACTTGTCAAACTTGTCAATGTGGGCAGGTTAGGAGATCCAGGAATTGATGCGGGCATCATTTCGATCTAAGCTGATGGATTACCATATCCAATTAAATTCTTAGCCATAACTCGGAAACGGTACTTATTTCCTGTCACAAGACCTGCACCAAGATAAAATGATGTTGTAGCTGGACTATTTAATTCAATAAGGTCTACGAAGTTATCAAAGTTTCCAAAAGAATCAATCTATTTGCACCATGCTATCTTGTAGCCAGTTATGTTTGAACCACCATTCTTTAGAGGTGCTGTCCATCTAAAACCTACCTAAGTCCTGGTTGAAGATAAATAAACTGGTTAGCCTGGTTAGTCTGGTGCTATCGCTGCAAGTATTGCAACTGAAGCCACTGACATAACACTACTTCCAACAATATTGTTAGCCTGAACTCGGAACCGATAAAAAATTCCAGTTTATAGGGAGCCAGCAGTGTAGGATAACTAAGTAGTGGTTCCAATTAAAATATAAGTGATGTTAGCACTAGAGTTGCTATAAATCGAGTAAGATGTAATTGAAGAGCCTCCATTATCAGGAGCAATCCATGAAATTGTTGCGTCAACTTAAGTTGCGATATTCAAAGTTGGAGCATTTGGTTGCGCTGGAACAGTTGCCACAATAATACTGATAGAACTTGTTTATGGACTCTCTCCAACATCATTAACTGCTGACACTTAGTAAAGCATAGTAATTCCACTTGGTGAAAGATTGCTATGAGTAAACGAGAGAGTTGTTGTGTCTCCAATTATTGAGAAATATGACCCGCTTCCCGTATTACTATATACATTATACTTCAAAATTTAAGCGCCACCGTCAGTTGCTGGTACATTCCAGTTAAATGAAGTGCTGTTCTTGGTGCTCGATAGCATTTTTAGTTATAATGGTGAGGTTGGCACTACAGCAGCTATGATTGAGTTTGAAGGTTGAGAATAGTTGCCGAAGCCAACACCATTTTGTGCTCTGATTTAAAACTTATACTGCGAGCCAGTAACAAGACCGCTAGAAATTGTAAAAATGCGACCTGCTAAGTTTATTACTCCGCTTGAGGTAACATCCATAAAGACACCTTAATTCGGTTAAACACCAGCACCTTGTTTGCTAGATCCGACAACTGCCATTAAGACTTAATACCCAATTATTGGTGTTCCACCATCATAAACTGCATCCCATTTTATTGCAATCATGTTTTAAGTTTGTTGATTAAGATACGGGATAGCGGGTGCTTCAGGCAGCATAGCACTATACAGACTGACTACATCTGATTCTTGGCCTGTTCCAATATAGTTGATTGCACGTACTTTAAATCTATAGCTTTGGCCTGTAATAAGACTTTGACTTGGTGTAAAGTCAGTAAAGTTTAATGCAGATCCGAGACTGACGAAAGAAGCGCCTAAGCCTTAATCCCAGAATACTTGGTAATCCAGAATTTATGTACCGCCATTATCAGTGGGAGGTGTCCAAGAAATTGTAATTGAGGTTTCTGTTGATGTTGCTCTCTATGGCAGACCTGGTTTTCCAGGTAGATTAGCTGCCATAACAGCAAGTACGTTTGAAGTTTTGCTATCCCCGACAACATTTCTAGCCGTTATTCTGAATTGATAAATGTCACCAGCAATCAACATCTTCTACTAACCATTAGAATCAACGTAAACTTAAGTATAGAAGGAGTCAGTTGGTGTGTTTGTTTGAATTTACATGATTCTGAATATTCCAGGCATACCACTTGATCCGCTATCCATTTCAACAACATAAGCATCGAGTGTCGTTCCACCAAGATCAATTGGGTCATCCCACATAATCTCTAGTGAAGTTTTGCTGCTTATCTTGAGAGAGGGTGCGAGGGGCTGACCAGGCACGTTTGCAGAAAGTATTGGTTTCGAGTAGGTCTTTTAAGATTCACCAACAGAATTGATCGCAGTAACAGCGAAAGTGTACCAGAGATTAGTTGTAAGTCCAACTTGAGAATAGGCAAGTGTTTGCCAGCTTGTAAAGCCTATAGGAGTACTGATTTAATTGCCTGTGGCATCATCCCAGTAAATATTATACCCTGTTATGGTAGAACCTCCATCATATACTGGTGCAGTCCAAACTAAAGAAATACTTTCGAGATCAGACTCGTACTTTATAAGATTAATGGGAGCTGTTGGCACTTATGCCGCTAGTATTGAAATGACTGGGGATGGCACTGAGTCACCGATGGAATTTATTGCGATAACTTTGAACTAGTATGTAACTCCGGAAAGTATATTGTTTAACTTTCTGAAAATTAGCTGCGTTGGATCACTGATTGTTGTGAGCTCCTAAAATACATATCCACTGCCTGCATTCCAAAGGATCTTGAATCCAATTACTTGAGGTTCACCTTGATTTACAGGTGGTAAGTAGCTGAATGCAACAGAATAGTCAGTTTGAGATACCAGTGTGGGCTCTAGTGGTTAGCCAGGCACTGTTCCGCAAATAATCTTTGTTGACAGAGAATCAGGACTCTTACCTACTAAGTTTACTGCTACGATTTAGAAGTAGTATTCAACTCCTGAATCAAGATTTTCCTATAAGTAATTTAATTTGTTGCCGGCGACCTGTCCCATAACATTAAAACCTAAACCATCACCGCTATCCATCTTAATTAAGTAGCTAGTGATAGGGCTGCCACCGTTATTAGTTGAAGCTGTCCATGAAATCTAAATACTAGTAAGAGTACTTCTCAGCTTAACAGGGGCTCCTGGTGTTGTTGGTATAGTTGCAATTACAAGAGGCGTGGGTTCAGAAGGCAGACTGCGTCCAACATCATTCACAGCGATTACTCTGAACTCATAGATTTATGAAGTGGTTAGAGATGTGGCCTGGTACATAGATGGATATGCTCCAGTTTCGCCAATCTCAATAAAATTAGTTCCCTCACCCATATTGCTCTCTATGATATAACTAGTAATAGGGTTGCCTCCATTGTACGGTTCAACCCAGCTGAAAGTTATTGATGTTAATCCTGAGTTTGTCCTAGTTAGAATACCAGGTTGACTGGGATTAGTTGCTGCAATAACTTAAATGAGATTGCTCTTCTCACTTTCTTTAATATCATTGTAAGCTGAGACTCCAAACGAATAAATTTGACCTGTTTGTAGCTGTGGTGCCACAAGTGTAAATGTTAATATGTTTTAGCTTCGAGTGTCAAATAAAGGTATACTAACTAATGCTTACAAGCCTCCTTCATTCCAATAAATTTTATAGCCTACTAGATCACTATAGCCTGTGTCAGTTGGAGGCTTCCAACCGATCTAGATTTAAGTTTCATTTGCAAATATCAGAATTGGTGATTTCATTGTTGAAGGTTAATCAGCAGATTTAATTGAAATCACTTAAGATTCCTGACTTCTACCTGCGTCACTGATCGCGATAACTTTGAAGTTATAAACTGTACCAGGTGACGAAACTTCTTTTGTTTTTTGCAAAGAACTAGACGATGTAAAACCAGCAGAAGCGTAAGTCGTATCGCTTGCACTCTTCCACATGATCTAATAACTCTTAATTGGAGAGCCACCAGTAGCATTTCCTGTAACTGCTAGCCAACCCACTGTGATGGAACTTGAACTTTGAGAAACTATCTGAAGTACGCTTGGTGGGTCAGGAACGACCGCAGCAACAATTCTTACCGAACGTGATTGCAGTCCTGATCCAACCTCATTGACAGCTTGAACTGAAACGTCATAATAAACGCCTTAAGTAACTCCAGTTATAATGTACGTAAATGTTGACGCATCTGTGTGTGCTGAATTCAAGTATTCACCTTCAGCTTAAGTCTTCCACCAAACAACATAAGAAGTAATTTCAGATCCTACATTCTATATCGGGGCTGTCCACACGATACCAATTTACTACCGACTTGTCACAGCTAGCACATTCTTAGGTGTTTCTGGTTAGTTGGGCTTATTTGCTGCAACCACTGTAAGTGGAACTGAATCGATACCGTAACCAATTTAATTTCCAGCAGAAACTCTAAACTAGTAATAAGTACCTTTTGTAAGACCATTCACAAGATATTGAGTTTGTCCTTGAGTTGTAGAAGCTATCAATAAGAACGAACAGTTTGATGATTTACCAATACACATCTTTACTTGGTAATCCTCGATATTGTTGCCACCATTATCAGGCTCAGACCAACTGATACCAATAGATTAATTAGTCTATGAAGCGACTCTTGGCTGCTCTGGAGCTAGAGGAACAGTTGCGGCAAGTATTGATGTCACTATTGATTTAGTACCTTCACCAACAATGTTAGTTGCTGATACTTAGAACAAGTAAAGCATTCCACGCTTTAGTCCACTAAAAGTCATTTATGTTGTTTAGTCTGATTCAGTTGTTTTAACTAAACTAACTTGATCGCTTGATGAAGCCTCCAACATGCTGGCACTGTAGTAAAGCACTGGACTACCACCGTCATATGAAGCAGGATTCCAACCAATTTATATAACACTTGTCGAAGCAGAAATCATAACTGGTTAAGAAATTTGATCTGGAATCGTAGCAGCTCTTATTGCTTGACTGGAAACAGATAAATCACTGCTTCCAAGGACGTTTACGGCTTACACTTTAAACATGTAAAGGTGATCTGCAGAAATGCCTGAATCGATAACGTATTTGTTTACTAATCCTGTACTTGGGACAATCTCTGTAAAACTGGCTCCTCCAGAGTTCATATCACTGAAAATCTTGTAAGTAGTAAGGAAAGTACCTCCGTTATCAGGAGTTGCCCATCGGATTCCAATGCTAGTAGCATTCTGAGATTCCATTTGTAAATCATAAGGTGGTAGTGGTACAGTCGCCGCCATTATGCTTAAAATATCAGATTGCTTTCCTACTCCTGCTGCGTTATAAGCTGAAACACTGATTTGGTATATAACTCCAGCCTGTATTTTGTTTGTAATCATTAAGCTGGTCCTATTTGCAGCAACATCAGCTACCATTACTCCGTTTCTGAAAACATTGTAACCTAAAATGGCTGACCCTCCGTTTGGTGGCTCTGCCCATTAGAACTCAATCTGATTTGCTGCAGATGATATTTTTGTTAGTAAAGTAACTTGAGAAGGAGCAGTGGCTGCTAAAATAGTAGCTTCATCTGATTTTGTTCCTTCACCAATCGCGTTAACTGCAGAGACTTTAAACTTAGAATACATTCCAAGAGTTAATAGAGTTGTCTCTGTGAAAGTAAGTACTGTACCTGGAACACTACCTGAAAGTTGATTGTCTACATAGATATTATATTTCTGTATAACGGACCCGCCATTGAAAATTGGAACCGTCCATACTATTGTTATTGTAGGCAAATCAGTCGTAGAGAATTTAACTGGCATACCGGGCACTCCGGGCATTGTTGAAGAGATGAAACCTGCGCTTAATGACAACTCACTTTCTCCAATAACATTAACAGCAGAAATTCTGAACCTGTACTCATAGCCTGAACTAAGGTTCGCAACTGTGTATTGCTATGAGGGTCTCGTCGAGTTAGCGAGTAAAACAAATCCAGCAAGATCGGTGGGATCATCCCAATAAATCCTATAGTCAATAACTGGTGATCCTCCATTTTGAGCTGATCCAATTTAAGTCCAACTTATTGTAATTGCAGTTGCAGATTGAGATACAAGAGTTGGTGGATTAGGTGTATCTGGCTTAGATGCTGCGTATACCTAAATTACCTAAGAATTTTAACTTTTTCCAACTGAATTTACTGCCACGACACTGAATCTGTATAAGTTGCCATTTTTAAGAATTGTTGTACCTTAAGTCGACCATTGGGTTGGATTTGCTGGAGTCAGGCTGAATAGTAGTGTCTGACCTGAACCCTAGTTATTATCCCAGAAAATCTAATAGCCAATAATTGGTATTCCTCCATTATCTTGAGGTTCTGTCCAACTCAAAGTTATCTGTTCTGTATCGGAACTGACCTTTTAGAGATTTGTGGGTTATCCAGGGAGGGAACCTGCAATTATACTAGTTGCATTTGATCTCTGACTCTCTCCGACTTCGTTTGTCGCAGTAATTTGGAATAAAAATGTTCTCCCAACGTTCTCGCTTGAAACATTTAGCTAATAGCTTAATTCAGCAATATTTGTAATATTCTTCACAATAGTGTATGATTCGCCATCTGGTTTAAGATAAACACTATAAAAATTAATCAGAATGCCACCTGAGTTTGTAGGTGGTGTCCATCTTATAAGGATATATGATTTTTGAGAATCTACATTTATGGGAGCGCCAGGAGGTGTAGGCACTGCTGCAGCCAGTATTCTTGTCGCTAATGATGGTTTTGAGCTACCCTGACGATTCTCAGCAATTACTTTGAATTTAAATGGAAGACCTGAGTAAGCATTCAATCCAACTCTAGTATATACAAATGTATTACTATCAGTTACTGCGGTTTCATAGAAGTTATCTTCCTATTCACCACCCATATTCCATAAAATTCGGTAACTAGTTATGGGCGAACCACCGTTTTCATTTGGAGCTTCCCACTGAATTGTAATTTGTGACTAATCTGTACTGACTTTTGATGGAGCATTTGGAGCATCCGGAACTTACGCTGCTAAGAATAATACAACAGCACTGTTTGCACTGATTCCGACATCGTTACGAGCCCTCACTTAGAAGTTGTAGAAGGCACCTTCCTGTAAGCTAGTAGCTGTGTAAACCTAAAGACCAGCAGTAGATAAAGTTTGGAATGTCCATTCAGTACTCGTGCTTAACTTCCAGTCGACTTCGTAATCATCAACATTTGCTCCACCATCATAGCTCAAACTCCAGCCAATCTGTATGTCGGTCTTGTTTGAGAATAAAAGAACAAGATTGATTGGTGGATCAGGGGTTGTCGAAGCAATCATTATCAATGCGGTTGACATGTCTGATTCTCCTACTGCATTTATTGCAGATACTTTGAATCTATAATAAGCGCCAGGTACAAGTTCAGGTAACTAACTATTATCTTTGATCCATGATTAGTCTCCTAGAGTTGAGCTTACAAGTTCAGTAAATAACAGCAGATTCTTGCCTTCATCCCAATAGACTTTATAATCTATGATTTCCTCAAAGTGATTGTTCGGAGCTGACCAACCAAACTATAAGGCATCTTAAGCCTGATGAATAGCAAAGGGCATTTCAGGGGCGTCTGGTCTATCAGCTGCCTTAACAGAAATCGATTTACTTAGTGGCGAATCTCCAACTACGTTTGTTGCAAGAATTTTGAATTAGTAAGTTGTTCCAGGAGTCACAATAGAGTTCTTAAATAGGAAAGTATTTGCATCAACTTGAGCTAGCATAGTGAAAGTGTTCAGATCTTGTCCATTCCAGTATATTTCATAGCTCGTTATAGGCATTCCTCCATTGTAAGGTTCCAGCCATGAAATAGTGATTTAAGTTTCAGATTATGAAACAAAAATCGGCGCATGTGGCTAGTCAGGATAGTTGGCTGCGATAACTGAGATGGGTTGACTTGCGATAGAGTCTCCAATACTATTAGATGCAATCACTTTAAAAGAATAAGTTCTACCAATAATTATACCATTGGAGAACGTAAAAACTAATGATGCACTAAGTGAGGTATTAGAAATTTAAGTGTAACTCAAGCCTCCTTAAGCAGCATCCCAAAGAATCTTGTATCCCGTGATAGGGGTACCGCCAGTATACATAGGAGCACTCCAACCAATTGTTATGAATGTAATTCCACCATGCAGTCTAACCAAATTAGTTGGTTAGTCTGGTTTATTAGCAGCAGTAATAAAATCTGACGCAAGGGAAATAAGACCAGAGCCAATCAGATTAATTGGAAGTACTTTATATTTGTAGTTATTTCCAGGACTGATAGCACTTGATACATAACTATTAGTTGTGCTAGTACCAATTAAGCCAAAATCGCCTGAGTTTACTGATTAATAAACATTGTACATAGTAATAGGGGAACCGTTTGCCGATGCTGGAGTCCATGTTACGGTGATTTAGGAGACTGATCTACTAGTGTAGAATGGTACACCAGGTTGGCCAGGTACAGATGCTGCTATGAAACTTGTGGGGAGAGATAGAGGACTGTCACCAGCAAAATTTACAGCTGCAACAACAAAAGAGTATGTTTGACCTTCATTCAATCCATAGTTTACAAGGAAATTATTGTCTGGGCCAACTGTAAATGCATACAGCTCATAGTTTGAACCGTCAATCCCACTGTCCCAATAAATCTTGTAGTAAGTTATTAAAGAGCCACCATTGTACGGAGCTTGCCATTCAAAGAAAATTACTGATTCACTTGAAGAAATCAAACTCAACTTAGTTGGTGGTTCTGGGACTTTTGCTGCGATTGCTTAAGTCTCATCACTGAATTTACTAAATCCTATCTCATTCTGAGCTCTCACTTTGAAATAATATAATTTTCCTGTTTCAAGACCAGTCTGAATACTGTAAGTTGTTGAAGCAGTGACATCAATCACGCTCCAGACTTAGTCTTCTTTTACTTAGATTTCATATTGAATTACTTCACTTCCAACGTAGACAATCGGTGCAGTCCATTCTAAAGTGATCACATATTCATCATGGTAAGTTGTTTGAAGTTAAATTGGCTCAGAGTTAACAGTTGCAGCAAGCAATTTAATAACAGGAGAACTCAAAGAAAGTCCTGCATCATTCCTTGCAACAACCCAGAATCTATAATATTGACCAATAACGAGATTGTTTTTAGTGTATTGCTGTGTCAGATAAGTTGTCTCATCTACTTTAACAAACAAAGTTTGGTCAAGTTAAGAGTCGCCCTAATCCCAGTAGACTTAGTAATCTCTAACAACTGCTCCTCCATTGTTAGTATTTTGCTGCCACTTGAATGTGACAGAAGTTTGATTAGAAGTAACTCGTTCCAATAGAACTGGTGGTAGAGGTACTTATGCTGCAACAATTCTTATTGACTTGCTTAAAGCACTTGAGCCGATGAAGTTGACAGCGCTAACTTTGTATTTGTACTAGGAGCCTGAGATAAGTCCAGATTGCTAGAAATAGGAAGTCATGCCCAGTGTTGAGTTTTAAATCAATACGTAGTTGCTACCTTCAATTCCTTAATTCCAATAGACTTAGTAGTCTGTTATGGGAGTGCCTCCTGTGTTAAGAGGGTCTGACCATTCAAACCTGACTGTACTATTTGTACTTGAGATCAGTTAAAGTTAAGTTGGAGGTGTTGATAAGGTTGCCGCCATAACATTCTCAAGAGGCGACGATAAATCACTCATACCAACATCATTTCGTGCAGCAACCTTAAATGCATAAATGTTGCCTTATACCAAACCATTCTTATCGAAAGTTATTTAGTAATTAAGCACGTACGGATTTAGTATTGTTGGGGTCAACAAAGTAAAATTGCCGATTGACTAGTCACTGAACACTAAGTATTCTCGTATTGGAGATCCTCCGCTATATGCAGCTTACCACTGAATCACGATTTAAGTCTGTGATTGGCTGACCAATACAAGTTAAACAGGAGGGTTTGGTACTTAAGCAGCAATTATAACAGTTGATTAATCAGAAAAGAGGCCTTGACCTGCATCATTGATAGCGTTAACTCTGAAAACATAGGATTAGCCAGCTTTAAAGAAGCTTGACTTATTCTTATCGACTGTTAACACTTGGTAGCCTTGAGTGTTGCTAAGGTAATAAAACACCCCATTACCACGTCCTTCATCCCACTCAACATTGTAGTCCGTAATATTTGAACCACCGTCACCTTATGTTGGCAGCTGCCATCTAATTTCAATTGATTCGATAGAAGCATTTTACTTAAATGGAGTTGAAGCTTTGGACGGTGCTGTTGCAGCAATTATTTTGACTTAATCAGATTACTAACCTTCACCGACTATATTAACAGCTGAGACCTTAAACGAGTAGTATTAGCCAGACTAGATACCTATGGTCTGCATGAAAGTTGTTGTATTTCCAAGTTAGGATGCGAGTTAAGTAAATTCACCATTTTACATACCTTAGTCCCAATAAATTTAGTAAGAAATTGGAGAGCCGCCATTCGTGTTGGGTTCTGTCCAGGCTATGGTAATTTGCGACGAGTTCGATGTTAAATTTCTTAAATATAAGACTTTAGAAGGTACGGTGGCTGCATAAGCACCAACTGGATCAGTCTGATTGCTCTCACCTCGACCATTTATTGCAGACACTGTAAAGTAATAGAAATTGCCAGTTATAATTCCAGAAGTTTGAATCCACGTCAAATTGCCACTGCTACTAACTTGGGCCACCTTTATTGAATTCATATAGATTTAATAGTTTTACACAGGTGAGCCGTTATTATTAATTGGCGCATTCCAGATAAGAGTAAAGGAAGTCTGTGTCGCAGAGACCTACAAATACAATGGAGTTGAAGGTACCTGAGCAGCGATTATAGGCAAACTTGAAATTGAAAGTAAACTTTCCCCAACTTCGTTAACAGCAGAAACTTTGAATCTGTAATAGCTACCTGCCACAAGTTTTGAATTTATTGTGTAACTTTGAGTCGTGTTGGTGGATGTGAATGGCGAGGATGGGAGGAATGTTTTAGTTGTTGTATTGCCTTAGTCCCAATAGATATTATAAGAAGTAATATTGCTTCCACCATCGTAGATTTGTGTCCAGCTAAATGTAATCTGAGTTTAGTTGGCTGAATTCAAAATTATATCCTGAGGTGAATTCGGAACTGTGGCTGGTGTGACTGTTATTGATTCAGAAAGCGGTCCTTCACCATATATATTAACAGCAGAGATCTTAAATTAATACTGCCGACCTTAAACAACTCCGTACTCGTTGTAACTTGTTAATTACGCATCGTTCAGAGTAACTCTGTAAACCCAAACACCTGCAGATACCCAGTAAACTTTGTATGCTATAATCGGTGAGTAACCCTAATCAAAGCCAGGTGGGAGAAGATTCCAAACTAAATATATGTTTGTTGCATCTGTAAGATTTCCACGACTTAGAGAGAGGGCAGTTTGAGGAACATTTTGAATGATACCTCCAAGCACATTTAATGGGGAGGCTGAAGACGTTCCTTTAGCATTAGTTGCAACAACATATCCAACAATCATCTCTCCTAATTAAAGTTTAAATGGACTTGCAACAAAGTTTGACATCCGAACATAGCATAAATGGTACTCAAGGACGTTAGAGCTTGCACCATTGCAGTCAGACAAAATCATTGAGAATGAACCATTAGATTGTCTAAAATAGACTGAGTAGCTCAGTATTGGGAGTCCATGATTGTCGGGCTCGTTCCACTAAACACGCAAGTAGATACCAGCGTTCTCAGTTTGAATCGCCTCTATGTCGCTAGGTCTTCTTGTTGCCTAAATCATACTAATTTTAGAAGGAGCTCCAACACCCTAGCAGCTGATTGCTAGGTAGTAGAACTAATAAAAGCTTGCCCGAAGAATTCCAACATTCTTAATGTACGTAAATGTGAATTAGGAAGTCTCTTAAATTAGAAGTGTCCATTAAGCACCGTTGCTGCCATTATCCCAATAAACTGCGTATGAAATTATTCTGCCGTAGCCGCTTTAAGGTTCACTGATTACGTCCCAATTTATCTGAATCTGACTATCGTCGGTTAGTGGTCCTTCCTTCACTGAAGTAAGAGGCGAAAGGGGTTTTGTTTTGACGATATCATTTATTAGAGGCGTTATAGAGTAAGCACCCCAACCAATAGAATTCTTTGCTCTGATAATTGGTAGTATAACATCTCCTGCAACAAGATTCAGCTGACTAATTAAGTCAGTGTATGGAATGAAGCATTATTTTAGATTAACCATTTTTAAGTTAGAACTGTTGCAGGCTGATACATTTGCAAACAAATGATTTGAGTTCTAAATCAAGATTTCGTATTAAGATACTGATGAGCCATGATCATTAGGGTATAACCAAGTTAGATTTACTCCCAGACCTGATTAGCTGCATGTTAGATTTTGAGGTGCATCTGGAACTATTGCAGCTAGAATCGTGACACTATTGCTGAATTGACCCCATCCATACTTGTTCTTAGCCCGAAGTCTAAATTGATAGTAATTTCCTGAAGTGACTCCGACGGTTTGCAAATACTGATTTGATGTGAAAATAGAGAAGATGCCTATAATATCTTCCCAGACTGAGCCAGTTCCTCGATCCCATTATAAGTTGTAAGACAAAATTGAACAAGTCGCACCACCGACTTAGTCGATAGTTGTAAGAGGTGACCAAACAACATCAACTTGGGTTTCAGTTGTCAAGTTTCCATTATACGGGGTTGATACAGACTGTGGAAAAACCTCAGCTGAAGGTCCCATTATGTTAGAGTCAGATAGTTGTCCCCATCCTTTAAAGTTATATGCCTACACTTTAACTGAAATAAACTTTTTGTAGGGAAGTTAGTACTTGTTTCCTGTAAGTTCTGCCATCGGCACATAACACTTTTGAATCTAAACAAGCATAATATCAGTACTAGTACAGTACGCCGACTCTAACCAAGTTCTGTCATCATTGGCCAATATAACAACTTTGTAAGCGAGAATTGCTGCACCGCTGTATACTGGTTAGCTCCAGCTGATTTAAATATAGATGTTGTCAATTATCACATCTGCAGCTGCCATCTTATTTGGCACGTTACTGGGTATGGCTAAAGTTTGGGAACTGTAAGGACCCCATCCATAAATATTACGCGCACGTAATCTCAGCTTGTAGTTTTAGCCAGGAACAACACTGTTTATTATAGTAAAGTTGATCGCGACAGAATTTATAGGAT
>Ga0157606_1220329_pt1 | contig 19396 bp, 20 predicted proteins | sample GEODES131metaT_FD_106803 | JGI IMG/M metagenome (GOLD analysis project Ga0157606, IMG submission 106803) | Eutrophic lake water microbial communities from Lake Mendota, Wisconsin, USA - GEODES131 metaT (Metagenome Metatranscriptome) | ecosystem: Environmental > Aquatic > Freshwater > Lake ... | reverse complement strand
TCCATCTAACCATGTCAATGTCACACTTGTAGCTGTGCGTTTGCTGTAAATTTCAGAAAGTTATACTGGTGGATCAGGATAAGTTATAATGATCGCACCATTTCCAACTTCTGACACGAGAGAGTTGCCGTAAATGTTGATTGCACTAATCTTCGCGTAGATATGTTCACCCCAAGCGATAGAGTAAGGAGTCGTAATAAGGGAAGCAACAGGTACAGTACATGTCAATGTTGGTACAGTTAGTCTATTGCAATCTGTGAGGTCCTCTTTGAATGTAATTCCATCACTCGTTTAAATGAAGACTTGATAACCAGTAATTGGAGAACCTTGCTCGAACGGCGGTGACCATTCAATATGAACTATTGTTCTGTCGAATGTCGTTGTAGGAGCATTTGGTATGTCTGGAATCTACGCTGCAAGAATCTAAACAATATCTGAAAACGAACTAAAACCGAATTTGTTTCTAGCTTAGATCTTGAAGGAATAAAGATTTCCTACAGTTAGTCCAGTCACGAGGTAAGTATTGGCTGTAATACCAGAAGCTATAGGCATGTAAATGTTAATAGCCTACTCAGACCAAATCATGTAATCTAAGACTGGTGTTCCACCGTTCATTTCTCCCTCTAACCAGCTCAAACCAATTTGAACACCATTAGTGAGAACAGGAACATTACTTAAACTGATAGGTGGAGAGGGCACAGTCAAAATAATAGCACCGTTACCTGAATTTGAGTCAATAGAAGTTCCATAGACATTTGTTGCACTCACTGTTGAGTAAACACTCATGCCCCACATTAGATTAAAGGGTGATGAGCGTAGGGTTTTAATTGGAATTTAACATTTTCGGCTTGAAACAATAGAATCAAGGTTTCCGTCACAGGTTTGAAGAGACACAGTGTAAGTCAACAGATCACTTTCTCTAACTTTAATTGTGTAAGAGGTTACTGGAGAACCACGACTATCGGGTAGGTCCCATTAAATATTGACGTTTGGTCCATCAATCGAAGTTGTAGGAGATGAAGGTTGATTAGGCAACTAAGCAGCTAATACTGTCAGAATTGATGAGAACTCTCCATATCCAACGCTGTTTCTTGATTGAACTTTAAATGAGTACAAGTGTCCTTAAATTAATGAAACTGTTGTGGTGTAGTGATTCGTTTGTATACCTGTTGCAAGTTCTACCCATGTGCTAGTCGACTGATCATATTAGATGCGGTAGTCAATAACTGCAGCTCCTCCGTCTGACTTTCCGTCAGTCCAAATTATTCCAATTTGAGTTGCAGTTGTAATCTCGGGCACATTCAATAGCTGAGATGGGCTATCGGGAACATTTTAAATTAAAGCTCCTCCCCCCATATTTGAATATCCTGAAGTACCATATTGATTGGTTGCTGCGATCATAAAGTCAATTGAATCGCCAATAACAAGATTGAATGGCTCTGCCTTCAGTGTAGACAAGGGAATTGTACACTAAGTTGTTGAAACTATTGAAGCAAGCGCGCCATTGCAATAATCAATCTACTCTGCATAAGAGTTATCTGATTTGCGGATCAGTAAAGTATAGCTTATAATTGGCAATCCGTTACCTGATGGAGTGACCCAGTCAAACAAAACTTAATTCAGAACATTAATCGTTACTGGTTTTGCTGGAATAGATGGAATTGTTGCACATAGAATAGATATCTCATCGCTTAAAACACTATATCCATAACTATTTCTTGACTCAACTTTGAATCTATATGTCAATCCTGGCATCAGACCTGTAGCTGTGTAAGATGTAGTAGTAATTTCAGATGCTCTAACAATATAGGTGTAAAGAGCTTGATCATAGTTAATTCTGTAACCAATCACAGTAGCCCCTCCATTTGCAGCTCCTTAGTTCCAAGAGAAAGTAATTGAGTTTGCAGCACGAGCTGATATGGTCTCCGATAAGAATCTTGGAGCATCAGGAATTGTTAGAATAATTGCTTGACTTCCTTCTTCCGACTCCACCGAATCCCCGTACAAGTTATGAGCGATAATTTTAGCAAATACTTTAGAGCCCCATGCAAGACTGTAAGGTGTTGAAGTCAAAGTTGTGATTGGTACTGAACACTTTGTAGTACTGACGACTATTGCGTTTAATCCATCGCAATTTACACTTTCGACAGAGTATATTAGGTTATTTTATCTAATAAGTATCTTGTATGAGGTAATTGGTGAGCCGTTTGCATTGGGAGAAGTCCAGTCAATCAAAACATTCATGTTATCAATTGAGAGAATTGGTTTCTCTGGTTGACTTGGATTCGTCGCTGCCAATATTGAAACTTCATTTGAATAGTTTATGCTGTAGTCAAATGCATTCCTTGATTTAACTTTGAAAGTATATGTTATGCCTAAGTTGAAGCCCTCAAGTGTTATTGATGTCCCAACTACACCGACTTGACGTTCAATATAAGTTGAGCTGTCGGAACTAAGTGACATCACCGTGTAATCAATGATAGGTGTGCCACCGTTCTTGTCACCTTCATCCCAAGTTAGACCTATTGTTGTTCCCCATGTGATCATTAAATTATTGGTAAGATTTATGGGCTCATCAGGGAATGTCAACAAAACCGCACCATTGCCAGCCTCTGAAGTTGCTGAACTACCGAGATTGTTTACGGCAATTATTCTTGCATAAACACCTTATCCCCATGGGATCAGGAATGGTGAGGTTCTAAGTGTTGCAACTTTGACAGTGCATTTTGTCTCAGCAACAATCAAGCTATTAGATCCGTTGCAATCAACAGAATCGATGCTGTAGATGGATGAGTCTACAGTACGAATCTCAATTGTGTAACTTGTTATTGGAGTGCCGCCGTTGTAAGGTGCAGTCCAGTCGATGACAACAAACCATCTATCGCTGATTGTAGTAGTTGGTGCTAAAGGCGCATCGGGAATCTATACAGCAAGTATAGAAACTGGAGATGAAAAGTCGCTGAAACCCACTGAGTTGCGAGCTTTTACCTTGAATGAGTATGTTACAGAAGAATAAAGACCAGATGCTGTGTATGTCCTCGAGGTAATTCCTGAGGCAAGAATTGTATAAACGCTGAGTCCCTGATCATACCAAACTTAATAATCTAAAATAGAGGTTCCTCCAGTTGAGATACCATCTTGCCATGCAATTCCAATTCTATCATCTAAAGTGATTGTGATAACATTTTGAATGTTAATTGGTGGGTCAGGTACAAGTTAAATAACTGCGCCACCTCCAATAGCTGACTCAGCAGATTCTCCATATGCATTGTATGCACTAATCCTTGCATTTATCGTCATTCCTAAACTTAGGCTATAAGGCGCCGCTGTCAAAGTTTAGAGTGGTACAGTGCACTAAGTTGTCGATACAATCTGAGATTTAGAACCATCACAATTTATTAAATCTCTCGTGAATTTGTTATCAGACTATCTGATGTATATATGATATCCAATAATTTCCGTGCCTTGATCTGACGGACTGCTCCAGTCAAAGACCACATTGTTTGCAATAACTGTTGATGTAGGAGCAGCAGGGATTAGAGGATTTGTTGCACAAAGAATTTGAACAAAATTGCTGTAAGCACTATAGCCATACTTGTTTCGAGATTCAACTTTGAATTTGTATGTATTACCTGTCTTAAGGCCAGTTGCAGTGAAACTTGGCGAGTGAACTCCTGATGAAAGAATTACAAAGTCTCCAGTCGACTGGTCAAAAGTTATACGATAGTCTAGAACAGGAGTACCTCCATCAGCAAGACCATTTTACCAAGTAAAGCTGATTGATGAGGCAGATCTAGCTGAGACTGTTTCTACTAAATTAATTGGTTGATCTGGATAAGTGAGGATGACTGCACCATTTCCAATAGAAGATTCTTGAGAGTAACCGTACAGATTGTATGCAACTACTTTGGCGTTAATACTTGATCCCCATGGAAGTTGGTAGACCGAATCACGTAGAAGTGTTATTGGAACTAAGCAGCTTGTACTTGAAATAATAGATGACTTTGATCCATCACAATTTGTCAAGTCAATGCTGTATGAGTTGTCGTTCTGCTTGATAAAGATTTGATATCCAAGAATCTCTGATCCCTAATCATTAGGTTTCGTCCATTATATTAGGACATTTGAAGCGACGACTGTGGTAGTTGGGGCTGTTGTTGCGTCTGGTACTTAAGCGGCTAAGATTAGAATTTCAGCTGAATAATCACTTAAGCCGTAGACGTTGCGTGCCTGGACTTTGAAGTTGTAAAGTGTGCCAGGATCTAAACCCATTTCTGTATAAGTAGTACCTATAATTCCTGATACTATATTAGTGAAGATTTCACCTGAGACTCTGTAAGTAATTCTATAATCAATTACTTCAGACCCGCCATTAGAAACTCCTTCACTCCATAACAAACCAATCTGTCTGGAATTTGTGATTGATGGTACATTGACCAGGTTTATTGGTACATCTGGATATGTCAAAATTATTGCACCCTTACCCGCTGGTGATTAAGCTGAGTTACCAATTATGTTCTTTGCTATAACTTTAGCATAGATTTCAGAACCCCATGTCAAATAATATGGAGCAATCATCAAATCAGAAATCAATACATAACATGAGTGAGTTTGCATGATTGTACTGTCAAGTCCGTTACAGTTCGTTAACTCTTCAGTGTAAATCATACCATCAAGGTGCCTTATTACAATCATATATCCTGTGATTTATGAACTGCCGTCATATGGAATTGTCCATGTTATCTTAACTGTTTTATCAACGATTGAGGTCGTAGGTGCAACTGGTTAGTCTGGAACTTAAGCAACAAGAACTGCAAGCTCCTCGGACATCAAAGAATAACCTACAGTGTTTCTTGTCTGTATCTTGAATCTATATGTTTACCCTTTAATTAAGGCGACTTCAGTTGTGTAAAACTTATTTGTAACATGATCTGCTAGAGTTATATAGTTTCCAGTCGACTGATCATACCAAATTCTGTAGTCGATAATTTATGCATCACCATCTGAAGCTCCATCACTCCATCTGATTCCGATGAGTGAGTCAGAGGTAATAGCAGGGTTATTTTAAAGATTAATAGGTGCATCAGGAACAAGTTCAATTCCATCATTTGAACCCTGCTCAGAAATCAATGAGTCGCCATAATCGTTTGTAGCTATGACCTTCATATAAATCTTGTAACCAAGCAGTAGGTTATAAGGTTAGGCTGTAAGTACACTGAGTGGAACATTACATGATGTACTCTGTATTACTTCGAGTTTTTAACCATCACAAACTGTTGGATCTTCAATAAATGAGAGATCAGCTTTCCTTATAAAGACATGATAACTTGTTATTGGACTTCCGTTATCGACAGGAGCATCCCAGTTAAACACAACATAGTCTGTGACTACAGTTGTTGACGGAGTGTTGGGCTTTTCTGGTGAAGTGGCACACAAGATTGCTACTTCCTCACTATATTCGCTGAATCCGAACCCGTTTTGTGCTTGGACTTTAAACTTATAAGTCTTACCTGCAGTAAGTCCAGTTGCCGTGTAATGAGTGGTTGTGACACCTGATGCAAGTTCACTGTAGATACCAGTGGCGCCATCATAACTCACACGATAATCAGTGACTGATGAACCTCCATTGTTGAATCCCGAAGTCCAGCTAAATGAAATTGAACTTGCAGTTCGTGCAGAAATTGTCTCTTTTAGATTAACAGGAGCATCAGCATATGTAATTATTACTGCGCCATTTCCAGACTCTGATATAAGAGAATCACCGTACAAATTGTAAGCTACAACTTTTGCAACAACACTTGAGCCCCAGGTCAAGCTGAAAGGTTCGTTTATTAAAATGGAGACTTGCACTGAGCAGCTATGAGCATCTCTTATAATAGTCTCTGATGCATCGCAATCGCTTAGCTCCATGTTGTAATTATTCCCATCGCTCTCTAAGATGTAGATTCTATAACCTGTAATAGGAGATCCCTAAGGGTAAGGCTCGGTCCAATCAATTCTTACAGTTTCTCTGAGGAATGTGGTAATTGGCGGTACAGGCTTATCTGGGACTTCAGCTGCCAAGATTAATACTTCTTCTGAGTAATCACTATAGCCGAATATATTTCTTGATTATACTTTGAATTTGTAAGTGACACCAGGTGACAAAGCAATTACAGTGAATGATTGAGTTGTTAATCCAGTTTCAAGAGTAGTATATTAGTTTGGTAATGCAGCATAACTAATCTAGTAGTCGATTACCTGACTTCCACCATTATTAAAACCATCACTCCATGATAATCCAATTTGATTTCTTTTAGTGATGCTCGCAACATTTTAAAGCGAAATTGGTGGCTCTGGAACAGTCAAAATAACTGCACCATTTCCAGACAGTGACTGTGATGAACTGCCTTTAATGTTTGTAGCAGTCACCTTTGCATAAATGCTTGAACCCCAAACCAAATTGTATGGAGTTTTAGTAAACTTGACGCTGTCTATGGTACATAATTTCTATGATACAACAATACTTTATGAGCCGTCACAAATTTGCTTGAATTCAGAATAAGTGACTCCATCATTCTATAAGAACTAAATGCTATAACTTGTGATTTGAGACCCTCCATTATATGGGGCAATCCAAGAAATAATTACATCTGTTCCAATTGTTGTAGTTGCTGGAGCAGTAGGCTCATCTGGGGGTTGAGCACAGAGAATCGAAAGCGGCTATGACATCAAACTATAGCCGACGGAGTTTCTTGCCTCTACTTTGAAGGTGTAAGTTGAGCCTGGAGTTAAAGGAATCTTTGTTTAGTATGACTTAGGAACAATAGCAGAATCTAAAATTACATAAACTCCTGTACCTTGGTCAAACGTGATTCTGTAATCAATGATTGGAGAAGCTCCACTTGATAGTCCATCTTACCAGCTGAATCCAATAACAGATGCAGTAGTTACCTATAAATTATCCTTGAGACCGATTGGTGCATCAGGAATCTATAATATGATAGCACCATTACCAGCATCTGAAAATGCGCTCTCTCCATATACATTAGAGCAAGTGGCTTTTGCTATGATACTGTCTCCTAATTGTAAATTGTAGGGACTTGTTTGCAAGATTAGTAGTGGGATAGTACAACTCTTAAATGTGACAATAAATGAGTTTTGTCCGTCACAGTGAGTCAAGTCTTCAGTAAAAGTGCCATCTCTCTGTTTAATTGTAATTCTGTAGCTTGTAATTGGTGAGCCATTTGCGTTTGGAGCTTTCCATTCAATTATAACGTTGTTGCCAATCACATAAGTGACTGGAGGTAAAGGAACTGAAGGAATGAATGCACATAGGAGCTAAATTTCATTTGAGTATTCTGAAAGTCCATAGACATTTCTTGATTGTACTTTGAATATGTATGTTTTACCAGAAACGAGATTCTTAGCAGTGAATGTCTTTGTTAGTATTTGACTTTGAAGTAGAATATAGTCACCAGTTGATTAATCATAGCTAACTGAATAGTCAAGTACATCTGAACCTCCGTTTGCAAGGCCTTCTAACCATGTCAATCCTAAAGAAGTTGCATCTCTCTCACTGTATACCTCAATCAGACTGAATGGAGCATCTGGGTTAGTTAAGATTACTGCACCACTACCAACCACACTTTCCGACGAGTCACCATAAATGTTGTACGCAATCACTTTCACGTATATCATAGAGCCCCAAGCAAGATTGAATGGTTCAGATATCAGTTTAAGTTTTGGAACAATACAGTTGGTTGTTGCCATAATTGTAGGGTCAGATCCATTGCAATCGACCAAGTTTGTTTCAAACTTATTTGGGTCATTTGTTCTAATATAGACTTTGTAACCAAGCAATGCTGAGCCTCCATTTGAAGGGGTCTGCCATTCGATCTTTACTGACATGCCCAAGAAAGTTGTTTATGGCGATATTGGTGCATCTGGGATCTAAGCGGCAAGTATTGTAACTACTTAAGAATAAATACTTTAGCCGTATTTGTTTCTCGCAAGGACTTTGAATGAATAGAAGAGACCTTGTGTTAATCCAATTACTGTGTAAGTTTCAGTTGGAATACCAGAAGCAAAAGTCGTCCAGACTCCAAGTGCTTGGTCGTAAGAGATTGTGTAGTCAAGAACTGGAGTTCCGCCATTTGATAGACCAGGTTACCAGCTTAGTCCAATCTTTGTTGCTCTTGTGATCGATGGAACATTAACTAAATTAATTGGAGCATCCGGAATAGTTAGGATTATTGCCCCGTTTCCTTCAAGGGACTCAACTGACAACCCATAAACGTTCACAGCAGTCACAGTTGCGTAAATACTTAATCCCCAAGAAATGCTATATGGAGGAGTCTTCAAGGTGCTAATTGGTACTTTGCAGCTTAAACCTGCCATTACAGTGGTGTCTGATCCATCACAGCTGATAGGTTCTTCCTTGAATGATAAATTGTCGCTTTGCCTAATCTTAATGATGTACCTAGTAATTTGATAGCCTCTCGCATTAGGTGCAACCCAATTGATTCTCACTGTGAGTCCATCAATAACAGTGGATGGGGCAGCAGGCTGGTCTGGCACTTATGCGGCCAAAACACCAATTTCTTTTGAGTAAAGACTGTAACCAACAGAATTCTTAGCACTCACTTTGAAGTGGTAAGTTTGACCTGTTACTACAGGGAATAGCATCGTATAGCTTAATGAATAAACTTCTTAAACTAGTGTCGCCCAGACACCAGTTCCTTAATCAAAAATGATCTTGTAGAAAATGACAGCAGTTCCACCATCATTTAGACCTGGAGTCCATGTCAAGCCAATCTAATAAGCATTTGTTACTGCAGGAACATTTGCCAGATTCAAAGGAGCATCAGGAACAAGCACAATTGTTGCACCATTGCCAAGTGGTGAAGCAGTGACAGAGTCACCATAAGTATTGTATGAAATAACTTTCACATCAACATGATTTCCTTGCACCAAGTTGAAGGGTGTGGCTGTTAGTTTACTTATTGGTACAGTGCAGATCGTACTCATAAATGTGTCGTATAGTGAACCATCACAATTTGTTAATTCCTCTGAGAACACACCATCGAACTATCTAATTAGAACTCTATAACCTATTATTGAAGAGCCTCCGTTGAATGGAGCCACCCAGTCAATAATTACATCTGAATATTGTACAAGAGTTGTCGGCATAGCAGGAGCAAACGGCTTGAATGCACTGAGCACGGTTAATTCATTTGAGTAAGTGCTGTAGTCCCATCTATTGCGAACTTCTACTTTAAATTTGTAAATAACTCCAGGTGTCAGATTTTCAGCAATATAATTCTTGCTTATAATGTTGGTAGCCAATATAACATAGACTCCAATACCTTGGTCATAGTTGATTCTGTAGTCGAGGAATGGAGCACCACCATCAAACTTGCTGTCTTTCCAAACCAATCCTATTTTAGATTCTGACTTCGGTGTCCAATCTTCAATTAAATCAAGTGGAGGGTCAGGGTAAGTCAAAATTATTGCGCCTCCTCCAATTTCTGAAATATCTGACTCTCCGTACAAGTTAATTGCTGATACTTTGGCAAAAATCTCTGCGCCCCAATTCAAATTGAAAGGAATCGTTCTCAAAGAATTAATTGGTACTGAACACTAAAGCGCTGAAACTACGTAAGATCTAGATCCATCGCAATACGATAATGACTCACTGAACGTTTAGTTATCAGACTATCGAATTTAAATTTTATAGGCTGTGATAGGTGAGCCCTAATTTGAAGGTGCAACCCAAGAAATTATGACGTTCGGCCCATGATCATTAGGACCCATTACTGTTGTGACAGGCGCTTTTGGTTTATCCGGCTATTAGGCAACTAAGACTGAGAGAGGAGCCGAGTACAAACTAAGATCTTCATATTCACTTCTAGCCTAAACCTTGAAAGTGTAAACAGTTCCGCTATTAACATTTGTCAAAGTGTATTAAGTATTTACAAGACCTTCTTTAAGAATGATTAGGCTGCCGTCACCTAGTCCTTAATCATAACTCAAAGTATAATCCATAACTGTTGCGCCATAGAATATTGGTCCTTACTCCCACTTTATTGTTATTTGGACTGCATTTGTAAGCTCTTCAACGTTTACTAGATTAACTGGTGCATCAGGGGATTTCTCAATAATTCCACCGAAACCAACTGGGGAGTAATTTGAAGTTCCTTTAATGTTTGTCGCAGAGACTCTTGCATATGCAATCATCCCCCAATCAATGGCGAATGGCTATGCTTTTAGTATGGCTATGGGCACACTACAATACATCAGCTCAACAACTGTACTGTCTAAACCATCGCAGTAGCCACCAACATCACTGAAGCTCACACCGTCATTCCATCTAAATTAAATCCAATAACTTGTAATTGGTGTATCGCCAGAGTAAGGTTGTTCCCATGTTATGATTATTTAATCGTAGGCCCGATATAAAGTCGGTGCATCTGGTGGATTTGCAACCTGAGCAACAAGAATCGAAACTATATTTGAATAGTCACTGAGTCCCACAGAATTGCGTGATCTAACTTTAAATAAGTATGTTGCTCCTGCCAAGACAGGGAAAGTTGTTGTGTAAGATTGAGTTTCTACTCCATAAACCATATCGATCCATTCTCCAATAGATTGGTCTGATGAAACAACATAGTCAATTACAAGTTTACCTCCATTAGAAACACCGTCCTGCCAAAGTAAGCCAATTTTACGCGCTGAGGTTACTAACAGGTTGTCCCGAAGATTAAGAGGTGCATCAGGAACCAAGTAGATTACATCTCCATTACCAATAATTGATTGTACAGATGTTCCATACTAGTTAGTTGCTGACACTTTAGCATAAATACTGTCACCTTTGCGCAGGCTATATGGAGAAATTGTGAGAGAAGACAATGGCACAGCACATGATAGACCTGAAACAATATTTGGCAAGGTTCCATCGCAGTCAATTTTATCTTCCGAGAAGAGGCCGTCTTTCTACTTGATTACAATAGTGTAGCTAGTAATTATACCACCGTTATTGTATGGCTCGTCCCAACTTATTACAGCTGTATTTGTGACTACAAGTGTTTAAACATTTTGGGGTTTGTTAGGAATCCAAGCACATCGTAAGAATAATTATTCAGTCGGCTCACTGTATCCGTACACATTGCGCGCCTAAATAGTAAATGAATACAATGCAGCATTTATCAAATTTGTGGCGATGTACTGTGTCTCTTTAACACCCTCAACGACTGTGATCAAATTGCCTGTCACATATTAAATTCGGTAATCAATAATTGGATAGCCGCCATCACGTAATCCTTATTGCCACTTGACAGCTAAAGTGGTAAATGATCGGAACATGTAAACTTCTTCAAGTTCAATTGGAGAGTCAGGATTAGTAAAGATTACTGCTCCGTTTCCAGGCAGTGAAACAGCAGATTCTCCATACAAGTTTATCGCAACGACTTTGGCATAAATACTAGAGCCCCAAGCTAACTAGAATGAAGATGCTGTAAGAGTTTGAATCGGAACAGAGCAAGTTGTTGTAATGACAATCTAAGGGTTCTTTCCGTCACAAGATGTCAGCTCAGTTGCATAAGACTCGTTATCGCTCTACCTAATTGTTATGATATACCCAATAACTGGGGAACCATTATCATTTGGTGTTGTCCATTATATCACAGCGTTCGGTCCATCAATTCTAGTGGAAGGTGCTGCAGGTGTTTCTGGAACTTAAGCAGCTAATATAGTTACCTGATTTGAATAATCACTATAGCCATAACTATTTCTTGCTTGTACTTTGAAATGATATATTACGCCACATGAGAGGCCAGTAGCTGTGAATTTTGTTTCTGAAATTCCAGACTGTAAGATAATATAGGATTGTTATCCTGCAGCGTACGAAACTCGGTAGTCTAATATTGTAGCTCCTCCAGAGTATGTAAAAGATTACCATTTCAATCCAATTTAATTCTTAGCAGTGATTTATGGGACATTTTCAAGATTCCATGGTGCATCAGGATTAGTTAGAATAATAGCACCATTGCCTTGTTGTGAATATTCAGATGGTCCAATAATATTGATTGCGCGCACTTTTGCAAAAACTTGAGAACCCCATGGCAAACTGTATGGTGAAACAATCAACTTTTCAATCGGGATTGCGCAAGACAACCCAGTTTGAATAATAAGCTCGAGTCCATCGCAGTTGATGGGCTCTTCCGTGAAAGTGATGTTATCCTACTGTCTGAGCAAAACTGTGTATCCTGTAACTTTAGAGCTACCATCAGGTGGAATAGTCCAGGTCACTTGAACGTTGTCACCATTTATGTAGGTGATAGGTGGATCTGGTTAGTCAGGAACTTAAGCAGCCAGAATGCTGATTACTACAGACTGCAATGAGTATCCAACAGAATTGCGAGCAGAAACTTTAAATTGGTAGATTCTTCCACTGATTAATTAAACTGTAGTTTGATAATAAGTATCAGTTAGACCTTGTATTAGCTCGACAAAGTTACCAGTTGACTAATCATAAGCTATGCTAAAGTCGATTACTTCAGCGCCTCCATTTGAGGTCCCTTCACTCCAGCTAAATCCAATTCTGAAGCTATTTGTAATTGTTGGATCATTTATTAAGTTGATTGGAGCGTCTGGAACTAAAACTATGACAGCTCCACTGCCAACCTGTGAAGTTGCCGAATCGCCATAGTAATTATATGCGATCACTTTTGCAAAAACTATGTTACCAAGCGAGAGACTAAATGGTGCTGCTGTGAGTGTATTGAGAGGTATAGTGCATCGTGTAGAGCTAATGATTGTCGTTTTACTTCCATCACAATTCATTGTTTCTGTTGAGTATGTAAGGTCTGACTTTCTAACGAAAATTTTATAGCCTAATATCTGAGATCCTCGACCTGAAGGAGCTTCCCAATCAATAGTCAACTAGTTTCCTAGTACAGATGTTATTGGTGGCTCGGGTGCATCAGGAGTGAATGCACAAATAAGAGTAATTTCACTTGAATACTGACTCAAACCAAAGTCATTACCAGCTTGAACTTTGAAACGATATGTTGAACCGTAAGTGAGACCTGTCACTATTGCAGATCCAATTTCTACAGGTAAACCAGTAAACAGAACTACATATGCACCGTTGCCTTCTGCTTTGCTTAAAACGTATGAGGAAATTGAGTTACCTCCGTTTGATTCCCCTTCGTCCCAAAGTAGACCAAGTGTTGAGCTATCTCTTATACTTCTATCTTCTCGGAGATTTAGTGGAGAATCTGGGTAAGTGATGATAATTGCACCGTTTCCAAGATCTGAAATCTCAGAGTCACCGTATTGATTTGTCGCAATAACTTTAGCGTATATACTGCTACCCCACTCAATGTTAAATGGTGTGCTTATCAGTGTTTATACTTGCACACTGCATTATGAATCACCAACAATTAAAGAGAGCGATCCATCACAATTTGTGAGTTCAAGTGAGAATGTGACCTCATCACTTTCTCCAATATAAATCTTATACGATGTTATTTGAGAGCCACCATCAAAAGGTGCTGTCCACTTTATTGTGACTGTTTACTGATTGAAGATTGTTTATGGTGCATTTGGCTTGCTTGGGAGTTGAGCTGCTTTAACATCGATTTAAGATGAGAAATCACTATAACCATATGCGTTTCTAGATTAAATCTTAAAACTGTATGTTATACCGGCAGTCAGAGACTCAGCTTAGTATGGAAGAGTAACAATGTTTGACTCTAAAGTATAGAATTTCGTTCCGGATCCCATATTATATGAAACACGGTAATCAATTACAGAAGTTCCACCATTGTTTAGGCCCTCTAACCAGCTAAGACCAATTGTATTGAAGTTTGTAATTTCAGGGACATTCGAAATAGCAATTGGAGGCTCAGGGACAGTCAAAATTACTGCACCATTACCGGATGCAGACATAGGTGAAGATCCTTTGATATTTCGAGCAAGTACTCTCGCCTGTATGCTTGAACCCCAGCTTAATGAGAATGGTTACTGTGTGAATGTCAAACTTGGGATTGAGCACTGTCTTTATAAAACAACTGAGGCAAGTGAGCCGTCACAATATGTGTTATCCAAGCTGAATGTTAAACCATCACTTCCCAAAAATTAAATCTAGTAACTTGTAATCGCAGTTGCACCATTATATGGAGCACTCCATGTTACGAGTATTGTGTCTCCAAACCTTGTTGTAAGTGGTGGAAGAGGTTAGTTTGGAGCTTGTGCAGCCAAAATTTGTAGCACAGATGATGAAAGACTGAACCCAACTGAGTTTCGAGCTTCGACTCTGAATTTGTAAGTTGCACCTGGAGTCAAAGAAACTGTCGTGGTGTAGCTTTATGATACTATTCCACTTGCTAAAGTAACATAGCTGTCAATAGACTAATCATAACTTATTCTGTAGTCGATAATTGGACTGCCACCATGAGAAATTCCTTTGTTCCATTTAAAGCTGATTACTGATTGACTTATTATTTGAGTGTTATCTTGTAAGCCAACAGGTGCGTCAGGTACTAAAACAATGCAGGCTCCATTACCAGACGGTGACTCAAATGACTCGCCATATACATTAGTTGCAGTTACCGTTACTAAGACGCTGTCACCGATTCGGAGATTGAAAGGAGTAGCTTGAAGTACTAAAAGTGGGATCAAACATTGAGTTTCTAAAACGATAATTGCTTTTGAACCATCGCAATATTAAAGTTCTTCAGAATATACTCCATCTGATTATTTAATTCTGATTCGATAACTTGTAATTGGTGAGCCATTTGAATTAGGTGAGAACCAATCAATCACGACGTTGTTATCAATAACGTAAGACTCAGGTGCTTGAGGTATTGTGGGTGTGTATGCACAAAGCAATGACAGTTCACTTGAGTAATCTGAGAGTCCATATGAATTCCTAGCCTAAACTTTGAATTTATAAACTAATCCAGAAGTTAGACCGATTGCAGTGTATGCTGCTGAAGAAATTCCACTTTCTAAAGTGACAAACTGGCCGATTGACTGATCGTAGCTAATTGTGTAATCTAAGACAGAGGCACCACCCTCACTAAGTCCTTTGATCCAAGTGAATCCTATAGTAGTTGCACTTCTGCTAAGATAGTTCTCAATGAAGTTTGTTGGTGCATCGGGTATTGTTAAAATCACTGCGCCATTTCCAACATCAGAGTAGACAGAGTCTCCATATATATTGAATGCAATAACTTTGGCCTTGATACTTGCGCCCCATTAAAGGCTGAAAGGTGACTATCTGAGTTTTGAGATGTCTATTTGACATGCAGTATTTAGCAAAACTAAGTTTTAGTAAACAGTGTAGAAGCAATAAGTAAAATCGCTATTGAAAGTAACACCATCACTGGTCAGAATGTAGACTTTGTACCCCAATATTGGAGAGCCCCCATCTGATTACGGATTCCATGATACTACAACTGTTGACCCATGTTGAGTTGGTCCACTGACTATTGTCGAAGGGGCCTCTGGAGCAGATGGAGTTTATGCCGCAAGTATGGTAACTTCACTTGAGAAAGAACTGATTCCGTATGCGTTTCTAGCAGCAACTTTAAATGTATATGAGGTACCCTGTATCAGACCTACGACTTTATAGCTTTGTGTTGTGATTCCTGAAACAGTAACAATCTAGCTATTTCCAACCTCGTGGTACACTAAATTGAAATTAAAAACTGGTGTTCCCCCATTTTCTAAACCTTAAGCCCAGCTCAATCCTATTTATGATCCAGTTGTGAGACTAGGATTATTAGCAAGACTGACTGGAGAGTCAGGTTCTCTTAAAATGATAGCCCCATTACCCTCAGTTGACTCAATTGAATTTCCATACAAGTTTTGAGCTGTAATTCTTGCCCATACCATAGCACCCCAAGGTAAAAGGAATGGAGATGATTTAAGAGCTGATATTGGAATAGTGCAAGTCACAGCAGCTGTAATAATTGGATCAGAGCCATCACAGTTTGAAAGTTGAGTAGTGTAAGTAATACCGTCATGCTATCTGATTCTAATGATGTTCGATACTATAGCTGAACCACCATCATCAGGTGCATTCCATCTAACGATAACGTTTTGTCCTGAAATATGTGTTGTGGGAGGAAGAGGTTTGTTTGGAACTTAAGCTGCGAGTATGACAAGGTTCTATGAGAAGCTTCCATAGCCGACAGAGTTTCGAGCCTACAGCTTGAATGTGTAAGTTCTTCCTTTGATGAGTGGGAAATTTGTTGAGTAGGTCTGTCCTTAATAGTTAGATACAAGCTCAATCCAGCTATCTATCGATTAGTCGAAGTATATTCGATAGTCAAGAATAGGTTCACCACCATTAGAGCCTCCAGCCGCCCATTGCATCCCAATAACATTTGCATTTGTAACTGATGGTAAATTGACGAAGTTAATTGGTGCGTCTGGTACAAGAACGATATTGGCACCACTACCAACAGGTGAAGATAATCCATCACCATAGATGTTTGTTGCTGTAACCTTAACATCGATACTGTCGCTAAGGACAAGATTGAAAGGTGAATTATAAAGAATTGCCAGTGGTACTCTGCACATTGTTTCTAATACAATTGTACTATCAGATCCTTAGCAGTTTGTCAATTCAGTATTAAAGTCACCTGCTGAATTTCTAATAAGAACTTTGTAGCTAGTTATTGGAGCACCTCCGTTAAATGGAGCGACCCAAGTAATTATAACATGATCATTATCGATTTATGTAATAGGGGCGATTGGTTGACCAGGCTTGAATGCGCTTAAAATAGTCAGCGCTTTAGATTAAATACTGTAACTAAAAGCATTTCTTGCTTCAATCTTAAAAGAGTATTCATTACCTGGAGTGAGATCAGAAACTGTGAACTATGTGCCAACAACGTGATCGGCAAGCTGCACATAAGTTCCTTTACCTTGATCATAACTCAATCTATAGTCTATTATAGGAGTTCCGCCGTCCGCTGCACCTTCTTGCCAGCTAAGACCAATAGTCGTTGATGATTTTGGTGTTGTATCTTCAACAAAAAGAATCGGTGTGTCAGGGATCGTTAGTATTATCGCACCGTTTCCTACTAAAGAAATGTCAGAAACTCCATAAATGTTTTGAGCGACAACTTGAGCGTAGATGCTAGATCCCCAAGGTAACAAAAATGGTGCTACAAGCAACGAAGAAGTTGGAACAGTGCAAGTCATAGCAGCTATAATATCTTAATTAGAACCATTGCAATCAGTGAGATCCTATGAATAAGTCACATTATTTGCCTATCTAATGTAGATTCTGAACGCTGTGATCGGAGAGCCTCCATCACTTGAAAGAGTCCATTTGAATGTAACTGATTTGTCAAGCGAAACTGTTGTTACTGGGGCTGAAGGTGTGTTTGGTCTCTATGCAGCTAATATAGTAACAACGTTCGAGTAGTCACTATAACCATAAAGATTCCTAGCCTATACTTTGAACTTGTAAGTGTATCCTCTTTGCATCCTTTACACAGTAAAATGAGTTGAAATTTGACCTGATACAAGTTCAACAAACAAGCCAGTTCCACTAGCTTAATCATAACTGATTCTGTAGTCGATGACTGGTGAACCACCTGTTTCAGTTCCTTGCTGCCAGCTTAGTCCAATCTACTCTCCTAAAGTTATTTGAGGAACGTTTTAAAGATTTATTGGCTCATCTGGCACAGTCAGAATAACTGCTCCGTTACCAAGATTCGAAGGCTGCGAGTCGCCAATTATATTAGTAGCGATTATTTATGCTTGAATTGAAGCTCCCCACTGTAAGAAGAATGGTGCTGAACGCAAGACTGAAACCGGAATAGTGCATCTCTGAGTTCCAATAATCTACAGGTCACTTCCATTGCAATTATTTAGCTCTTATGCTAATGTAGCACCGTCAGCTTACATAATAAACACTTGATAAGCTAGAATTGCTCTCGCACCATTAAATGGTGCAGTCCAGCTCAGAATAACATTTGGATAGTTATAGACTGTTAATGGGGCCAAAGGCTAATCAGGAACTTAAGCTGCAATAATACTGATTTCAGCAGGGTCACTGAGGCCAATTGAGTTTCTAGTTTAAACTCTGATCTTGTATGTGTTTCCTGCTACAAAAACAATATTAGTCGTATAAGACCTAATCTTTACTCCTGAAGCAAGCTCAACCCAAACTCCAGTAGATTAGTCGTAGGAAAGGGTATAATCTAGTATTGGCCGTCCGTTATCTGAAGCACCGTCTTCCCATGTTAATCCAATTCGCTAAGCTGATGTTACAGCTTTGTTATTTTGTAAATTGATTGGGGGATCCGGAACAAAAACTATATTTTGGTCACTTGCAAGTGGTGAAGGAGCCGAGTCGCCATAAACATTGTATGCAATAATCTGAACGTCGATTGAAGCCCCTAATGATAGACTGAAAGGACTTGCTTTCAAAGTTTACAAATAAACTAGGCATTAGGTCTAGGATGTGATGTCTGTTCTTGAGCCATCACAATTAGTCAAGTCTTCCGAATAAACGTTCTCTGTTGATCTAATAAGAACTCTGTATCCAGTAATCACAGAACCTCCGTTAAAAGGAGCTATCCAATCAATCAGTATATAGTTTTAAATCAAAGTTGTTGAGGGCATTTGAGGAGCTGTAGGAACAAAAGCACAAATCTAAGTCAGTGAGTTACTGTAGTCAGATAATCCAAATGCATTTCTTGCTTGAACTTTGAATCTATAAAAGACTCCCACAGTCAGACCTTTTGCAATATAATTCCTAACTAGTGACTCGTTTTCAAGCACAGTAAATGCTTCTGAGTTGGCACCCTGTGCAATCGAAACAACATAGTTTACTATTGAAGATCCTTTATTACTGATTCCGTCGTCCCAACTTAGTGCTATCTAAGTAAATGAACGTAGAGCCCTATTTTCAATCAAGTTGAGAGGTGGATCTGGATTTGTCATTAAGACGGTTGGGTTACTTAATGGAGAATCTCCTGAAGTGCCATAAACGTTGTAAGCGACAACTTTGGCGTAAACTGAGTCACCCCAATTTAATCCGTACACTGCAGAGACAAATGTTGAAGATGGAATCAGGCAGGTTAAGGCCTCAATAATTTCAAAGTTTGAACCATCACAATATGTGGTGTCAATATTAAATGAAACTCCGTCTGCTTTTCTTAAGTAAATTCTGTAGCCAAGAATGCTTTATCCTCCGTTTTCTGGAGCTATCCAAGTTATATTGATATTGTAGCCTTAAAGCAATGTCACAGGTGCTTAAGGAGTAATTGGTGGCTCTGCTGTAAGAACTCCGATCGGCTCAGAAAAATCTCCATAATCATGAGCGTTTCTTCCGCGAACTTTGAAATAGTATGTCCAGCCTGTAATCAAGTTAGTGGCAACAAATTAG
>Ga0157606_1020300_pt1 | contig 22129 bp, 16 predicted proteins | sample GEODES131metaT_FD_106803 | JGI IMG/M metagenome (GOLD analysis project Ga0157606, IMG submission 106803) | Eutrophic lake water microbial communities from Lake Mendota, Wisconsin, USA - GEODES131 metaT (Metagenome Metatranscriptome) | ecosystem: Environmental > Aquatic > Freshwater > Lake ... | reverse complement strand
TTCGTGATGTGACTTTGAAAGAGTAAATCACATTAGGAGTGAGTTCTACAAAAGTCTGATAAGCTGGCTCCGCTATGCCTTAGTCTAGTAGAACATAAGAGCCAATACCCATATCGTAGTAAATGGAGAAGTCAATGACAGGAGCTCCACCATCTGAAGCTCCTTAGTTCCAAGTGAACCTGATTGTGGTTGCAGAAGTAGAAGTTCCATCGTTTTGTAGATCTACTGGCGCATCTGGTACTAATTATATAACTGCTCCATTTCCAAACTCTGAATAGTCTGACTGTCCATATGCATTAACTGCGATAATCTTAACATAAACGCTTTCGTCCTTCACTAGGTTGTATGGAACAGAAGTCAGTGTTGATAGGTTAACTAAGCAAGCCATATTTTAGATAACAAGTGCTGATGTGCCATCACAATCCACAGACTCTTAAATAAATTAATCAGAGTTGTGCACCTTAAAGTACACTTTATATGCTGTGATTGGCGAACCATTGACATCTTATAAAGACCATTCGATCAACACTTAATTGTTCAATACTGAAGTTTACGGCACTGATGTCACTCCTGGTCTATCAGCACATAGAAGTGGTAGTATGACAGAGTCGGGTCCATAACCGTATGCGTTTCTTGCTCTTACTCTGAAAGAATACGTAGTCCCTGTAACCAGAGAAAGAACAGTCAGGCTATCGCTAGTTGAAGATGCAAGTACTGCAAACTCGCCACCTTCTTCTGCTATATCAATCTAGTAGTCTATAATAAGTGTACCACCGTTTTCAACAGGAGGATCCCATACAAGACCCAGAGTTGATATTGTCCTTAAAGAGGAGTCTTCAGCCAAGTTGATTGGGGCGTCTGGAGAGAAAATAATAATCGCACCATTTCCTTCCTTAGATTAGTAAGACTATCCTTTAGCATTAGTGGCTGTTATCTTAGCATAAATACTGTCTCCCCAGAGAAGATTGTATGGAGCCGCCCTTAAAGTTTAAACTTGAATCTTGCATGTTAGTGATTAATAAACTGATTGCTGTGCACATTCAACAATGCCAGAAGTATATGTTTACTGGTCACTTGTCCTAACGTAAATAGTGTAGGATGTTATTGGTGTGCCTCTAGCATTTGGTGCAACCCAAACCACTGTCACTTGATCATCAAAGTAAAAAGTTGTTGGGGCTTGTGGTGCTTCAGGTTTTAGTGCTGCAATTGCTGTGATTTCTTATGAGAAAGCACCATAACCTTCCGAATTTGACGCTTACACTTTAAAGCTATAAATTGTTCCAGTTGCTAGGTTTTCTGCTATGTAAGAGGCTTCAACTAAATTGAAAGCTAAAGTAGTAAAACTTGCTGAGCCAATAGCATATTATATACGATAAGTTAAAACTGGTGTACCGCCGTTTTCAGGAGCTTATTACCATTTTAACGCTATCGCAGTAATTGTATCTAATTCTTCATTCTCTACTAGATTAATTGGTGCATCTGGAACTGTTAAAATTTATGCTCCGTTGCCTACAGCTGAGAATGCTGAACTTCCTATTATATTGATTGCACTAACTTTAGCATAGACGTGTGATCCCCAAGGTAAGCTATATGGAGCATTCTTAAGTGAAACAATCGGCACAGTGCACTTTGTTTCAGACACTATTGTTGGTGAACTGCCAGCACAATCAACTACATTTTCACTAAAGGTAAAATTATCACTCTGTCTGATTAATATCTTATACCCTGTTATGACACTACCTCCATTATATGAAGCAATCCAACTTATCACAACATTAGATTCGCTGATTGTAGTAGTGACTGATGTGGGCTCATTACTGACACTGGCCAGTCGTATGGAAATCTCATCGGAGAAGAGACTGATTCCAACAGAATTTCTTGCCTGCAGCTTGAATCTGTATACAGCATTAGTTTGAAGAGCTAATCTAGTCGTGTAGCTTTGAGTTACGATGTTTTAATCTAACTAAATGAACTCGCCCGTTTCACTTGCATACCAAATAATGTAATCAATAACTGAGGTACCACCATTAGATAAACCTTATTACCATTTTACTCCGATTTATTAGGCATTTGTAATTTCTGCGACGTTTTCTAAAGAAACTGGAGCATCAGGAACTAGTTAAATAAAACCACCATTTCCAGCAGCAGAGATTGGTGAATCTCCATAATAGTTCTAGGCAATTACTTAAGCAAAGATGCTCTCTTTCAAACTAAGGCTGTAAGGTGAAGCTGTAAGGGTGCTTAGAGCGATATTGCATGTATTACTTGTTAAAGCAGTAACTGAATTGCCAATACAATCAACTGATTCTTAAATAAATATAGGACTATTATGCTGAAGGATGTAAATCTTGTAATTGGTGATTGGGGAACCGTTTGTGGTTGGTTAAGTCCACTGAACAATTACCTAGTTACCTGAATTTATTGTTGTTGGAGCGGCTGGAGCTTCAGGTTTATATGCGCACAAGAGAGTTAAGACATCTGAGTAGTCGCTGAAACCATATGAATTTCGCGCCTCAATCTTGAACTGATAAATGACACCAGAAGTAAGGCTTGTTGCTGTGTACTGCTGACTATCTACTCCAGATGCAAGAACTAAGAAGCTGCTGCCCAATTAAGCAATATTTATACGATAATCAATTATTGAAGCACCACCTGTAAACGAAGGGGCTGACCATGTGATGGCAAGAGTTGTTGCCGTTCTTAATAATGTATCTTCTGCAAGACTTGTAGGTGCTGCAGGATTAGTAGTGATAATTGCTCCATTACCTTCACTAGAAGGATTGGTTTTCCCAATAATATTTGTTGCCACAACTTTTGCATAAATTGAAGATCCCCACGCGATGTTGAATGGAGACTGACGGAGTACATTTGCTGGGATACTACAAGATCTCTAACTAATAATTATTGGAGATGATCCATCACATGACGAAAGCTCAGTTGTGTATGTTATTAAATCGCTGGTTCTAACATAGATTGTGTAAGAAGTAATTGGTGAACCGCCGTTATCCGGAAGATTCCAGCTTATGATTACATTATCAGGACTCCAGACAGTAGTTGGTTCAGCAGGAATTTCAGGGATTTATGCTGCTAGAACAGTTGTTACAATAGAGTAGTCGCTGTAACCATAGATATTTCTTGCCTTTACTTTAAACTTGTAGAAAGAGCCTTTTTGTAAATTTTAAACTGTGTAGCTCAATTAGGTTAAGCCAGATTCAAGTTCTGTAAATGTACTTCCTGTTGAGTTATCCCAATATAGACTATAGTCTAGTATTAAGGATCCTCCATTAAATTCAGGAGCTAGCCAAGTAATTCCAATCATATAAGCAGTTGTAATGCTGGGAACATTTAAAACTAGAGTCGGGGAATCAGGTATTTGAGCTGCCAATATAGAAATTGTTTATGAGTATTCACTGAATCCTACAAGGTTTCTATCTTTCACTTAGAACATGTAAGTTTCTCCAGGTGTAAGATTTGTGATAGTAATTAAAGTTTATGTGTACGCACTAGCGTAGACTGTATAAGTCGAAGCTGTAGCAACCTTGTATTCAATTTGATACTCAAACACAGGAGATCCTCCATTATAGAGACCTTCAGTCCAGCTGAGTCCGATCTGATAACCAGTTGTAATTGCAGGCACGTTTGCTATGTTGATTGGCGCATCAGGGATCTTTGCTGCTCTAATTGAAACAGCTGCAGAAAGAGCACTGCTGCCAACTGAGTTTCTGGCAGTGACTTTGAATGAGTAAATTGTATTTGGTGTAAGAATTACACTAGTTGCATAGTACTAAGTTGCGACCCCTTATTCAAGTTAGACATAAACTTCGAGCCCTTAATCATAATAAATTGTGTAGTCAAGGACTTAAGTACCTCCGTTCGAAGTACCATCGATCCAAGTAAATCTGATAGAGGTAGCTGAAGTTGAAGTGGCGTCATTTGTTAAAGAGACAGGTGCATCTGGAACAAGTTTTACAATTCCTCCATTACCTGCCAAAGACTATGGAGAGTTGCCATAGTAATTTGATGCAATTATCTTTGCATAAATTTCCTCATTCATAACTAGTGAGTATGGTTCTATGATAAGTGAGCTCAGCAAGATTTAACAAACTTTGTTTGCAATCACACTCACAGAAGTCCCGTCACACTCAACTGACTCCAAGATAAACGTATCTGATAAATGCTATTTGATAAACACTGTGTAGCTTGTTATAGGTGATCCGTTAGTTACAGGTTCAGCCCATTGAATAACAACCAGATTACCTTACACTAAAGTAGTTGGAGCTGATGGAGCTTCTGGCTTATAGGCGCACAAGAGTGTCAAGATATCAGAATATACACTGAAACCATAAGAATTGCGCGCCTCGATCTTGAATTGATAAGTAACTCCAGAAGTGAGACTTGTTACCGTGTACAATGTGCTAACTACGCCTGTTGCGAGAACTGCAAAGTTGCCGTCAACTTCTGCGATATTGATGCGGTAATCTATAATTGAAGTGCCACCAGTAAATGAAGGCGCTGTCCATTTGATTCCGAGAGTTGTTGGTGATCTTAATAATGTGTTTTCTGCCAAACTAGTAGGGGCATCCGGACTTGTTATAATGATTGCACCATTTCCATTTAGAGAATAATCTGAGCTACCGTAATTGTTAGTTGCAAGTACTCTGGCAACAACACTAGATCCCCAAGGAAGATTAAATGGTGAATCACGAAGAACAGATACAGGAATCGTGCATGCTGTTTCTAATATGATTTCAGTCAGTGACCCATCACAATATCTTAGATTTGTGGTGAAACTAGTCAAGTCATTCTTACGAATTTAAATTGTGTAAGAAGTTATTGGTGAACCACCGTTGTTTGGCTCATTCCAACTAACAATAACACTATCAGTGCCCCAAACTGTTGTTGGGGCTTAGGGCGCTGCTGGTACTTCTGCTGCAAGAATAGTAACTGTATTTGAAAAATCACTAACACCGAGTGCGTTCCTTGCCTAAATCTTAAACTTGTAAGCCATACCGGGTGTAAGTTGCGTCACAGTGTAAGTTTATCCATTTAGACCTTCTTGTAAGATAGCGAAATCGATACCTGTTGCTGCATCATACCATAGAGTATAATCTAGTAGTGTGGAACCTCCATCAAATTGTGGGGGTAGCCAAGTTAGACTAATCTGAATTGAGTTCGTAAGTGCCCATACATTTTATAGGTCAGTTGGTGGATCAGGGATTTGAGCTGCCAAAACAGAAATTGTGGATGAATATGCACTGAATCCTACAATGTTCTGTGATTTCACTTAAAACATGTAAGTCATTCCAGGCGTAAGACTTGTGATAGTGATTGAGTTCGATGTGTACCCACTAGTATAAACTGTATAGAAGGAAGCTGTTTAAAGCTTATATTCAACTTGATAGTCAATCACAGCAGATCCTCCATTATAAACACCTTCAGTCCAGCTTAGTCCAATTTGATAAGCAGTTGTAATTAATGGAACGTTTACTAAGTTGATCGGCGCATCAGGAATCTTAGCAGCTCTTATTGAGACAGCTGTAGAAAGATTACTGCTGCCGACTGAATTCCTGGCTGTGACTTTGAATGAGTATATTGTATTTGGTGTAAGAGTCACACTCGTTGCGTAGAACTGTGTAGTTACATCTGACGCAAGCAATACATAAACTGAGAGTCCTTGATCATAGTATACTGTGTAGTCAATGACTGAAGTACCACCGTTTGAGACACCTTAGATCCATGTAAATCTAATTGTAGAAGCTGATGTAGAGCTAGCGTCATTAGTCAAAGAGATGGGTGCGTCTGGTACAAGTTTAACTTGTCCACCATTGCCTGCTGTAGATATTGGGGAATCACCATACTAGTTCTGTGCTATTACTTGTGCATAAATACTCTCATTCAGTATAAGGAAATAAGGGGATTCTGTTAGTGTAGTCAAAGCGATGTAGCAGTAATTGTCGACTAAAGCATTGGCTGAATTGCCGGTACAATTTGCTTATTCCTGTGTGAAAATAGTGCTATCATGCTATTTGATATATATCTTGTAGTTAGTTATTGGCGAACCGTTAGTAGTTGGCTCAGTCCACTGAATTAATACCTAATCACCTGAGACTGATGTAGTTGGAGCTTCTGGAGCTTCAGGCCTAAAAGCACACAAGAGTGTTAAGATATCTGAGTAAACGCTGAAACCATATGAGTTGCGCGCCTCTACTTTGAACTGATAAGTGATACCAGAAGTAAGGCCTGTTGATGTGTAATGTGTACTGACAACACCAGATGCTAAAACTGAGAAGCTGCCGCTCATTTAAGCAATACTTATGCGGTAATCAATTATTGAAGCACCACCAGTAAACAAAGGTGCACTCCAAGTGATGCCAAGTGTTGTCGGTGTTCTCAATAATATATCTTCTGTGAGACTTGTGGGTGCATCTGGATTAGTAGTGATAATTGCGCCGTTACCGTTTAGGGACAATATTGAATTTCCGTAACTATTGATTGCTTTCAAATTCGCGTAAATGCTAGAGCCCCAAGGAAGACTGAAAGGAAGATCACGCAAGACCATAACTGGAATCGTACAAGTTGTCGCTGTCGATTACTGTTAGTTGCAATTAATCAGATCTGATGAGTATGTTAAATTGTCACTCTGGCCTATGTAAACAATATATCCAGTTATTGGTGAGCCACCATTATTTGGAGCTACCCAACTTATTATTACATCGTCTGGACTCCAAATTGTAGTTGGTGCATTTGGTTGTGCTGGGACTTGTGCTGTTAGAATGATTGCAATATTTGAGAATTATCCATATCCATATGCATTTCTCGCTTGAACCTTAAAGTTGTAGGTCGATCCTTAGACTAATCCTACTGCTGTGTATGTTAGCTAGGTCAATCCTGAAACGAGATTAATGAAAGAAGACCCTGTTGCATTATCATACCAAATTGCATAGTCAAATATTTCTGATCCTCCATTAAAGCTTGGCTAAATCCAAGAAAGGCCAATTTAATTTGCTGCTGTAATAGATGGGACATTTGATAGGGATTGAGGAGCATCTGGTACTTACGCCGCAAGAATGCTGACAGTAGATGAAAATGTACTAAATCCATAGGAGTTCCTTGCCTGTATCTTGAATTAGTATGTAAGACCTGGCGTTAGAGATGTAGCAACATAATTAAGGGATATTAAATTCTATGCGAGTAAACTGAATGTTAAGCTGTTCGAGCCATCATACCACACACTGTAGTCTAGAATTGAACTTCCACCGTTGAAAGCAGGTGCTTCCCAGACGATACCAATCTAATATGCCGTTGTGACACTTGCAACATTAGCAAGTGAAGTGGGTGAATCTGGGATTTGAGCTGCTAATATAGAAACAGAAGTTGAGTCGATACTTAATCCATAAATATTCCTTGCTCTTACAGTGAATGTATAAGTGCTTCCAGGAGTAAGTGATGTCGCAGTATAGAAAAGTTCGGTGACTCCTGATTTTAACAATAAGAATGAAGAGCCTGTTGCAGCATCAAACATTATGCTGTAATCAATAACAGAAGTTCCACCTGTGAACACTGGAGCGATCCAGGCAATTCCGATTTGATAAGCGTTTGTGATTGATGGAACATTCGCTAGGGAAGTAGGTTCATCGGGAATTTATGCAGCCAAAATACTTACAATCGTTGAGAATTAACTGTAACCGTAAATATTACGAACTCTCACTTTAAACTAGTATGTTGTACCTGGTTACAATGAAGTTGCAGTGTATGAGAGTGATGTCAAACCTTCTGCTAGAGTTATAAAGGTCGATCCTGTACTGTCATCATACCAAACACTATAATCGATTAATGCTGAGCCACCATTAAAGACAGGTGCATTCCAGCTCAATCCAATTTGATAAGCTGTTGTTATTGATGGAACATTCTGTAGTGATGTAGGTGAGTCAGGAATCTGGGCTGCAAGAATACTGACGCTTAAAGAGAAAGCACTGTATCCATATGCGTTCCTTGCTTATACTTTGAATGTATAAGTGGTTCCCGGAGTCAACGAGACTGCAGTGTATGTCAGTGAATTTATACCTGATGCCAAAATTGTGATCGTGTTTCCAGAACCATTGTCGAACGAAACGCTATAATCGAGTAATGGGCTGCCTCCATTAAACACGGGAGCAATCCAGTTAAGACCAATCTAATATGCAGTGGTAACAACAGGAAGATTTGTAAGTGAAGTTGGAGAATCAGGTATCTAAGCTGCCAATACTGAAATAGACGAAGAGTATTAACTGCTTCCAACGATATTTCTGTCTCTTACTTAGAACATGTAAGTTATACCAGGTGTAAGATTTGTGATAGTGATTGAATTCGATGCGTAACCGCTAGCATAGACTGTATAAGAAGATTCTGTTGAGACCTTGTATTCAACTTGATAGTCAAGCACAGGAGATCCTCCATTATAAGCACCTTCAGTCCAGCTTAGACCAATTTGATAAGCAGTTGTAATTGCAGGCACGTTTGCTAGGTCAATTGGCGCATCTGGTATCTTCGCCGCTCTTATTGAGACAGCTGAAGAAAGATCACTACTACCGACAGAATTCCTAGCTGTGACTTTGAATTAGTAAATTGTATTTGGTGTGAGAGTTACACTTGTTGCGTAGTTCTGAGTAGTAACGCCTGATTCAAGCTAAACATAAACTCCGAGTCCTTGATCATAGTAAACTGTATAGTCAATGACCGAAGTACCTCCATTTGAGGCGCCCTGACTCCAAGTAAATCTGATTGAAGTAGCAGATGTAGAGCTAGCATCATTAATCAAAGAGACGGGTGCGTCAGGTACAAGTTTAACTTGTCCACCATTACCAGCTGTTGATATTGGTGAATCGCCATATTAGTTCTGAGCCAACACCTTTGCCCAAATGCTTTCGTTTAAGATAAGCAAGTAGGGTGATGCAGTTAGTGTGCTCAATGCAATATTACAGGTATAACTTTGCAGGGCAGTAGCTGAGTTACCGATGCAATTAACTGACTCTTAAGTGTATGTAGCAGTGCTGGTGCCAGTCTGTTTGATGTATATCTTGTAATTAGTGATTGGTGAGCCATTTGTGACTGGTTAAGTCCATTAAATAACTGCTTAATTACCAGAGACTGAAGTGGTAGGTGCTGCTGGAGTACTTGGTTTTGTGGCACACAGTAGTAGCAGAGTATTTGAATAAGCACTAAAGCCGTATGCATTTCTTGCCTGAACTACGAATGTGTAAGTAGTACCCGCTGTTAGACTTGTTGCTGTGTATGAAAGTACTCTTAATCCAGAAGCAAGAATTGAGTATGCTCCTCCAGTTGAAACACTTACTCTGTAGTCAATTACTGCAGTTCCACCGTTTGAAGCTGCTGCTGTCCAGCTGAGACCAAGAGTTGAAACAGTTCTTGAAGCACTAACTTCAGCTACATTGATTGGTGCATCGGGAACAGTTAGAATAATTGCCCCATTTCCAGCATTTGAAATTGTTGAATCACCTTGAATATTACGTGCTACAACTCTCGCCCAAATACTAGATCCCCAAGCAAGATTGTATGGAGATTGAGTAAAGATAACTGCTGGGATTCTACAAGATGTAGCGCTTAAAATAGTTGGATCTGAACCATCGCAGTAAGTTAGCTATGTTGAAAAGGTAACTGCATTGCTCTATCTAAATGTTATTATATATTAGGTTATCGCAGCACCATTACTTGCTGGTGCTATCCATGTAACTGTAACAAAATCAGTAGCAAATGTCGTTACTGGAGCATTAGGTCTAGAAGGTCTGGAGGCTGCCAAAATTGAAACTTCATTTGAGAAACCACTGTACCCGTTTAGGTTGCGTGATTATACCTTAAATGTGTAAGTAATACCGGCAGTTAATGAAGTGGCAATGTAAGATGTTGTAGTGATACCACTTGCTAACACTGAGGAGCTCAGTGAACCATATGTGTACCAAATTCGATAGTCAATAACGGGTGAACCACCATTACTGGCTCCCTCGTACCAGGTGAGGCCGATTTGACTCATTGAGGTTACTTGAACGTTGTTAGAGAGAGTTTGAGGGGCATCAGGAGAAGTAAAAATTACAGCTCCATTTGCAGCAGTTGAGTATGCAGAAGAGCCAACAAGATTCATGGCAAGTACTTTGACGAAGATGCTTGCACCCCAAGGTAAGTTAAAAGGACTTGTAATCAATGTATTTATGGAGACCAAGCAATATGTATTGGCTATTATTATTTGGTCCGAACCATTACATGTACCATTTGATTCCACATAGGTCGCTCCATCATTTTACAATATAACAACTTTATAACCAGTCAATGGTGAGCCGCCGTTGTAAGGTGCTGTCCACTGAATTATTACATCAGTTTATCCACTCAAAGATGTTGAAACAGAGCTAGGCACATTTGGAACTGCTGATGCTCTGATAATAGTCTCTGTAGAGTTAGGACTGTAACCAATAATATTTCTTGATTGAACCATAAATTTGTAGTTACTTCCAGCGACAAGCGTTGCAATTGTAGTGTACGAATTTGTGGATACTTCTGAAACAAGTACAGAATAAGAACCTGATTCAGTAGCCATCCAAACTCTATAATCAAGCACTGGACTACCTCCGTTTGAAGTACCTTACTGCCATTAGATGCCGATATTAGTTGCATTAGTGACTGCCTACTAGTTCTACAGATTGAATGGCTGATCTGGAGTCGTGCTGACTGTAGCGCCATTGGCTAATGTTGAATAGGCCGACTACCCATATAGATTGAAAGCAGAAACTTTTGCGTAAATATAATCTCCAACAGCAAGGCTTAATGGCGAGATCGTAAACAAGGTTTGAGATATTGTGCAAGTAGCTGATGAAACAATAGCAGATTTTGTTCCATCACATTAAGTCATTTCCTATGCGAAGGTCATGGAGCCAGTTAAGATCATTATCATGTAGGCAGTGATCGGGGATCCATTGGAGGACGGAGGTGTCCATGAGATAATAACGTTTGAAGCGCTGTTAGCTGTTAAAACGTTGGTTGGAATATTTGGTTAGATTGCACATAGAAGAAGTAATGTACTTGAGTTGCCACTATAACCATATGAGTTTCTCGACTGGACAATAAAGTTGTATGAGACTCCCAAAGAAAGTCCTGTTGCATTGTATCCTTTTGTCGTTAAGTTTACCACTACTTGATAGCTTGCTGTTGTGGAAGTCACATAGACTCTATAATCGAGAACTGGTAGACCTCCTGGATCAGCACCATCAACCCAGGTTATACCAAGTGTTGTTGATGTACGTGCTGCAGTATTGTCAGTAAGAGATGTGGGAATGTCTGGAACTGCGTAGATAATCGTCCCACTTCCGGGTTAAGATAAGCTAGAGCTTCCATAAATGTTATTTGCAATAATCTTAGCGTAAACCTGAGAAGCCCAAGGTAAGTTGAACGGCGCTTAGTGGAATACAATCGAGGGCACATTACACAAAGTTGATGTCATAATGCTTGATTAGGATCCATCGCAATTGATCAACTCTGTTGTGTAAGTAACAAGATCACTTTATCTGAAGTAAATCGTGTATGATGTAATTGTAGAACCACCATTATCAGGTGCAGTCCAACTTATTCGAACGTTGTCGCTACTAAAGAAAGTAGTGGGAGCAATCGGAGTTGCAGGGATTTGTGCAGCTAAGATTGTTACTGTATTAGAGATGACACTATACCCGTAGATGTTTCTTGCTTCGACATAGAACTTATATGTTGAGCCCTAAGTAAGTGAGGTTGAATTGTATTGCGTTGGAATGACACCTGAAGCCAAAACTCTGAATGAAGAGCCTGCGTTATCGAACCAAACTCTGAAGTCTAAAACTGGTGAACCGCCATCAAAGACAGGAGTAAGCCATTTCAATCCAATTTAGTTTGCGGTAGTGTATGTTGGAACATTTGCAAGTTAAGTTGGTTGATCAGGGATCTAAGCTGCTAAGATGCTTACACTGTTAGAGTATGCGCTAAAGCCGTACATGTTTCTTGCTTGTATTTTAAATCTATAAGTTTTACCTGGGATCAGTCCTATAGCAGTATAGCTAAGTGAAGTTAAACTTTGTACTAAATAAGTAAATGTTGCAGTAGAGGCATTGTCGTAAGATAGCGAATAGTCAATTACTGGTGAGCCACCGTCAAATTAGGGAGCAAGCCAGGTCAGTCCGATTTAGTATGCAGTTGTGATTAAAGGTACGTTCACAAGAGAGGTTGGTTAGTCAGGAATTTGGGCTGCAAGGATAGAAACAGAAGACGAGAATGAACTGAATCCATAAATGTTCCTTGCTTGGATTTTGAATTGGTAAGTGTAGCTTGGAGTCAATGATGTAATAACAAAGTTCAATAAGGTAATTCCTTAAGTGTACACAGTGAATGTTGAGCCAGTTGCTCCGTCATACCACAAGCTATAATCGATCACTGGAGATCCACCATTGAAGACTGGGGCTGCCCAGTTGAGTCCTATCTAATATGCTGTAGTTATGATTGGTACGTTTGCGAGAGATGTTGGTTGATCTGGTATCTAGGCTGCTAGTATGCTAACAGACTATGAGTAAACGCTTAAGCCATAATTGTTCCTTGCCTATACTTTGAAATTATATGTTAAACCTGGTGTTAATAATGTTACTGTGTAGCTGAGTGAGGTCAAACCGGCTTAAACAATAAAGTCTGTACCAGTACCTCCGTCAGACCATAACTAGTAATCAAGTACAGGAGAGCCACCATTGAAATCAGGTGCAACCCAAGTCAGTCCAATTTAATATGCATTAGTAATCGATGGCACATTCGCAAGTGACATGGGTTTGTCTGGTATCTGAGCTGCAAGAATTGATACAGTTGTTGAGAATGTACTAAATCCGTAGATATTTCTTGCATTTATCTTGTATTAATAGGTTTGCCCTGGCGACAATCCAGTTGCAGTATAGCTTGTTGAAGTTAAGCCTTGTGCAAACACAGTGAAAGTTTAGCCACCTTTTGCATCATCATACCATAATCCATAATCTAGAACAGGTGAACCACCATTGAATTCTGGGGGACTCCAAATCAATCCAATCTAATAAGCGGTTGTTACCAAAGCAACATTAGTAAGTGAAGTCGGTGCATCAGGAATCTGAGCTGCTAAAACAGAAATCTCAGATGAATATGCACTGTACCCAACAATATTCTCAGATTTAACTTAGAAAATGTAAGATATGCTTGGTGTAAGATTAGTAACAGTAATAGAAGTCTATGTGTAGCCGCTTGCGTATACTGAGTAGGTTGAGTCTGTTGCAATCTTGTATTCAACTTGATAATCAAGCACAGGAGATCCTCCATTATAAACACCCTCAGCCCATGTTAGTCCAATCTGGTAAGCAGTTGTAATTGAAGGCACGTTTGATAGATTTATTGGTGCATCAGGTATTTTGGCTGCCCTTATTGAAACAGCTGCTGATTGGAGACTACTTCCGACGTCATTTCTCGCTGTTACCTTGAAAGAATAGACAGTGTTTGGTGTCAGTAAAACTGAAGTCTAGTAGTAGAGATTTGGTACTCTTGATGAAAGTAGCAGATAGTTTCCAACTCCCTAGTCGTAGTACACATCAAAGTCGAGTACTGTGAGACCTCCGTTTGATATTCCTTCAGTCCAAGTAAATCTAATTGTGAACGCATTTGTTATTGCAGGATCATTAGTAAGGCTAAGTGGTGCATCAGGAATAAGTTTGACTAGTCCACCGTTGCCTGGCTAAGAGAATGGTGAATCACCATATACGTTGTATGCGATAACCTTTGCGTAAATACCCTCATTCATTTCCAAAGAGTATGGTGCAATAATTAACTTGCTGAGTGAGATTTGGCAAACTGTATTTAAGATCACTGCCGATTAAGTTCCATCACACTCAACCGACTCTTGAGTGAATGTCACACCGTCGTGCTATCTGATGTAGATCTTGTAACCAGTAATAGGAGAGCCATTAGAAGTAGGTTAGACCCATTGTATTACTGCCTGATTTGTTTACCTTAAAGTTACGGGGACCGTTGGACTTTCAGGTTTGAATGCACAAAGCATTGTTATACTATAAGAAAAATCACTATATCCATAAGAGTTTCTCGACTAAACACTAAAGGTGTAATGAAGTCCCGAGATTAGATTAGTTGCAACATAGGTTACTGTTTGAACTCCGAGAACAAGTTAATTGAGCTCTGTAGTTGGTTCAGTTATTCTGACTCTGTAGTCTAATACAGGAAGACCCCCAGGGTCAGCTCCATCAATCCATATAAGACCAAGAGAATTTGCAGTCCTTTGTGCATAATCTTCCGTCAAGTCTGTTGGTTTATCAGGAACCGCATAAACTATGGCCCCATTACCAGGGAGTGATTCTTGCGAATCTCCGTAAATATTTGTTGCTACAACTTTTGCGTAAACATGTGATGCCCACGGCAATAGGAATGGAGACAAGTGTAGTGACAATGATGGTATATTGCAATAATTATTTGTAACTATAATTGCTTGTGAACCATCACAGTTTGTCATTTGGGTAGAGTATGAGCTACCATCACTGTTTTGAATATATATTGTGTACCTAATGATAGAAGAGCCGCCATTATCTGGTGCAATCCAACTAATTAACACATTATCATTGCTGAAATATGTAGTTGGTGGTTAAGGCTGTGCAGGAATTTGAGCTGCAAGTATCGTGACTATAGCAGAGAAGACACTAAATCCGTAATGATTGCGAGCTTTTACTTTGAATTAGTAGTAGGAGCCTTGTGTTAATTACATCGCTGTAAAGCTTTCTGTTGTAACTCCTTCTGCTAGCATTGTGTAAGTTAAGCCCCCAGTTGCATCATCATACCAAAGACTGTAGTCTAGCACAGGTGAACCTCCGTTAAACACTGGAATAACCCATGTAAGTCCAATTTAGTTTGCTGTTGTTATAGTTGGGACATTGGAGAGTTAGGTCGGTGGGTCTGGAATCTGAGCCGCGAGTACAGCTATTGATTCTGAGTAAGCGCTGTAGCCAACTAAGTTTCTAGATTGAACCAAAAAGTAGTAAATTATGCCAGGAGTTATATCAGTCACAGTAAAGTATGTTGTTGTGATTTTACTGGCGAATATGTTGAATATTGGACTATTTTCATTGGCAATACTAACTTGATAATCAATCACAGGTGATCCACCATTGTAATCTCCTTCTGTCCAAGATAATCCAACTTGATAACCAGTTGTGATAGATGGAACATTTTTGAGTAACAAAGGAGCATCTGGGATCTTTGCAGCTCTTATAGAAATAGCTTCAGACAACAAACTAGTTCCAACAGTGTTTCTAGATGTGAGTTTGAATGAGTAAATTACATCTGGTACAAGTGGGACCATTGTTTGGTATTCAGTTTGGATGATATTGTTTTCAAGTAAGACCCAATCATTAGTGCCTTAATCATAATACAAATCGTAATCAATAACATTAGTTCCACCATTTGAGATGCCCTCAGTCCATGTAAATCTTATTGTTGTGGCGTCAGTTGTTGCTGCATCATTTTGAAGATTTATCGGTGCATCCGGAATAAGTTAAGTTAATGCACCGTTGCCAGCAGGAGAGAAGTCTGAGTCTCCATAGAAATTTGTCGCTACAATCTTAACTTAGATGCTTTCATCTTTGATTAAGGAGTAGGGTGGTACGATTAAGTCGAAGAGAGAAACGTAACAAATGCAATCTGAAATTACATCAGCTGATGAACCATCACATTAGTCAGGTGCCTTAACAAAAATGTCTGAATCATGTTATTGAATGAATATTTTGTAACCTGTGATTGGCTTGCCATTCGGAGCCGTCTCAGTTGACCAACTAATCAACACTTAGTTACCTTGAACTTCTGTGTAAGGCTCTTCTGGTGCATTAGGTACGAAACCACAAAGAAGTGTAATAGACTGTGAAAAAACACTGAATCCATAACTATTTTTAGACTCTACAACGAATGAGTACAACTGTCCAGGTGTCAATGACTAAGCGGCAAAGAACTTCCTTGACGTCGCTGCTAGTAAAGTATAAGGCTAGTTATCTGAACTTATGTAAACTCTATATGAAGTAACAGGTGCACCGTTACTAGATGCTCCATCAAGCCAACTAAAACCAAGTTATGTTGCTGTTCTTAATGAGTAGATCTCTGTTAGGTCAACAGGAGCGTCTGGGTTTGAAATGATCGTTGCACCCGTACCTGGATCCGACACCAAAGAGTTTCCTTTTATATTTGTTGCCATAATCTTAGCAAATACTTTAGCACCCCAGTCAAGGTTGAATGGAGAATTTTTCAATATTGACACAGGTATAGTGCAAGATAAGTCGGCAATTATTTTAGGATTTGAACCATCGCAGCTTTAAAGTTCGGTTGCATAAGTTGAATCAAACTTTCTGATGTAAATTGTGTAATTAAGGACAGGGGCACCATTAATCACAGGTTGGGTCCAATTAACTGTAACCAAATCAGTGTACCAAATAGTTATAGGCGCCTCTGGCTGAGAAGGTGATTGCGCAGCAAGAACATAGATTTCATTTGAAAATTGACCAAAGCCGAAGTCAGTTCTTGCTTAAACTCTAAATTTATACGTAACTCCTGTTGTTAGGCCGCCGACTGTGTATGTCTTTAATGTCCATAGAACAGCTAACACCTGGTAGTTGCCTGAACTGCTCGCATACCAAATACGATAATCAAGTACTGGCAAACCACCATCGTCTGAAACATCAAGCCAGTATATTCCAATTTGGAACATGTTTGTGATTGTAACATCCTCTTAAAGATTCTATGGAGCAAATGGATTAGTGATAATCACTGCTCCGTTACCTACTACTGAGAAAGGTGAGCTGCCGACCAAGTTAACGGCTGAAACCTATACATTGACATGAGAACCCCAAGGTAAAATGAATGGAGCTGCTTTTATCGAGTCAATAGTAACAGTGCATTGAGTAGTAGTGATGATATCAAGGTTTGTGCCTAAACATTAGCTGTTTTCAGTATAACTGACATTATCACTTTGCTGAATCTGGACCACATACGACGTGATTGGAGAACCTCCGTCATAAGGCTTACTCCAACTAATTTAAATGTTAGTGTTGAGTATGTTTGTGGTTGTGATGTTTTCTGGGGCGTCAGGTCTTCTAGCTGCTCTTATTGTCACATCGGAGGATAGAAGACTGTAGCCGACAGAATTTCTTGCTTGCACTTTAAACCTGTAATTTGCGCCAGGAACTAAATGGAAAGTTGTGGAATATGATGATGGAACTACACCTTCTTCAAGGAATGCAAAGTCATTCATTTCAAGTGCGTACCAAACTCTGTAGTCAATAATCGAGGCTCCTCCGTCAGACTGGCCCGGTTACCAAGTAATTGCTATACTTGATGCCATAGTCTTTTCAACATTGTTACTAAGACTTACTGGGGCATCTGGTACTAGTTATGTTAAAGCACCATTGCCTGCAGTTGATAAAGGTGAATCTCCATATATATTGTATGCAATAATCTTTGCGTAAATGCTCTCTCCTTTAACCAAACTATAAGGCTCAATTATCAAAATATCTAGAGGAACAGAACATTGTGTGTTTTGAACGACTGTTGTGGATGTTTCAGCACAATAAATTGACTCTTAAAGGAATGTAGTGACATCATGTTGTTTAATGAAGATCTTATAGCCTGTAATAGGTGAACCGTTTGTTATTGGCTACATCCACTTAATTATAACCTAATTGCCAACTACTAAAGTTTCTGGTGCTGTAGTCGCTTCAGGTTTGAAAGCACAAAGTAAAGTTATGGCATCTGTGTATTAACTAAAGTCATACGAGTTCCTTGACTAAACTTTGAATTAATAAACTATTCCAGAAGTGAGCGAAATAGCAAGATAGGATGGATTTTAAAGACCCGATGCAAGTACAGAGAAAGATCCACCTAACTCAGCAATGCTAATTTAGTAGTCATTTATAACTGCTCCTCCATTAAAAGGAGCTTGACTCCAAGTGAAACCAATCGTTGTGGGCGTCCTCTATGAGTAGTTTTCAATAAAGTTAATGGGTGGATCTGGGTATGTTGTGATTATCGCACCATAACCTGGCTGAGATACTCCTGAATCACCATATTTGTTTGTTGCCACTAATTTGGCATAAACGTTTGTGCCCCAAAGTAAACTGAAAGGTTCAGCCTTTAAAACAGCAACAGGAATTATGCATTAAGTAGCATCTCGTATTGATGGTACAGATCCATCACAACTTGTCAGTTCTGTTGAGTAACTAATTGAATCGCTTTGTCTTACGAAAATAGTGTAAGAAGTGATGGGGGATCCGCCATCATCTGGTGCATTCCAAGAAACTATGACGTTATCTCGTATCCAGGTCGTAACTGGAGCGAGAGGTATGTCAGGAATCTGGGCTGCAAGTATGATAACAATTTATGAGAATTCACTAAAGCCATAAATGTTTCTGGCTTGGATCTTAAATTAGTATGTGGAGCCTTGTTTTAATGATGTAGCTATATAACTTAAAGAAGTCAAGCCTGATGCAAGCACAGAGAATGTTTGACCTGTTGCATTATCATACCAAAGACTGTAATCCAAAACGGGAGAGCCTCCATTAAAAACTGGTGCTAGCCAAACTAGCCCAATCTAATGTGCTAGAGTTATTGATGGCACATTTGCAAGATCTGTAGGTTGGTTTGGAATTTGAGCAGCTAATACTGAAACTGGAATTGAATAGACACTGAAGTTCACAACATTGCGAGATTCAACTCTAAATGAATAAATAACACCTGGTGTAAGTCCTGTAACCGTAAATGAGGTAGTCAATATATTAGCAGCAAAGATCTAATATTCTTGAGCGGTGACTTCCTTATAGCTTACACGGTAGTCAATCACAACACTGCCTCCGTCGTAATTTCCAAGCTACCATGAAAGACCAACCTAGTATGCTGTCGTTATTTAAGGCTAATTAGCCAAATTTTGTGGAGCATCTGGAGGCTTAGCAGCAAGGATTTGAATTTCTTGTGAAATTAAACTGAAGCCTACTGTATTTCTGGCTTTTAACTTGAATGAATAAGTTATTCTAGGAGTGATCGTAACAGTTGTTAGATAGTAGGTTGTGGGAACACCAGATTACAGCAATACAAAATTGCCTGATCCCGTGCCTTGATCGTAATAAACTGAGAAATCAAGTACTTCATCACCTCCATTAGACAAGCCCTCTGTCCAGGTAAATCTGATTCTGAGATCTGTTGTAACTGTTGGGTCATTTACAAGGTTGATAGGTGCATCTGGAACAAGTTTTACTAGTCCATCATTGCCCTACTCTGAGAATGGAGAGTCGCCATACAAATTGTAAGCGATTATCTTTGCATAAATACCCTCATTCATAGCCAGGGAGTAAGGTTCAACAATCAGCTTACTAAGTGATATCTAACAAATTGTATTTGTGATCACAGCTTATTAAGTACCGTCACACTCAACTGATTCTTGTGTGAAAGTCACGCCATCGTGCTATCTGATGTAGATTTTATAGCCAGTAATAGGTGAGCCGTTTGTGATTGGCTTCGACCATTAAATGACAGCTTAATTTGTTTACCTTGAAGTAACTGGTGCTGCAGGAGCTTCAGGCTTGAAAGCACAAAGTAAGGTTATCGTCTCTGAGTATGAACTGTAATCATAAGAATTTCTTGACTGAACTTTAAATTGGTATATGACACCTGAAGTTAGGCCAACTGCTTTGTAATCTGGAGTTAGGAGACCAGATTCAAGTACTGAGAATGTACCGCCAAGAACTGCAATGCTTACACGATAATCATCGATAACTGCACCTCCTATAAATGGTGCTTGACTCCAAGTAAGACCTAAAGTAGTTGGTGTTCTTAGCGAATAGTTTTCCGTGAGGTCAATTGGTGGGTCAGGGTTGGTTGTGATAATAGCACCACTACCTGGATTTGACATGATAGAGTCACCTTGAATATTAGTTGCATATAGTTTCGCATGCACATTAGTTCCCCAAGGAAGATTGAACGGTGCAGTTTTAAGAACAGCGACTGGTATAGTGCACTACAAAGCATTGACAATTGTGGGCAAACTTCCATCGCAATAACTTAGCTCTAATGAGTAAGTTTGTTGATCACTTTCTAATATGTAGACTGTGTATCTTAGGATTGCTGCGCCATTAATCACTGGTTCAGTCCACACTATCGTCACGAAGTCTTTAGTCCAGACAGTGATTGGAGCATCTGGCTAATCTGGTGGTTGGCCTGCAAGAATAGAAACTTCATTAGAGAATTCACTATATCCTTCTGTGTTTCTAGCTTAAACTTTGAATTAATAAGTTGTTCCAGTTGAAAGTCCAGTTGCTGTGAATGACAGAGAAGTAAGACCTGTAACCAATACTTAATAAGTAAAGCTTGGAGACTAGTACCAAACTTGATAATCAATGACTGGTGTTCCACCATTAGCAAGACCTTCAAGCCATATAAGTCCGATCTAGTCTTTATTTGTAACTGTCACAACATTGTTTAAATTTCGAGGAGCATCCGGCATTGTTAAAATAATTGCGCCATTTCCAATATTTGAATATTATGAAACTCCAACCAAATTTGTTGCTGACACCTTAACATAAATTGAGGAACCCCATGGCAAATCAAATGGAACACTCTTAAGCGTTGCAATTGGCACGATGCACTATGCGCTTGAGACGATAGCTTGATCTGTACCTGCACAGTTAACAGTGTCCTCACTAAATGTTGAGTTATCACTCTATCTTATTATAATAGTATAAGCAGTTATTGGAGTTCCGCCATTATATTCTGGTTACCAATTTATTATTACATTCGGCTTATTAATAGTTGTCAAAATAGAACTTGGTGGATCAGCGATTCTTGCAGCTAAAATCACAATCTGAGCTGAGTCTAAACTAAGTCCAACTGAATTACGAGACTGAACCTTTAGTTTGTAGTACCTTCCCGCAATTAGTGTCGGTACATCAAGAGTGTACGATGTTGTGGGGATGTTTGTAATTTTGTCTGTAAACTCAGAATCTGTCAAAGAATACCACAAACTGTAGTCAATTACAACAGCATCTCCATCGTCAAGTCCTGGAGACCATGAGATTCCGATGTGTGATGCATCTGTAATTTATGGTAAGTTTTGAAGACTTAGCGGTGCATCTGGAATGAGTTAGACGAGTGCTCCGTTACCAGGCTCAGAGAATACTGAGTCACCATAGAAGTTCTGGGCTATTATTTTAACCCAAATGCTTTCTCTCTTAACTAATGACCAAGGCTCAATAATTAACTTGCTGAGCGAGACTTGACAAACTGTATTTGCGATCACAACTGGTGAAGTTCCGTCGCACTCAACTGACTCCTGTGTGTAGGTCAAACCGTCGTGCTATTTGATGTAGATCTTATAGCCAGTAATAGGTGAGCCGTTTGTAATAGGCTAGATCCATCTAATTATGACCTAATTAGTTGAAATGACCGTTGTAGGAGCTGCTGGAGCTTCGGGTTCAATTGCATCTAACAAAGCTAAGGGTTATGAGTAATCACTGAAATCATATGAGTTTCTTGATTGAACTTTGAATGAATATGTCACACCTGGTGTAAGCGCTGTTGCGGTATAAGAATTTTATACTAGATTTGTAGCAATAACTCTATAAATACCACTCTCATCTGCAATACTAACTCTGTAGTCAATGATGTAGTCTCCACCGTTGTATGCACCATCGCTCCAACTTATTCCTAAAGTTGTCAATGTTCGAGATGATCTCACCTCGACTAAATTGACTGGAGGATCTGGATTTGTCACCAAGTTTGCCTAAAATCCAGGCTCAGATATCAATGAATTGCCATATTTATTTGTGGCGATAACTTTAGCATAAACAAGCGTACCCCAAGGAAGTAAGAATGGAGCCGATTTCAAAGTAAGAACTGGTATGTTGCAGTATAGCTATGATGATATCACGAGTAATGATCCATCGCAACTGGTCAACTCAGTTGTATAAGTAGCTTAGTCACTCTGTCTTATATAGATAATGTAAGATGTGATGGGACTTCCTCCATTGTCAGGTGCAAACCACTGTACTGTAACATGATCAAAGTTGAAAATGGTAATTGG